>SESB01001461.1_pt1 | contig 15444 bp, 13 predicted proteins | sample 3171441 | NCBI WGS metagenome assembly SESB01 (sample SAMN06051867, study PRJNA518727) | freshwater metagenome | biome: subpolar coniferous forest; feature: holomictic lake; material: water; isolation source: holomictic Lake 227, 6 m depth | place: Canada: near Kenora, Ontario | collected...
TTTGAATGTTCCACGTCGAGCACCAGCCCTCTTCAAAACTCTGAGCATTGCATCTGAACACAATGATCCATTGCGTGCCTTAGATTGGGTAAATCTTTATGCGCTAGCCGTTAATGAAGAGAACGCGGCGGGTCACCGAGTGGTAACCGCTCCAACAAATGGGGCAGCCGGAATTATTCCAGCAGTCCTTCGTTATTACAGAGAATTTATCCCTGGGGCTAATGATGAAGGAACTATCAAATTCTTATTGGCTGCCGCAGCAGTGGGTACTCTCATTAAGCGAAATGCATCCATCTCTGGGGCCGAAGTTGGATGCCAGGGCGAAGTTGGTTCTGCATGCGCAATGGCTGCAGCAGGTCTTGCTGAAGTTTTAGGTGGAACACCAGAGCAGGTAGAAAATGCTGCGGAAATTGGCATGGAACATAATCTGGGGCTTACCTGCGATCCGATAGGTGGCTTAGTGCAAATTCCTTGTATCGAACGGAATGCGATCGGAGCTGTCAAAGCAATTAACGCGGCCCGCATGGCCCTCCATGGTGATGGTCAACACTTGGTGAGCCTGGACATGGTAATTAAAACTATGAAAGAAACTGGAAAAGATATGCATCACCACTACAAAGAAACTTCGATCGGCGGTTTGGCTGTAAATATTATTGAGTGCTGATTTAGGCAGCGAATAGATTTAGATGTGTGACGGAGGGCCAGAGAGCAAAAAGAATCGATATGGGCAAGATAAGAAAAACAACAGGAACCATCATCGATGTTTCCGCCTTACCGGCTTTGTCCATCATGAAGTTTCGTTGAATCTGTCTTGCTTCAGCTGCATGACGGGCCAGCACATCTATCAAGGGCGCACCCCGAAGCATCGCCGTGATCAAAGCATCGACGAATCGACGAATAACTGCCGAGTCAATTCGTCGACCAAAGTCATCTAGAGCAACATGGAAAGGCTTTCCCTGGCGCACTTGTAAAACAACTTCGCCAAATTCCTTTGCTAGGTGCGAATTTGATCGCAATGAAAGTCGCGTCAGTGCTCCCATGGGAGTTTCACCAGCAGAGAGAGCTAAAGTTAGCATTTCAATAATTGCAGGAAATTCACTTTCTATCCTTTCGCGATACGCCTTAACTTCTCTGGATAAGTTCCAATCAATAAGAACAAAGGCACTGGCGCTAACCAAACCTAGAAGAAGGCTAGCTAATATGAAATCTTCCGTCATCAGAAATGAAATGAACCCGGCAATGCCACCGGAAATAGCGCAATAACTTGCTTGCATGATTCGAAAGTGATCGTATTGATTTTCTCGACCTACCTTCAACAATCGCTCTTGGACCTTCGAGCGATCGGGCATTGCCAGAAGTCGTTTGCGCGATTGCGCGATGATGCGATCTGAGGATTCTTCTTTCTCATCTTCATGAGCAATGTAGGCAAGCGCTCCCGTTAGAGCCAATAGGACCGGGATGGCAATTTGAGCGGATGCCACTTCATACCTCCATGCGCTTTTGGAAAACGCGTGGGCTTTTGGGTAGGCGACCAAGGCGACCCATCCAAAAATAAGCAATGACCGTCAGCGCGATTCCAAGTAGAAGAATGGCAATTCCAGCGGGCGAAGCAAAGGCAGCAGTGGTTCCTGGCTGACTTGAAAGCAAAAGAAGTAGCAGCCAAGGTGCGGCAGAGGATAAATGTGCAGAATTCTTGATCCATCCATGTTTGATCTCGATCTCTTTTCGAAGCGAAAGATCCTGTCGTAGAAAGTCACCGAGAGTTCTAAATATCTGTAGTAACTCAGATCCGCCAAGTGATTTCGCCAGCAAAATTGCCTCAAGAATTTGATCACTACTGTGCGAATCAAAACGAACTTTCAAGCGCTCAACAGCTTGAACAAAGTTGCCCGTTTCCTGAAGTTCTCGATGAAAATCCAGGAAAGCAGGGCGCAATATTTCTGGACCGCGTTTTCCTAGACCGACCATGGCTTCTGAAAGAGAAAGTCCGGAATGGATACCTGAAATCATGTGGTCGATTACTTCTGGCCAGACAAGAGATATGGCTGCTTCGGTTTTTGAGAACCTATTACGTTGATAAATCCACGAGATCACACCCGCGAAAAAGGTGAAAGGCGCGGTGATAATGATCGAAGTGGTAAAAACAAAAATGGCGAGAGTGGTGCCAACACAGGCGAGTGAGGAATACAACAACCTTCTACGAATCATGCTCATAGCAGCCACCAATTATCCGAAGGCAATCCGGCAGTCACGAACTTCTCAGGATGTGGAAGCGCTCCCAACCCTTTCTCGTATTCCTTTCCATTCCAAATCCACAAAGTTTCCACTTCAATGCGGTCGTTTTCAAAACGTCCAGTTACTGCGGAAATTTCAACAATGCGTCTCTCGCCCTCCGCATCCAGGGCGATCTGAATTACAAGGTCAATTGCAGCAGCCACGGTTGGGCCAACGAATTTTTGGGAGATGTTTTCACCTGCCAGGAGAGGCAAGGTTTGAAGTTTCACTATGGCATCACGCGTTGAATTTGCATGAATTGTGCCCATTCCTGGGAGCCCAGAGTTTAAGGCAATCAAAAGGTCGAGCGCTTCGGCTTCACGAACTTCTCCCACAATGATTCTTGAAGGTCGCATACGAAGTGATTCTTTGATAAGTCGGCGAAGTGGAATTTCACCTTCCCCCTGCAAATTCGGCGCACGGGTTTGAAGGCTCACAACATCGGGAAGATTGGGCTTAAGTTCAAAGACTTCTTCAATCGTGATAACCCTTTCCTGAACTGGAATAGCTGATACAAGAGCATTCAACAAAGTTGTTTTACCCGCTTGTGTTGCGCCACTTACCAGAATGTTGAGTCCAGCTTTTACGCTATTGCCCAGAAGTGCAGCCATCGAATCACTCATCGCCGCTCGCCCCGCCAAATCTTTCAGCGAGAGCGTGCGATGCAGATGCTTTCGAATATTTATAGCCCAATGTTCAGGCGTGATTTCAGGAATCGCCACATGGAGACGACTTCCATCTGGAAGTCTGGCATCGACAAATGGATGTGAAAGATCGAGGCGGCGGCCACTCCACATCAGCGCTCGGTCCACGATATTTCGCACATCTTCGGAGGTGAGCAAAAGATTTGTTAATTCGTTTTTGCCTGCGCGCGCGATAAAGATTCGTTCAGGAGAATTTATCCAGATTTCCTCAATCTCATTGTCATACATGTAGGGAGCAAGAGGACCAAAAGTCATGTCAAGATCAGTTTCTATCATGGGGCGACTCTAGAAGGCGGGCACGGAGCCACTAGCGTTATTGCCCGAAGTAAGGAAAGCGTAGGGCGCAAATGGCTACTTTAAGTAAGTAAAGCCTCACTAGCTGAAGGTGAAAGCGCAAAAGTATCGAGGCGATTCAACAAATCCAATGCACCCTCTCCGACATGTGAGTCGATGTACGAACTAAGAAAAACAGGAACGTGGTTTTGATCGCGCGTGCGTGCGAGAATTCGTTCGAGAAGGCTTGCAATCGCGTATTGATCTCCGCGCACGAGAACGGCAAATTCGTGATCGCCAAGTCTGGCAACTAATTCTTCGCCACGAGTTGCTCGCACGATACATTCCGAAAAATTGACCACATCGGCATTGGAATGATTTTGCTGCGCCAAAACTAAGCGCAATATTCCAAATCGTTTTCCATTTCTCTCCATTCGGGAAACTTCTCGCCGTAATTCCTCATAAAAAAGAGGCGGCGCAGCTACGTGTGTGAGCACATCCTTGAGGCCATCATGAGAGAACATTTTGCTACCCTTCGCCTATGCAGTTTCCCAGCACGAACCGACGCCGCACGATCGTGGCAACCCTGCTTAAAGTTGAAGCTTCAGTGGTGTTTGCCCTAGGGACATTTCTGCTTATCAAGGGATTGACGTCAAAAGTTGAAGCGGTAAGTGCGCTCATCGGTGTGATCGCCTTTGCCTTACTCGGCGGAGTTGGATTGCTCGGCGCGGCACGAGGCTTTAGCACCGGCAAGAATTACGGCCGCGCACCTGCTGTTCTCGCCAATCTCATCGCCTTAGGAGTTGCCTACTTTCAGGCGGGGGCACATTTTTGGGCAATGGCACTTCCTTTAGCACTCATAGCGTTGGTGACGCTGATTCTTTCAATTTCCATACTTCCCAACTAGTTGCCAGAAGGCACAAGGACGAAATTGTGCTCTATCTCGCGTGCTCGATCCCTGCTCTGACCTCTTTCCAACTTTTTCCAAGTTTTTCCATGTTTTTCCAAGTTTCTTGCACCCTGCGTGATCGGTAGGCTTCAGGGTCTTAGTCGAGTCCCATGAATGACGAAGGAGTACGCCTGTGGCTGGCGATCAATTCGGAGATCAATTCGGTGCAAATGAATGGCTCGTCGATGAAATGTACGAGCGCTATTTGCAAGACCCAAATTCCGTTGAGGCCGCTTGGGTTGCGCTCTTTGCCACCACGAAACCAACTGCTCCTCCTACTCCATCTGGCGCATCATCTGGCGCACCACGTGGCGGCGTGCCTCCGATTCCAAAATCTGCGCAATCAGCGCAATCTGCTGTGGTTATTCCCGTTGCAACTCCTGTTGCACTCACGGCAGCGGCACAACCGATAGTGCCACAAGAAGTTGTTCGTCCATCGCCTATTGCTTCGGCACCAACACCAGCAGATCCCGTTGTAAAGCCAGTCCCAGTATTGGCAACACCATCGGCTGCTGCTGTTGAAAATCTTCGCGGAGTTGCCGGGCGTGTTGTGCAAAGCATGGAGGCTTCACTATCCGTGCCGACCGCAACAAGTGTCCGAGTGATTCCAGCGAAACTTCTCATTGATAATCGCATCGTGATTAATAATCATCTAAAGCGCGCACGTGGCGGGAAAGTTTCCTTCACGCACCTCATTGCATACGCAATGATCAAGGCGCTTAGGGCAATGCCAGAAATGAATTCGTTCTACACACAACTCGATGGAAAGCCAGCTGTTGCGCACCCGGATCACATCAACTTAGGTATTGCCATTGACCTTGCGAAACCAGATGGCACGCGTCAACTCTTAGTTCCATCGATTAAGGGTTGCGAAGATTTAGATTTCGGCCAATTCTGGGCGACGTACGAAGAGACCGTGCATAAAGCACGGACAGGGACTTTAACCGTTGATGATTACGCGGGAACGACTGTCTCACTCACGAATCCAGGAACGATCGGCACGGTTCATTCGGTACCGCGTCTTGTAGTAGGTCAAGCGATGATTCTCGGAGTCGGATCACTGGACTATCCCGCCGAGTATCAGGGCGCTAGTGAGGAAACTTTGGCACGTCTTGCCGTGAGCAAGGTAGTCACACTCACTAGCACGTACGACCACCGCATCATTCAAGGGGCTCAATCAGGTGACTTCCTTCGCAGAATTCACGAGCTTCTGCTTGGGGCAGAAAACTTCTATGACGAAATATTCGCAGCATTGCGTATCCCCTACGAACCAATCCGCTGGGTAGCAGATATTGAATTTGCACGCGATGAAGAGATCAATAAAACAGCACGCGTACAGCAATTAATTCACGCCTACAGGACTTTTGGCCACTTAATGGCTGATATTGACCCGCTTGAGTACAAGCAACGCTCTCATCCAGATCTAGATGTTGTTACTCATGGATTAACACTGTGGGATCTGGATCGCGAATTTGCAACGGGCGGGTTCGGCGGCCAAACATTTATGAAGCTGCGCAAGATTCTTGGAATATTGCGTGACTCTTACTGCCGCTCCGTTGGCGTTGAGTACATGTATATCCAAGATCCAGTGGAGCGCACGTGGGTCCAAGAGCGCGTTGAGACCCCACCTCTCAAGATTCCAAGGGAAGAACATCTGCGAATCTTGCACAAACTCAATGGCGCTGAAGCGTTCGAGGCATTCTTGCAAACCAAATATGTGGGGCAGAAGCGTTTCTCACTTGAAGGCGGAGAGACTGTTATTCCTCTCCTTGACGCCGTGATTTCTGCAGCCGCTGATAGCGGACTAGATGAAGTCTGCATAGGGATGCCTCACCGCGGTCGACTCAATGTCTTGGCCAACATCGCGGGTAAGTCCTATGGGCAAATCTTTCAAGAATTTGAAGGACACTACGAACAGAACGCGGTTGCCGGCACGGGTGATGTTAAATATCACTTAGGAACCGAAGGTGTTTTCACCTCTGAATCTGGTTCGCAGACGAAAATTTATCTTGCTGCGAATCCTTCACACCTAGAAGCAGTGAACCCCGTTCTTGAAGGTGTCGTTCGGGCAAAGCAAGATCGCATGAATGTCCGAGACTCTTTCTCGGTATTGCCAATCCTTCTACACGGTGACGCGGCATTTGCTGGGCAGGGCGTGGTCGTTGAAACGTTAAACCTCTCTCTCTTGAGCGGGTATCGCACCGGCGGAACGATCCATATCATCGTCAATAATCAAGTGGGATTCACCACTTCACCACACGCCTCACGCTCCTCCACCTATGCCACCGACGTTGCCAAAACGATTTCCGCTCCGGTTTTCCATGTGAACGGGGATGACCCAGAAGCATGTGTCCGCGTTGCTCGGTTGGCATATGAGTACCGGCAGAAATTTAATAAAGATGTGATCATCGACATGCTTTGCTATCGCCGCCGAGGTCACAATGAAGGTGATGAGCCAAGTTTTACTCAACCGCTGATGTACAAACTTATTGATGCCAAGCGCTCTACTCGTACCTTGTATACAGAGGCATTGATTGGTCGCAAAGAGATCACACTCGAAGAAGCCGAAGATGTTGCCCGTGACTACCAGGCTCAATTAGAGGCTGTTTTTGCTGCTGTTCACAATCTTCAACCCGAAGAAGATGTCCATATTGACGTTCCTGAAGTTTCCGCCCCTGCCGCAGTCAACACAAGCATTGACGAAACAATGGCACGACGTATCGCCCAGACACAGACCGATGTCCCTGAAGGTTTTAGCGTCCATCCAAAACTCACGCCACAATTACTCAAGCGCGTTGAAATGCTCAATGACGCAACAATTGATTGGTCGATGGGTGAAACTCTTGCCTTTGGATCGCTCTTGCTTGAAGGCAAACCAATTCGTCTTGCAGGTCAAGATTCGCGGCGCGGCACTTTTAGTAGTCGCCATGCGGTAATCATCGACAAAGAAAACGGCAATGAGTGGACTCCGCTTCGTGGGCTCATTTCAGATGAAAATCAATTCTTCGTGATCGATTCGCTGCTCTCTGAATACGCGGCAATGGGTTTTGAATACGGTTACTCCGTTGCTCGCCCCGAAGCACTTGTAATGTGGGAGGCACAGTTTGGTGATTTCGGTAATGGTGCCCAAACGATCGTGGATGAATTTATTGCGACTTCATTGCAAAAATGGGGAGAGCGCTCTGGTGTCGTTCTTCTACTTCCGCACGGATATGAAGGCCAAGGTCCCGACCATTCATCGGCACGCATCGAGCGATACCTCGCACAGAGTGCAGAAGGAAACATGACGGTGGCCCAACCTTCAACACCTGCCTCTTACTTCCACTTGCTTCGATGGCACGCAAAGAATCCTGCGCAACGTCCCCTCATTGTTTTCACTCCTAAGTCGATGCTGCGAATGAAAGCAGCAGCTTCGGCGCTGTCAGATTTCACATCTGGACATTTCCAACCAGTCATTCCCGATAATTCGGTGACAAATGCATCTCGTGTGATTTTCTGTTCGGGTCGGATTTACTACGATTTACTTGCCGAAAGAAAACGCCTTGGTGAAGAATCCACGGCAATCATTCGCGTTGAACAGTTCTATCCACTTCCCGCACGCGAACTTGCCGAAGAAGCCGCAAAACATCCACGCGCTAACCTTCTTTGGGTTCAAGACGAACCTGCAAACCAAGGTGCCTGGCCGTACATCGGCCTTCATACTCTTGAGATTTTCGATGGTCGGACTTTGCGTCGTGTCTCTCGTCGCGACACCGCCAGCCCAGCCACGGGTAATCATTATGTCCATGATGAAGAGGCGAAAGCATTGCTCATGGAGGCCTTTACTCGCTGAGTCGAAGCCCCTGCAGCGGGTTCGACTCATGTACGCTCTGGCGATGTCTAGGAGATCGCATGGCTCCACAATTGTTTTCTGCATTATTGCCTTGCTCTTATCTCCCCTAACTACTGCAGATGCACACGCCGCAGTTGGACCTGCAAAAGATTTCACGGTGCCTGGAAGTTACTCCCTGGGTAGCTGCCAAAGTGCAACCGAACTTGATTGCATCGAGTCAGTGGGAGTTGTGGATTCGCAAGGAACTTATGCATCAGCAAATCTGATTCAAGAGCTTCCTGCTGATCTCGCTCCTTTTGATCTAAATGGAAATGCAACATACCGAGGTTCGACCATCTGGTCTTCAGTAGCTGGCCCTATCAATCTGGAAGCCACTTTGGATTCGCCGGTGACAAAAGGTTGCAATGGCACCTGTGCTGCATTTCGAGCACGTATCGATGTACCTGATCCACTTTCCACAAAGGTGCGTTTTACTTTTCGCACAAGTTGGCTCAGGCCAATGAATATCCAGTTGCAGGCTCTGGATTCAAATTACACGGCAGAAAAAATAAGTGGAGGAACACGTTGGATGATGGAAGGTATGGGAACGCCTATCTCTGACTTTAACTTCCTAAATAGCACCGATTACAACGCGAAACTTGCCGGATCAACTCCTGCAGACTTTGATAAAATCGCTTTTAACTTCATCATTCATCACGCGGGAAATGGCATTTTGGATAGCTATTGGGACCCAAAGTGTTCGGACGTTGGATACTCGGTTCAGTCACAGAATACGACTACTACCGGCGACCCCACCTGGGATTCACAAACACAATCATTAACTTTTTCAATCTGGGCTCCACATTTGCGCGCAAATGCTGAACTGAATACTGGTTACTTTAAATTTTGGACAACGGATAAATTTATGGACTGCAAGTTCCCAGCAAATACATTGACCAAAGCGGCAAAATTGATTCTAGAAATCACGAATGAGGATGGAACGGCAAGTGTGGCGACCACTGCTGTCTCTAACAAAAACGGCCAACTGTACTTCTTTGCCAGTGGATTTCACTTTTCTAGCCCGAAGATTATGGTGAGAGCCGAATTAACAGCACCCATGGCGTCTGCAACACCGACGCCTTCTTCGGTGAATACCAGTGCAAAGAAAGTGACGATCACCTGCGTCAAAGGAAGATTAAAAACAAAAGTCATCGGGCTCCACCCGAAATGCCCAAGCGGCTACAAAAAGCAATAAGGCCAAATGAGGTAGATTCTGCGCGACACGTTTTCATCGTTCAGGTACTCTTTGCGCCATGACAATTCATCCGCAGGCACAGGCGTATTTGGATCACATAGCAATTCATAACCCTTTGCCCGAGAATGCAACTCTTGAAGAAGTTAGAGCCGACCTGAAAAGCTATCTCCAGTATGCGGGCCCGGAATCCACTGAAGTGAATATCGAGAACACATACCTAACCTCTCCAACTGCCGACTTGCATACGGTGATATTTCGACCAAAAAGCGCAAAGCCCAATTCTCCGGCTCTCGTTTATTTTCATGGTGGTGGTTGGATCTTCAGTTGGCCCCTTCGGTATTCCGCTTCGTTATCGCAAATGTGCGCGGAAACTGGTTTCACGATCATTGCTGTTAACTACCAAAAAGCACCCGAACATCCATTCCCTATTCCCTTCGATGATTGTTATGCAACTTTGTTATGGGTTTATAGCAACGCGGAACAATTGGGGATTGATCCGACAAAGATTGGCGTCGGAGGAGATAGCGCTGGAGGCAACCTTGCTGCGGCAGTTGCGCTCAAGGCGGCTGATACCGGCGATGTGAAACTTGCTTATCAAATGCTGCTCTATCCATGCATCGATACAAATTTTGAATCAAAATCGTACATGGATCATGAGACTGGATTTGGCTTGAGCAAGAAAGGCATGGCTGGGTCCTGGGATCTGTACGTTCCTGCAGCACAACGCGAAAACAAATATGCGATACCTGCACGTGCCACTTCCTTTGACAATGTTGCACCAGCAATCGTTGCATTGGCAGAACACGACGTCTTGCGCGATGACGGAGCTAACTACGCTCAAAGACTTCAAGATGCCGGAATTCCCGTTACCCTCAAAGAATATCCAGGAATGATTCATGGATTCCTAAACCATGGACAATTTGTTCCAGATGCTTATGAAATGCGTAGGTGGCTTGGGGCGCAGATTGTGAAGGCAGTCAATGCTGGCTAATCAGAAGGATCCAAGTCGAGAAGTTCACTTTCCACTCATTGAGAAGAAATACGGCCAACCAATGTCTTATTGGTTTGCCGTTATGGAAGATCTAGCCGATCAAAAATACCCCGAGCAGATTGCCTACCTTCGCGAGAATCACGGTTTTAGCCAAGCGCATGCCAACGCCCTAGTCATGTATTCGCGCGGATCAACTTCTACAAAGCGCTTCAATACTCCGGCCGATTACTTTAAAACACTAGATCCCAAGCAAGCCAAAACCGTGAAGGCGATCTTTAAGGCCATCACGGCGAAGTATCCAGATTTGGAACTTGTGATTGCATGGAATCAACCAATGCTTCGAAGCGGAAAAGATTATGTCTTTGGAATTTCAGCTGCTAAGAATCACATTCTCATGGCTCCCTGGAGTAAGGATGTTCTCGAGAAGTTTGCGGCCAAAATGAAAGATCTAGACGTTAAGAAGAAAACTATTGGGGTTCCCAATGATTGGGAAGTGAACGAAAAACTTTTGCAAGGCATGGTTAAAGCTCGGTTGGCCGAACTAAATTAGTGACTAGGAAGTTTGAGCAGCTTCCAACGTAGCTTTTTTCCAAATCTCATAAAGGGGTCTCGCTGCGGCCTGCGTTGCGCAGAGAATTCCACCGGCTTGCGGAAAGAGATTTACCTTTCCGGATTCATCCCAGACCGCCCCACCGGCTTCATGCACTATGAGAACTGCTGCTAAGTGATCGATAGGACTGAAGTGTCCAATCACGGCGCCAACCCCGCGTGATGCGGCGACACCGGTGAGAGTTAATGTGCCTGAGCCCATGATGCGCATGGTGCAAAAGTTTTCAGCCAGAGCATCTAGCAAGCCGAGCATTCCTGGCCAAGGCTGATAAGCCGCCAATTCCGTCGAAACAAGGCGACTGCTCAGTGGATTTTCAATACCTGTTTGATCTTCAACTCTTAATTCGCGTCCATTAAGTCTTGCGCCGTGATTCGCACGGGCTTCAAAGAGAGAATTGCGCCAAGGGTCAATAACCACTGCCACCAAGGGCGTGCGATTAAAAGCCAGCGCTAATGAAAAGGAACTCCAGGGCATTCTGTTAGCAAAATTGGTAGTTCCATCTATGGGATCCAAATACCAAGAAGGAGTATCTGCTTGAAATTGACCACCCATTTCTTCGCCAACGAAATTATGGCCAGGAAAATTCGTAGCAATTACCTCTCGAACATGGGCCTCGATCATGACATCGACACGGGTCACAATGTCTGCGGGATTCTCCTTAAGTTTCATCTCACCCGGATCCATAGAGCTTGCGACCATGATGGCCCACTTGCCTAGGTCCCTGGCAATGACCATTGCCTTTTCTAGATCAATCCCATCAATGGAACTTTCTACATTGCGATTTAGCGATGGCGATTCCGCAATAATTGACTGAAAAAGTGAAAGTTGATTCGTCGTGATGGAATCTACGCCGACATCAATAGCCCATCGCATTGTTGCTTCATCATCCACTGTCCAGACGGAGACCTTGTATCCCATGTCATGAAATTCCTGAATGCGGGCGCGAGTCACAAATGAGTAGTGCAAATTGATAAATTCTGGAGACAGATCACTAATGTCTTTTTTGGTGGGCAATGTGATTTCATCCCATGGCATCCAGATATTTGCAGTCGATGAAAGAGAGCGAATTGCTCTCATGCCCTGCAAATTTCCACACCAGCGGATTTGAGAAGCATCCAGTGGGCCATCGGCTGTGACTGCATAAGAAAGAACAGCCGGATCAGCCTCTTCCATATCAATCATCAGTGTTGATTGCGTATTCACAAAAAGAGGCAGAACATCACGCAGCAATGGGATGTGGTCATCGCCCTCGCCAAGTTTAGAAATGAAGTCCCACTTGCGATCGGATACCTGTGAAGAGATTCCCCAAAGGCGTTCCAAAGTTGGGTCGTGCAAGACCACAACTTGTCCGTCCTTGGTGATACGAACATCGATTTCAATAATGTCTGCACCGGAATCAATTGCAGACTTTATGGCTATAAGTGTGTTCTCACGAAAACGACTTGAATCACCTCGATGAGCGCACGCAAATGTCATACTCAATACCTACGCGACCTTGACGAGCTTGCCATCTTTGTAAATCAAGGCTTTGTTGATTTTCACGAAACCGGTACTCCCGGCACGTGGGACATCCGAGGAGATAAAGGCTCGAAGTTCTATATCGGCACGCTTGAGATACACCTCGCAGAAGTGACCTCGAGGTACCACGAGCTCAACAGTTGCTGGATAACTACCTGGGAGCTCTTCCTTACTGAAATGAACATCTTCTGGGCGAATTCCTACAACATCTGTTCCTGGGGTGATCTGACCGTTTTCGTAACCACCTTGGATGTGATTCAAGCTTCCAATGAAGTTTGCAACGTATTCAGTCTCTGGACGGTCATAGAGTTCTTGTGGCGTACTAAATTGCTCAATTTTTCCATTATTCATAACGGCAATGCGATCCGAAATCGAAAGTGCCTCGTCTTGATCGTGGGTAACAATTACCGTGGTAATTCCTAAGCGACGTTGCAGGTCGCGAATGTCTTCGCGCACCTTTACTCGCAACTTCGCATCCAAGTTACTCAGCGGCTCATCGAGCAAGAGAATATCTGGCTCTTGAACAAGCGCGCGAGCAAGGGCAACGCGTTGCTGTTCTCCCCCGGAGATTTGACCAGGTCGAGAATCTTTGTGGTGCATCAGATTTACCAAGGCAAGAGCGTCGTGAACGCGCTTTTCAATATCAGGCTTAGTCAGCTTCCTTACCTTTAATGGGTAAGCAACGTTATTAAAGACGGTCATATGTGGCCAAAGTGCATAGTTTTGAAAAACCATCGCACTTGGACGTTTCTCTGGCCCGATAGTTGTTACATCTTTTCCATCAAGCACGATGTTCCCTTTATCAGGGATCAAAAAACCGGCAATCATGCGTAGAGTCGTTGTTTTACCGCAACCTGATGGACCAAGCAAGGAGACCATCTCACCCTTTTTTACAACAAGGTGAAGATTGTCAATAATCACACGGCCGCCAAGGATCTTGGTGAGACCGTTGAGTACTAAACCATCTTCTTGAGGTGAGTTAACCATTGCATCTCTCTTTCATCACTTTATTTGGAAACCTTCTGCTAGTTGTCCACCGACTATATGTTTTCTTGCAAGACCAATCAAAAGTACCGATGGCAATGCGAGCAACAAGGAAAACACTGCAGCAACTTGGATTGGATAATTTTCTACAAGTGCGTACATCTCAGTTGGCATCGTGTAGATCGATGGAGCCCCGACTAAATAAGTACCTTGTGCTTCATCAAAGGAAGCCAAGAAAGACATCACGATTGCGACCAAGATGCCCGGCATCGCCAATCGCAAAGTAATGGTGCGAAATACCCGAAACTTAGATGCGCCGGCATCGCGAGCTGCCTCTTCCAAATTGCGCGGTACCGAAGCAAATGCTGCTGCCGGTATCCACGTCATATAAATGATCGTGCCAAGAAGCTGAATAATAATTACTCCAACAATTGTGCCCATCAAGTTAAGTGCGTAATAAAGGGTTGCAATGGAGGCAAATAGCCCGATCTTTGGAAAAGAGTTAGCAGCAAACATTCCAATGAGGAATGTCTTGCGTCCTGCATATTGCATGCGCCCGGCAGCATAAGCAGCAGGCAGGCAAATAATCATCGATAAAAGGACAACAATCGGGCTGATGATCAAAGAGTTTCGAATGGAATGCTCTAGCGCAGAGTCAGCAAAGACTTGCGTCCACCAATGCCACGTCCATCCATCTGGATAGATATTTGGGTAGGTCCAATTAGTGACAAAAGCATGGATTGCGAGCCAAAGAAGCGGACCCAGAATAAAGAAGGCCATTGCCAACATAAATAAAACGAGAAAGAACTTCACAATTGGTGAACTTGATTTTGCCCGCGATTTCTCTTGCTTTGCCATTAGATTCGTCCGCTCTGTTTAGCGCTACGGACATTTGCCCATATGTAAATGAGGGCAATACCGGAGGCGGATGCGAAAACAATAAACGCCATAACAATAGATTGCTGTGGCCGGTTATAGGCACCAAAGAAGTTTGAGATTTCAACGCCAAGCATCGTAGGTTGATTTGGTCCCAAAAAGAGTGGAATTGTGAAGGAACCTAAAATGCCAATACCCGTGAAAGTTCCTGCGATAACTATTGGCGTAATCGCTAGAGGAATCAAGACAGTTCTTATGATTCTAAAAAATCCGGCTCCGGCATCTTGTGCAGTCTCAATGAGGGCATCAGGAATCGACTGCAAGCCAGAAGTTACCATCAAGATTGCGAATGGCAGTGACGTCCAAATCGTGCCGATTGCGATTGCAGATACGGTGGAGGTGATCGTCGGGAAGTTAATCCCAAATTGAGAGAAGAAGGTACGCATAAATCCATCGCCAGCATAAAAAGTATGGATTGCCCAAGCGGCAATAACGACTGGAACAAAGAGCGGAACCAAAGTAAGCGCCGTCATGACGCTCGCTAATCGGCCGCCGATCATGCGCTGATAAATACCAATACCCAAAGCCATGAGCAAGACAAGAGTTGTAGAAATAACGGTGATGGCTATGGTGGTCCGCATGTCACCAGCAAAACGAGGATCGTGATACACATCTTTGTAAGCAGCAAAAGTTCCCCACCAGTGATCCTTCTTATGGATCTCCTGGCCGATTATCGATAGGACACGATTTGGCCCTGTGGTGAATCCAAGACTAAAAGTGAAGGCGATGAGGACGGGTAATCCAACAAAGAAAACAACTAAAAGCAAAGGGGGCAGTGCCATAAAGAAGCCGATGATAGAGAGCCTCGGGGCTTTTTTAGCCCCGAGGCTCTCTACTGTGACACCTGATTTAGTAGATGTCATCGACTCATCTTGTTATTTATCACTTGTGTTTTCGAGTACTTTCCAGTGCTCTCGGTTACTTGCCAGGAACGGCAAGCGCCCAAGCGCTCTTCAAATCATTGCCATTGGCACTGAAATAAGCTGGACGCAAGTTTGCTACATCAACACCGGTGAGGCCTGCTGCAACTTTTGGATCCAACATAGTTACAGGAATTACTGGCATTCCATTCATGGTGCCGGCCACAATCAGATTCTGCCCTTCAGGTGAAAGGACCCAGTTAGCAAGAACCTGAGCTG
>SESB01001464.1_pt1 | contig 15386 bp, 16 predicted proteins | sample 3171441 | NCBI WGS metagenome assembly SESB01 (sample SAMN06051867, study PRJNA518727) | freshwater metagenome | biome: subpolar coniferous forest; feature: holomictic lake; material: water; isolation source: holomictic Lake 227, 6 m depth | place: Canada: near Kenora, Ontario | collected...
TCTTTCGCATTATGAAACTTGAGCAATGATTACTCGTCGTAACCAAACTCATTAGCTAAATCAGCGGCAGTTTCCAATAACTTGGGCGAAAACTTCTTAATAAATGAATCTGTTACGCGAGAGGTAGGTCCGCTAATCGAAATCGCGGTCGGTGGTTTTACTCCTAGAAGCGGGGCGGAAATACAGCGCACGCCGACCTCTTGTTCGCCTTCATCAATTGCAAAACCAGTTGATCTAATTCCCACTAAATCATTGTTCAATGACTTCCAAGTGATGTGTGTAGAGGATGTGTATTTAGGCATTCCAGTATGGGAAATAATCTCTTTCGCTTCATCTTCTTCTAAGGTCGATAAAATAGCTTTTCCGACGCCGCATGCATGCGGCAATACACGTCGTCCGGCTTCAGTAAACATTCGCATGCTGTGTTTAGAGGGTGACTGTCCGATATAGACAATGCGATCGCCTTCAAGAGTTGCAAGATTGACGGTTTCTCCGCATTGATTGGCAAGTGCTAATAGGGAAGGTTTAGCCCATGATGCGATACCGCGTGATGCCGCATCTCCCAATAATAAAAGCGATGCACCTAATGTGTATTTACGCGAACCATTTCGTTTTGCATATCCCAGCGATACAAGAGTTTTCATGGAGCGGTGAACTGTTGGAACGGCAAGACCGAGTTTGGTGGCCAGGGTAGTGAGCCCTATCTCGCCGCCATTGCGGGCCATCTCCTCCAAAATGGAAAAGGCGCGCTCGACCGATTGAACACCTGAAACTTTTGTCTCCACGGGCTCGCCTTTCTGCGCACTTGAAGTTAGCATAGATTTCAGTTAATGAAAAGTGTTTTTCACATAGTGAAATATTGAAATGGAGTGTACGCCATGAGTTCAACGAGCCCTGGATATGGAATCACAATTCGAGTCGAGGCATCTACTGAGTCATCGCCAACATCATTGATTCCAGCGGCCATTGTTGCCGCCGGTGGCACGTTGACCGCTCTCGATGTCGTTGAGTCCCACCACGATCGAGTCGTTGTTGATATCACCTGCGATACACGCGATGCCGACCATGCCGAAGAAATATCTGCGGCAATTACTGCAGCCTCTCCGCACTTTAATGTTAAGAAAGTTAGCGACCGAACTTTTCTCATGCACCTTGGTGGAAAATTAGAAGTTGCATCCAAAGTCCCCCTTAAGACCCGTGATGATCTATCACGTGCATACACACCGGGGGTAGCGCGAATTTGTTTAGCAATTGCGGCCGATAAATCAGATGCACGCCGCTTGACCATTAAGCGCAACACAGTCGCTGTCGTATCTGATGGATCGGCGATTTTAGGCCTTGGAAACCTAGGACCTGAAGCTGCAATGCCAGTGATGGAGGGCAAGGCCGTTCTATTTAAGCGTTTTGCAAATGTTGATGCCTGGCCAATCTGCCTTGATTCGCAAGATACCGAAGAGATTATCCGTGCCGTACAAATGATTGCACCCGGCTTTGGCGGAATCAACTTAGAGGATATCTCAGCACCACGCTGCTTTGAGATTGAGGCGAGATTAAAAGAGACTTTGGATATTCCAGTCTTCCACGATGATCAACACGGTACTGCAATCGTTGTTTTGGCTGGTCTACTCAATGCTTTGCGCTTAGTTAAAAAGGATATGAGCGAAGTTCGAATCGTGATGATGGGCGCTGGTGCTGCTGGTAGTGCAATCCTGCGCCTTCTCTTCCTCTGTGGCCTTAAAACAGCGTCGGTCTTTGATTCTAAGGGCATCCTTCACAATGGCAGCAAGGCTGAAAATGACATGCGAAAGTGGCTCGTAGCAAATACTAACTTAGAGAATAAAACACACTCTATTACTGAGGAAATGAAGGGTGCCGATATCTTCATCGGTGTCAGTGCGCCCAATGTAATCACTGAGGCGCATGTGGAATCTATGGCACACGACGCCATCGTCTTTGCAATGTCAAACCCGGATCCTGAGATTGACCCCGCCCTTGCACAAAAACATGCCCGCATCGTGGCTACCGGACGCAGTGATTATCCAAACCAGATTAACAATGTTCTAGCTTTCCCCGGACTATTTCGTGGCCTCTTAGATGCTGGCGTATCAAAGATTACCGATGAGATGTTAGTTGCAGCTGCGCGTGCAATTTCAGAGTGTGTACGCCCCGAGCAACTCAATGAAAACTTCATCGTTCCTAGTGTCTTTGATCCTGCAGTTTCACCGTCAGTCTCTAATGCCGTCTATAAAATCGCAACTGAAAAGAAATAGGAGAGATAGTAAATGGCACAAATCACCGTAAAACCCTCAAACGTTGTTGGCAGCGAAAAAGTCTTAACGAAAGAGGCCATCGATTTTGTAGTTCACTTGGATGAAATGTTTCATGCTCGTCGCGAAGAGCTTCTACAACTTCGAGCAACTAAGCGCGCGAAAATCGCAGCAGGTGCGGTTCTGGATTTTCTCCCGGAGACTGCCGACATCAGAAACGGCAATTGGAAAGTAGCCCCTGCCCCTCACGATCTGCAAGATCGGCGCGTCGAAATTACTGGACCCACCGATCCAAAGATGGCGATTAACGCGCTGAACTCTGGGGCTAAAGTCTGGCTCGCAGATTTAGAGGACTCCAATACTCCGCACTGGTTAAATGTTGTAGAAGGCCAGTTAACTCTGCAAGGTGTAGCCAGGCGCACGCTAGCTTTTACTTCTCCTGAAGGTAAGTCTTACGCGCTCAATGATGGGCCCCTGGCCACATTAGTTGTTCGCCCGCGTGGTTGGCACTTAAATGAACGCAATGTGACTATCGATGGGCGCCCAATGGTTGGGCCGATCTTTGATGCTGGCATGCACATGTTCCATAACGCTAAAACTCTAATCGCTAATGGCTCTGGCCCATATTTCTATTTAGCTAAGAATGAATCTCATTTAGAGGCGCGTCTGTGGAACGAGATATTTACAGAGGCCGAGAAAACTTTGGGTATCCCTCACGGCAGCGTGCGTGCAACGGTTTTAATCGAAACTATTCCTGCCGCCTTTGAAATGGATGAGATTCTCTACGAGCTCCGCGATCACATGAGTGGTTTAAATGCCGGACGTTGGGATTATTTGTTTTCAATGATTAAAGTCTTTAGAGATCGTGGCGCCGAGTTCTTGCTCCCCGATCGCGGCCAAGTTGCTATGACTGCACCGATGATGCGTGCATATACAAATCTACTGGTACAGACCTGCCACAAACGTGGCGCATATGCCATTGGTGGAATGGCCGCTTTTGTGCCAAGTCGTAAAGATGCCGAAATAAACAAGATCGCTTTCGATAAAGTGCGCGCCGACAAGGTCCGCGAAGCTGGCGATGGTTTTGATGGTTCGTGGGTAGCCCACCCAGATTTAGTTGCAATCTGCCGCGAAGTCTTCGATGAGGCGTTGGGAAATAGAACCAACCAACTCGATGTCATGCGTCCGGACGTACATGTCACTGCCAGTGATTTGTTGTCCGTTGATAAAACTCCGGGTCAAATAACCCAAGAGGGTCTTCGCCTCAACATCGATGTATCCCTGCAGTATTTAGCTGCCTGGCTCGGTGGCAGTGGCGCAGTAGCAATTCATAACTTGATGGAAGATGCAGCAACGGTTGAAATCTCCCGTTCACAAATCTGGCAGCAAGTAAAGAACTCAGTTAGCTACACCGACACTCACGCCGTTGCAACCAAGGAGTTAGTGCGGGAAATTCTGGCAACAGAGGCTGCCCGACTAGTGAGTGAAGGCTGGGATAGTGGCAAGATCAAGGCGGCATCGGCGCTTTTTGAGCGTGTAAGTCTGGATGATAATTACGCAGACTTCCTTACTCTGCCCGCCCTTGAGATGATTGATTAATGTCCTTTGATTTAGTCATCCGTTCTGCCCACGTTATAAGCGATATTGGTGATCGACCTGCTGCCGTATGTGTCAGCGATGGCCGCATCGTTAAAATCGCTGGCTTTGAGGATCTTTTGACTACTAAAAAAGATATAACAATCACTGGCGCACTTATTCCAGGTTTAGTTGACTCGCATGTTCACATCAACGAACCTGGGCGCACCCAGTGGGAGGGTTTTGAATCGGCAACGAAAGCCGCTGCTGCCGGTGGTGTAACAACGGTTATCGATATGCCGCTCAACAGTATTCCGCCGACAACTAACGCCGCCGCTCTTGCAGTTAAGAAAGCCGCGGCAGCTGGAAAGTGTTTCGTTGATGTCGGTTTCTGGGGCGGTTCCATTCCGGGAAATGTTGGGGATCTTAAGGCTCTGCATGACGAGGGTGTTTTTGGTTTTAAATGTTTTCTTCTGCACTCAGGTGTTGATGAGTTCCCCGGATCTGACCTACCTGATTTGACTGCAGCCCTTAAAGAGTTAGCAACGCTCGATGCACTTATGGTTGTTCACGCCGAGGATTCAGTTGCGATTGAAAAATCTACCAAGCCATCATCACGTTCGTACTCGGAGTTTTTAGCCTCTCGTCCGAAAGGCGCAGAAAATGTCGCAATCGCACAACTAATCGAAGAGGCCCGCATGATTAAGGGCCGAGTACATGTTCTGCATCTTTCAAGCGGTGATTCATTAGCGCTAATTCGTTCGGCTAAAGCCGATGGTGTACGCATTAGTGTTGAAACCTGTCCTCATTATTTAGCGCTAACTGCCGAAGAGATTGCCGACGGTGCAACGCAATACAAATGCTGTCCGCCTATTCGCGAGAAGAGCAATCAAGACGAGTTATGGCAGGGCTTAAAGAGCGGTGTCATTGATTTAATCGTCTCTGACCACTCGCCATGTACCGAAGATTTAAAGATTTTCGACGTCGGCGATTTTCAACAAGCGTGGGGTGGAATCTCATCTCTTCAACTAGGTATCTCAATCATTTGGACTAAGGCGAAGGAGCGAGACATACCCCTCTGGCAAGTAGTGAAGTGGATGAGTCAAAAACCCGCTGAACTTGCCGGACTCGCGCGCAAGGGCGCAATCAAAGTTGGAATGGATGCCGACTTTGCCGAGTTCGATACAGAGGCACATTTCACGGTTGAACCCACGCAGTTATTTCATAAGAACCAGATCACGCCATATCAAGGAAAAACTCTGCAAGGGAAAATTAAGCAAACCTGGCTACGTGGAGAATTGATTTACAAAGATGCTTCCATGATAAATTCACCACACGGCGAATTCTTGATCAGGGGAAAGAATTAATGGATTTCAGACAGCTGCAAGACCTTGCCCTTCGCCAATCTGGTGCCGGCGTCGTCTATGCAAACGATGAGTTCTTTGCCGAAAAAGAAAATCTTTTAAATCCTGGCCGAGCCAAGTTCGCCTCCCATACCTTTGGACATAAGGGCCAGATTTATGATGGTTGGGAGACGCGTCGTCGTCGCAATGAACCCGGCAATGACTTTGCAATTATTCGCCTAGGTCAACCTGGAATTATTAAAGGCGTCAATATCGATACCGGAAATTTCACGGGCAACTATCCCCCGCACGCCTCCGTTGAGGCTGCAGCCTTTGACCACATCCCAACGATTAGCGAATTACTTGCTGCAACATGGACAACAGTTTTAGACAAGGCTGAACTTGCAGGAGATTCTGAAAACTTATTTGCAGTCAGTAGTGATAAACGCTGGACACATGTGCGTTTAATAATGCATCCCGATGGAGGCATTGCCCGCTTTCGTGTCTTTGGGACACCCGTGCCAGATCCAGCGTGGGTTGCAGCTTGTGGACCAAAGAATTTGGCGGCCTTAGATAATGGCGCAGAGTTCTTAGGCTCTAGTGATGATTTTTATTCATCGGCTAAAAATACTTTGCAAGCGGGAGATCCTAAAAATCAAGGCGATGGTTGGGAGAACAAACGTCGGCGTGGTGGCGGCAATGACTACTTTGTAGTTCGCTTATCCGCCCCTGGCACCATTAACGCACTAGAAATCGACACTACGCATTTCAAAGGCAATCCCCCAGCTGAAGTTATGGTTACTGGCGGAAGCGCCGAGGCGTTAATGAAGGCCCCTGGCTCTATAGTTTTACTTGCCCGAACTGGTGTGCAGGCCGATACTCCCCATAAATTTATTACCCCGTGCGATCAAGTAATTGAAGCGGTGCGACTGGATGTATTTCCAGATGGCGGTCTTGGACGTTTTCGCGTCTGGGGACAAGAAGCCGGCAAGGCTTAACATGGTCCTGGATAAATCTTTTTTTGATAAAGCAGATGCAACTCTTGCAGATGCCGATAATTTATTAGCAACTAAATATCGCGGCGACTTTGGTGGCCGCCAACCTATACATACCTGTTATGTACCAGCCGATAAGTTAACAGCTACTACCCCTGCGCAGTGGGGTGCGATTGCGCTGCAAACTATGGAAGAGCACACTCCAAACGCTAAAGCTCTAGCAACTGCCGTTGGCGCAGATGTCGCTGGAATCGAAGAGATTTTCGATCGCATTAAAGTCAAGATTAAAACTCAACCCATTGAAGATCTACGTATCGATTTTGAAGATGGATATGGGCGACGCGGCGATGAAACAGAAGAAAAGGATTTAGCTGCTGCCCTAGTCGCTTTCAACGAGATCAAGACCCCATTCATCGGCATCCGTATGAAGGCGTTGGAGGCCGTGACGCGAGATCGCGGATTAAAGACCCTTGATCAATTTATTGCCAGCATTGTCTCAAATGGAAAATACCCTGAGAATTTTATTATTACGTTGCCCAAAGTTACTTTCCCCGAGCAAGTAGATGTCATGGTTGCCGCCCTTGAAGTAATTGAAAAGGCCCACGCTCTAGCGGCCGGCACAATTAGATTTGAAATCCAGATTGAAACGACGCAGGCGATTATGGATCAAAATGGTTCAGTAACTGCCGCCCAATACATCGATCGCGCTAAAGGGCGACTTAGCGCATTTCACTACGGCACCTATGACTACTCTGCGGCCGCTGGCATTTCATCGGCATATCAAACCCTGGATCATCCAGCCGCAGATTATGCAAAGAACGTTCTGCAAGTGGCAACTGCCGGTACAACCGTTCGTATCAGCGATGGTTCAACAAATATCCTTCCAATCGGAACAACGGCCGAAGTCCATGCCGCAATGCACAATCACTACCGACTTGTTCGCCGCTCTCTAGAGCGCGGTATCTACCAAGGTTGGGATCTTCATGGCTCGCAACTTCCTACACGAATTGCAGCTAACTGGATTTTCTATCGTGATGGTTTAAGTGCCGCTTCACTTCGCTTGCGCAATTATTTAAATAGCGCAGCCTCAGGGACTATGGACGAACCTGCAACGGCTCTTACTTTGGCCCGCTATTTCTTGCGCGGCCTAGATTGCGGCGCGATTGAATCTAGTGAAATTGAAACACTCACTAAGCTCGATGAAACTGGGCTGCGCGATATCGTCCTTAAAAAGGGCGTCATTTAATTAATTACGCGAGTGATAATCACGCGGGCTTGATCACCGTAGTGCACACTGCCCGGCTCATACACATCGATCCGCTTAATCTCTGGAGTCTGTATCGCACCAAGGGCGACTAAAGAATCTAACTCCCCCGCAAAACCTTTTGACTCAAAGTGCTCGTTGTTAACGCCAACAACTAACCAGCCATCATTGGCAAGAAGTGGCAACAAATTGCGCAAACACTCAGGACCTAAATGCCCATGCGTGAATGTGCCGGAGCTAAAGAGGGCTCCATAAGGCGAGTTCTCATTAGGAACAGCCCTGGTTAAATCCCGTTCATATAACGCGCGATAAACAACGCTGCCATCTTCTCGGGTCTTTAACTTAGCTTGAGCCAACATCTCAGGCGAAATATCCATGCCATCGATAACAACGGCAGGGCGAAGCCGCGTTATATACATCCCGGTTAACCCAGTTCCAGTGCCGATATCTAAAATCCGAGTGACGGCCGGGACTACATCGTTAAAAACCTCGGCGATCGCTTTGGGATAGCGATACTGCTTAGCATCAACAAAAGATGACTCATACGTTGCCGCCCACTTGGCATAGAGCCGGCGATTATCATCTGGTGTCTTTACTGAATACGCCTCATCGAGACCTAACGCATCTTCGCTCATTATTAGCCGCCGATTGCCGACATTGGACGTGATGGTTGAATAAAGCTTGGATCATTAATTCCGTGACCTGGAAGCTTCGCCTTAATCGTTGAGTGAAAGGCTTTGATTAAACTCTCGTGCTTTTGTTCATCGCTTAAATCTTTATTGCGCAAAATCCCACGCATGTCGGTCTCAGTCATTGAAAATAGGCAGGCGCGAATCTGCCCATCTGAAGTTAAGCGAACGCGATCGCAATCACCGCAGAATGGTCGCGTAACGCTGCCGATAATTCCGACGACTTCTGGGCCGCCGTTGATGTAGAACTCTTCGGCGGGCGAAGAGCCACGATTTTCAACGGGAGTAAGAGTGAAGGCTTTACCCAACTCGGTAAATATTTCATCGGCAGTAATCATCTTCTCGCGTGACCACGCATCTCCGGCATCAAGGGGCATCTGCTCGATAAAGCGTAAGTTCAATCCCTCTTTCAGCGCCCATTGAACAAGGGCGATCGCCTCATCGTCATTAGTGCCACGCATCAGAACTGAGTTAATTTTCAGTGGCTTTAGACCTGCTGCGCGCGCAGCCTCGATACCGGAAAAGACATCGTTGATTCGATCTCTAAACGTTAACTTCTTGAAACGTTCGCGATCGAGAGTATCCAAACTGATATTGATTCGACTCAAACCCGCATCCACCAATGGCTGTGCTAACTTGGCAAGGGCTAAACCATTAGTTGTCATTGAAAGTTTTGGTGGATTTGTAATTGCATTGATGCGGGCAACGATTTCAACGATATCGGGGCGCAGTAGCGGCTCTCCCCCAGTTAATCGAATCTCATCGATACCTTGCGAAACTGCGGCTTCAATTACTGCAATTAACTCATCGGTCGTTAGAAGATCCTCACTTGGCAGCCAGGCATTGAAATCATGGGGCATGCAGTACGTACAGCGCAGAGAACAGCGGTCGGTTAATGAGACACGCAGGTCGCGATGGGCGCGGCCATATGTATCAACTAAAAAACTCATAGCTCATTCATTCAGAGTTCAAAAATTTCTGCAAATCGGCCGGCGTATCTAGGTCTAAACCCGCCCCTAAGTCATCTAAAGCTAAGTAATGGATATCTGAACGATTGGCTAAGTACCCTCTGGCCCCACTATCGCCTCGGGCGCTTTCAATAATCCCCACCCAGTGAGAACGTGCGAATTTAACTGGATGTCCAATGGCGCCACGGTAAGTTGCAACAACTACTTCGCGCGGCGTTTTTGCAATTACTTTTATGGCCTCACTAGTGAGCCCAGGTAAGTCAACGAGTGAGATAATTACGCTATCGATGTCCTCGATTTCACTCACGTGAATTAAACCTGCACGCAATGAACTCGCCATGCCGCTTGCCCAATCCTTGTTTTCAATAACAGTCGCGCCTTCAACTGGACCGACCCATGCGCCAAGGACCACAAAAATCTTTTCTATCCCTGCGCCTTTGAAAACTGCAATGGAGTAATCAACCATGCGCACGCCATCTATTTCCAGCGTTGCCTTCGGTTGGCCCATACGTTTGCCGCCACCTGCGGCCAGGATGAGTCCAGCAATCATTATTTTCTCATCCTTTCTCACCAGATAAAAAGCTTGGATTGATACACTCACACATATGCGCGAGATCATAGATCAAATCACACCGTGGTATGAAAGCGGTAGCGCCTTTGCAGTAGCAACTGTAACTAGAACTTGGTCATCGGCTCCACGACCGGTCGGTGCGGCGATGGCAGTTTCACAAAGTGGCGAGGTTATTGGCAGTGTTTCAGGCGGTTGCGTTGAAGGTGCGATTCACGAAGCGGCCCTTGAGGCTTTGCAAACTGGCCAATGCGTCAGCGTGACTTACGGCGTTAGTGATGACAGCGCCTTTGCCGTCGGCCTCACATGTGGTGGCACGATTGAACTATTTATTCAGATAATCGATAAAAAGAGATTTCCGGAGTTTGACGAAGTTGCGGCCGCCATTAAAGCGCATCGGCCAATTGCAATCGCAACTGTAATAAGTGGTGCGGCAAGAATCGGCGCGCGCATGGTCTTTGATGCAACAGATGTTTTCGGTTCTCTCGATTCTGCAGGTTTGGATTTTTCAGTCAGCGAAGATGGACGAGGTTTGCTCGACCTTGGCCATACCCGCACATTAAAGTTTGGTCCTGCCGGTGAGCGAATGGAGGATGGAGTCAGCGTCTTTATCGAGTCTTATGCCCCAGCTCCACACATGATTGTCTTTGGCGCAATAGATTTTGCCAGCGCCGTAGTGCGAGTAGGAAAGTTCCTCGGCTATCACGTCACACTCTGCGATGCGCGCGAACTTTTCGCCACGGCGAAGAGGTTTCCAGATGCCGATGAAGTCATCGTGGACTGGCCTCATCGATATCTTGCAAAAACCGATATCGATGAGCGCACCGTTATCTGCGTACTCACCCATGATCCAAAGTTTGATGTTCCAGTATTAGAGATCGCCTTGCGCAGTAAAGCCCGCTACATCGGTGCAATGGGAAGCCGTCGCACCCATGATGATCGAATGAAACGTCTGCGTGAAATTGGTATATCCGAGACTGAGCTTTTACGACTTCGATCTCCGATTGGTTTAGATATCGGCCCCCGAACTCCTGAGGAAACCGCGATTTCAATTGCCGCCGAAATTATCGCTGACTTAACAGGTGGCACAGGTGAGCCACTTTCACGTGGAAGTGAACCCATCCATAAGCACACATTGGCCAGCGAGAATGGCCCAAGGGTTTAAAACTCTCAGGTTCCACTCAGGTGGCGCAGATTAAATCCCCACCTGCCTGCTCCATAGTTACCTCATTCCCACTCGAGGGCTATCCGAAAGGCACCACACATGAAGAAGTTATTAACCGCCGCAATGATCTCAGTTGCATTAATCGCAGCGTCGACCACTGCGAACGCTGCAGCAAAGCCAACACCAGTAGCAAAGTCCGGAATTAAGAAGCCAGCGGCATCAGCTGCTGAAGGTACTTCAACTCACGAAGCTACCGAAGGCGTTTCAACTCAAAAGACTGAGAAGAAAACAGCTAAAAAGACAAAACCTTCGAAGGTTAAGACTCTTGCACCTGTCACTAAGAAGAAGGCATAAGCTGCATATAGATTTCCCCAAATAAAAAAGCCCGCCGAATATGGCGGGCTTTTTTATTTGGGGAAATCGCTGTAACAAATATTAGAAAGATTAAACGCTACGAAACTTGAACATTTATTGTGTGCCAACCTTCGGCGCCATTGGGTTCAACCGAGACATAGGGTTGCGGTTGTAAATTTCCATTTCCATCGGTTGCTCTAACCGCTAACGTATAATTACCTTTTGTAGGTTTCCAATCAATCCACCACTGCCGCCATGTTGTCTTAGCCAACTCCGGACCAAGAGTTGCAACTCTCCAAGGCTCTTTATTAACCTGCACTTCCACTTGTGAAATACCTCGCGTTGGTGCCCAGGCCACACCAGCAATTGCGAGCATTCCTGAAGCGACTTGACTTCCACCTAAAGGTGTATCTATACGTGATTGAGTTTTGATTGGCCCACGTTCTGACCATCCCCGCGAAATCCAATAGCCATGTTTTTTATCAAAGCGCGTGAGTTCGATACGTGTCAACCATTTTGTTGCCGAAACATATCCGTAAAGTCCGGGAACAATAATGCGCGCAGGAAAACCATGTGCGAGGGGCAGAACTTCACCATTCATTCCAATTGCAATCATGGCATCGTTGTTATCTAAAGCAGCCAGAGGGAATCCAGCGGTAAAACCATCAACGGAGTAACCCAGCACTTGATCGGCATCAGCACTTGGCCCCGCCTCACGGATCAAATCATCTAAGCGAATGCCTAACCAACGGGCGTTGCCGACTAAATTACCGCCGACCTCATTTGAAACACAAGAGATAGTGTCATCGAGTTCGAAAACGGGCCGTGCGGTTAACTGCTCGTAAGTAAAAGTACGGGGATGAGCAACCATTCCCGTAATCTCTAACTTCCATAAATCGAGTGAGACGTTAGGTACGGCAAAGGCAGTATCGATTCGATAAAAATCTTTATTGGGCGTAAAAAGTGGAGATAAGCCAGGCGTACTTAGCGCCGGATCACGTGGGGCTTTAGCTAGAAACTTTAGAGGCCGCGGCAATACCGTTTTAATGCGATCGATTTGAACACTCGCCTTTTGGGTGAGCAATCTGGCTCCTCCAGTAGCTATAAGACTCACTGCCCCAATTGTTCCGACAACTTTAAGTAATTCTCGGCGTGAGAGTGAAATGCCGGGTTCATTGCTTAACTCTTTCCTAGCCCCGAACCAGTACAAAACAGCAAGAGTTACCGCGCCGGATACCAGCGATGGAATAACTGAGAATATATTTGAGCCAGCATCTTGTAGCGATGACCAAAGGGCTGCCAATGTCATAAGTGAAATAAGTAGATATGCCACTTTAATCTTGCCAGTGAAGAAAGCGCGGCCGATAGCGATAGAAATAGCAAATACCACCGCCAAAATTATTAAAATCAGAGCGAGCTTGTCATGGGTTCCAAAGATTTGAATCACGAAAGTCTTTACCGCTGGCGGGACGTGATCGACAATTCGGTTTGCGAGTGAGATGACCGGCGAGTGCCAATTTTTGTTAATCGTAGAGACTAAATGGCCAATACTTACCCCGGCAAGAATTGCAAGAGGTCCAAAAACCACTCCGAGTTGCCGCTTATTCATCCGCTCTCCCCTTTGTAGACTTTAGATTTTTATGTAGATCGATCCCGCGCTCTCACTTGCCACATATTTGCGAAGTGGATTTGCTGCAGGCCCATTATTAACCGCCCCGGTGCTGAAGTTATAACTCGATCCATGACATGGACATACAAGTTGACTCTTATCTGCCTCAACGATGCAGCCTTGATGTGTGCAGACAGCAGTTAGAACCACTACTTCTCCGCTAAAGCGCGTAACCGATACCGAAATAGTTGCTCCCGAAGCTGGCTTCACGGCCACAATCTTTGCTGAACCTTCGACGATATCGCCCGATTTCGCAACAAAAGTCAGCGCCGAAGAAGTGGCACTCGGTTTTGCACTCTCTGTCGGTTTTGCACTCTCTGTCGGTTTTGCAGTAGCACTTGGGGCTGGTGCGATTGCAACACCGTTATCCCAGATAAGTGCTTTGCCTTTCTTAATGCATGTGTATTTCTTATTTCGAAAAATTACGGTTTGTCCAAGACGCGTTGGTTTCACCAGTGGGCCTGTAGCTGCCATCGCCCCTTGACCCATTACTGAGAGAATAGATCCAGAAATAATGGCTAAGAAATTGCGGCGCATAAGTTTCATGAGCGATACCGTATCGAGAAATAACTCCTTATGCCCGATGAATTACAAGGGCTGACCAGCCGGTGAGCTGCAATCACATCTCCACTGCTTCATAGACCTGAAGTCCGGATTGCCCAGGACAGGTTTTTGCGATCGCAATTGCCTCATCCATATCTTTCGCCTTTATTACTGTATAGCCGCTAATCGGATTTCGGTCTTCAGGAATTGTGGATGCCCTGCCCGATGCCACAAGCATTCCATCAGTAAATGGGTTTCCCATTTCCACAATACTTTCCATAATCTTATTGAACCAAACCATCCAGACATCCATGACATCGTCAATGGGAACTTCATTTGGATTAGAGTTATATAGGAAAACAAACTTTTTCATCGAACTCTCCGTTTCGCCATGGACCATTAAGTTCCACCTAGTCATAAATTTAATCGCCATCAATTGAATTTGGAAGAGAGTTTGTGGCATCTGCCCAAATCTAACAATTTCGTGCGGTGAATGAAAACTTTATGTGAGGTCGAGAATTCTAAAAGTTAGCGCAAAAATGTAGACAGGTCCTATTTCCCCAGTTTAAAATTCGGAAATGCAAGAAAATGTCGATCAGTTCTTTCGCGATGACGGCTCACTCATCAGAATCCCGGTGAAGGAGACTAAGAAAATTGCTGTCTTGCGTCGCATTGCAAAAACATTTTCACCGAACGCTGTCTATTCGGAGAAAACTCTTAACGAGATTATCCAAGTGTTTCACCCCGATAGTGCCGCTATCCGACGACATATGATCGAATATGGAATTATGGAGCGCGATGCAGCGAGTATTTACTGGGTGGCAACTCACTCGTAGATCTACTTCTCGACTTTTAGAGAGGTAAACCGCCTCACCCAGATAGCCTTAGGCCATGGCAATTCATCCACAAGCGCGCGCATATCTAGACCACATCGCAGTTCACAACCCAATGCCAGAAAATGCGACGCTGCAAGAGCTCCGTGCAGATGTTTATGACTACCAACAATATGGTGGCCCCCACTCAAGCGATGTCACCGTCGAACATGAATATTTCACATCACCCACCGCCGATTTACATGCAGTGATTTATAAACCAAAGAATGTAAAGCCCAACGCCCCAGCTCTTGTTTATTTTCATGGCGGCGGCTGGGTCTTTAGCTTTCCACTTCGATATGCCGCAGCGTTAACTAATATGTCGGCCGAATCTGGATTTATTATCATCGCTGTTAATTATCAAAAAGCTCCCGAGCATCCATTCCCAACACCTTTTGATGATTGTTATGCGGGAATGTTGTGGGTTGCAAAGAATGCAGAGCGCTTAGGAATTGGCTCAACAAAAATCGGCGTCGGAGGAGATAGTGCCGGCGGCAATTTAGCTGCAGCCGTTGCACTCAAAGCTGCCGATACGGGAGATGTAAAACTCGCATTCCAAATGCTCATCTATCCATGCTTAAGTATTGATTTTGATACCGATTCGTACAAAGCCCACGCAAGCGGCTTTGGTTTAGAAAGCGATGGAATGATCGCCTTTTGGGATCTCTACGTTCCTAAAGAACACAAACAGAATAAATATGCCGTTCCAGCCCACGCAACGACTTTTACTAACCTTGCCCCAGCCATCATCGCTCTTGCCGAGCACGATATCTTGCACGATGACGGCACCAACTATGCCAAGTCATTAGAAAAAGCTGGCATCCCCGTAACTCTTAAACAGTTCCCCGGCATGATTCATGGCTTCTTAAATCACAGCGCCATGGTCGATGATTCAAATGTGATGCGTAAGTGGCTTAGCGCTCAGATTGTTGGGGCAGTTAGTTAATTTCGGTGAGATTTAGTTACTTTTTCTTGTAACCAGCTGGGCATACGGGTTTAGAGGCAGTAACTTTCTTGATCAACTTTCCCTTAACGCATGTAATCGAAAGCATTTTCTTAGCGGCGGCTGCTTTATCTGTTGCAGTCTTGTCGGCAGCGGCCTTCTCGGCGACGG
>SESB01001468.1_pt1 | contig 15372 bp, 26 predicted proteins | sample 3171441 | NCBI WGS metagenome assembly SESB01 (sample SAMN06051867, study PRJNA518727) | freshwater metagenome | biome: subpolar coniferous forest; feature: holomictic lake; material: water; isolation source: holomictic Lake 227, 6 m depth | place: Canada: near Kenora, Ontario | collected...
GTCCCGGTTGGATGTTGCTAGACCATAGCCGGTTCAGGACGCTCGGAAACGAGCTTGGCCCGGCGTTCGGACGATACACCCGCACGAGGCGGCAGCCCGCTTCGAGGCGGGATTTGTATCTGGGTCGGCGACGCTCCTCCGGTGACAGCATCGACATAGGCGGACCCGAACGGCCACGGCCTGTTTCGGTAGCTGAGCCCTGACGGGCGATGATAAGGTGAAGAGTCGTCGATGCCCACGATCAACCAGTTGATCCGTAAGCCGCGTGAGCCGTTGGCCGCGCGCAATAAGGTTCCCGCCCTGGAGGCTTGCCCCCAGAAGCGCGGCGTCTGCACCCGTGTTTACACCACGACGCCGAAGAAGCCGAACTCGGCGCTTCGTAAAGTCGCCCGCGTGCGCCTCACCAATGGCTTCGAAGTCACCAGCTACATTCCCGGTGAAGGCCACAACCTTCAGGAACACTCGGTGGTGATGATCCGCGGCGGCCGCGTCAAGGACTTGCCCGGTGTCCGTTACCACATCATCCGCGGCTCTCTCGACACGCAGGGGGTCAAGGACCGTCGTCAACGCCGGTCCAAGTATGGCGCCAAGCGGCCGAAGTAAGGAGAGTTCGAGATGTCCCGTCGTCGTCGCGCCGAGAAGCGTGAAGTTCTGCCCGACGCCAAGTATGGCGATCGCGTGCTGACCAAGTTCATGAACTGCCTGATGTTGGACGGCAAGAAGTCCGCCGCCGAGCAGATCGTCTATGGCGCCTTCGAGCGTATCGAAGGCAAGGCCAAGACCGATCCGGTGAAGGTCTTCCACGACGCCCTCGGCAACGTGAAGCCGCATCTGGAAGTTCGCTCCCGCCGCGTTGGTGGTGCCACCTATCAGGTGCCGGTCGAAGTTCGCTCCGAGCGGGCCCAGGCCCTGGCCATCCGCTGGCTGATCAACAGCGCGCGGTCGCGGTCGGAGAACACCATGACCGAACGCCTTTCCGGCGAACTCCTCGATGCCGCCAATCAGCGCGGCTCCGCGGTGAAGAAGCGGGAAGACACGCACCGGATGGCAGAGGCCAACAAGGCCTTCTCCCATTATCGCTGGTAACCGCCGTCCGGCGCCTCAGAACAGAAGAATCCGAGAAGTCCCATGCCGCGCACTACGCCCCTCGATCGCTACCGCAATATCGGCATCATGGCCCACATCGATGCCGGTAAGACCACGACGACCGAGCGCATCCTCTACTACACCGGCAAGTCCTATAAGATCGGCGAAGTGCACGAAGGCACCGCCGTCATGGACTGGATGGAGCAGGAGCAGGAGCGCGGTATCACCATCACCTCGGCGGCGACCACCTGCTTCTGGCAGAATCACCGCATCAACATCATCGACACCCCCGGCCACGTCGACTTCACCATCGAAGTCGAGCGCAGCCTGCGGGTGCTCGACGGTGCGGTGACGGTGTTCGACTCGGTGGCGGGCGTCGAGCCGCAGTCCGAGACGGTGTGGCGTCAGGCCGACAAGTACAAAGTGCCGCGGATGTGCTTCGTCAACAAGATGGACCGCATCGGCGCCAACTTCTATCGCTGCGTCGATATGATGGTTGATCGCCTCGGCACCAAGCCGCTGGTGATCCAGCTGCCGATCGGCTCCGAGGCCGAGTTCGTCGGCCTGATCGACCTGCTCAAGAACAAGGCGCTGATCTGGAAGGACGAAAGCCTCGGGGCCGAGTTCTACGAGACCGACATCCCGGCCGACATGGCCGAGATGGCCGCCGAATACCGCCATAAGATGATCGAGATGGCGGTCGAGATGGACGACGTCGCCCTCGAGGCCTATCTCGGCGGCGAAGAGCCCTCGATCGAGACCCTGAAGACCTGTATCCGCAAGGGCACCATCGATTTCGCCTTCGTGCCGGTGCTGTGCGGCTCGGCCTTCAAGAATAAGGGCGTGCAGCCGATGCTGGACGCCGTGGTCGACTTCCTGCCGGCTCCCACCGACATTCCCAACGTCGTCGGCATCAAGCCTGACAGCGACCAGCCGGAAGAGCGTCATACCGACGACAGCGCTCCCTTCGCCGGTCTCGCCTTCAAGATCATGACCGATCCCTTCGTCGGCTCGCTGACCTTCGTCCGCATCTATTCGGGCACCGTCAGCGCCGGCTCCTACGTTCTCAACTCGGTCAAGGGTGAGCGCGAGCGCATCGGCCGCATGCTGCTGATGCACGCAAACAGCCGCGAAGAGATCAAGGAAGCGTTCGCCGGCGATATCGTTGCCTTCACCGCCTTCAAAGGCACCACCACCGGCGACACCATCTGCGACATCTCCAAGCCGATCATCCTGGAGCGCATGGAGTTCCCGGAGCCGGTGATCGAGGTGGCGGTCGAGCCGAAGTCGAAGGCCGACCAGGAAAAGATGGGCACCGCGCTGGCGCGTCTGGCCCAGGAAGACCCCTCGTTCCGGGTGACGGTGGACCACGAATCGGGCCAGACCGTGATCAAGGGCATGGGCGAACTCCACCTGGAAATCCTGGTCGACCGCATGCGCCGCGAGTTCAAGGTCGAGGCCAACGTCGGCGCGCCCCAGGTGGCGTACCGCGAGACCATCACCAAGAAGGCCGAGATCGACTACACCCACAAGAAGCAGACCGGCGGTTCCGGCCAGTTCGCCCGCATCAAGCTGGTGTTCGAGCCGCAGCCCGAGCCGGGTATGGGCTTCCTGTTCGAGAACAAGATCGTCGGCGGCTCTGTGCCCAAGGAATATGTTCCGGGCGTGGAAAAGGGCCTGACGGTCTCCAAGGAGACCGGTGTCATCGCCGGCTTCCCGGTGATCGACTTCAAGGTCCAACTCATCGACGGCGCCTACCACGACGTGGACAGCTCGGTGCTGGCCTTCGAAATCGCCGCCCGCGCCGCCTTCAAGGAAGGCATCGCCAAGGCGGGTCCGGCCCTTCTCGAGCCGATCATGTCGGTTGAGGTGGTGACCCCGGATGATTACATGGGCGACGTTATCGGCGACCTCAACGGTCGCCGTGGTCAGATTACCGGCATGGATCAGCGCGGCAACGCCCGCGTGCTGGCGGCGATGGTTCCGCTGGCGACCATGTTCGGTTATGTCAACACCCTGCGCTCGATGAGCCAGGGGCGTGCGCAGTACACCATGCAGTTCCACCACTATGAACGGGTGCCGCCGGCGATCGCCGACGAAGTCCGGGCCAAATTGGCGTGATGAAATCGTGATGTAATTCGCGGCAAGCGAAAATGACGGAGACTTGGGATCATGGCGAAAGCTAAATTCGAGCGGAATAAGCCGCACTGCAACGTTGGCACGATCGGTCACGTTGACCATGGCAAGACCTCGCTGACCGCAGCGATCACGAAGATTCTGGCCGAGACCGGCGGCGCGACCTTCACCGCCTACGACCAGATCGACAAGGCGCCGGAAGAAAAGGCCCGCGGCATCACCATCTCGACCGCTCACGTCGAGTACGAGACCGCCAACCGGCACTATGCGCACGTCGATTGCCCCGGCCACGCCGACTATGTGAAGAACATGATCACCGGTGCGGCGCAGATGGACGGCGCCATCCTGGTGGTGTCGGCCGCCGACGGCCCGATGCCGCAGACCCGCGAGCACATCCTGCTCGCCCGTCAGGTCGGCGTGCCCGCGATCGTGGTGTTCATGAACAAGGTCGACATGGTCGACGATCCGGAACTGCTGGAACTGGTCGAGCTGGAAGTCCGCGAGCTGCTGACCTCCTATCAGTTCCCCGGTGACGACATTCCGATCATCCCCGGTTCGGCGCTGTGCGCCCTCGAAGACAAGAAGCCGGAGATCGGCAAGCAGGCGGTTCTCAAGCTGATGGAGGCGGTCGACGCCTACATTCCGCAGCCGGAGCGCCCGATCGACCGTCCGTTCCTGATGCCGATCGAAGACGTGTTCTCGATCTCGGGCCGCGGCACCGTGGTGACCGGCCGCGTCGAGCGCGGCATCGTCAAGGTTGGCGAGGAAGTCGAGATCGTCGGCCTCAAGAACACCGTGAAGACCGTGGTGACCGGCGTCGAAATGTTCCGCAAGCTGCTCGATCAGGGCCAGGCCGGCGACAACATCGGCGCCCTGCTGCGCGGCACCAAGCGTGAAGACGTCGAGCGTGGTCAGGTGCTGGCGAAGCCCGGCTCGATCACCCCGCACACCGTCTTCACCGCGGAAGCCTACATTCTGACCAAGGAAGAAGGCGGCCGTCACACTCCGTTCTTCACCAACTACCGTCCGCAGTTCTACTTCCGCACCACCGACGTCACCGGCATGGTTCAGTTGCCGGAAGGCACCGAGATGGTGATGCCGGGCGACAACGTCTCCATGACCATCGAGCTGATCGCTCCGATCGCCATGGACGAAGGTCTGCGGTTCGCCATCCGCGAAGGTGGCCGCACCGTCGGCGCCGGCGTGGTTGCCAAGATCATTAAGTAAGCGTTCGCATAGGATCAGATGCCGGTGTCCTTAGGGGACGCCGGCTTCCCTATGGGTCAGGAAAGTACGGGTCGAGGACCATGGAAAGCCAGAATATCCGCATCCGCCTTAAGGCGTTCGATCATCGCGTGCTCGATCAGTCGACGAGCGAGATCGTGAATACGGCCAAGCGGACCGGGGCGCGGGTGCGCGGTCCGATCCCGCTGCCGACTTTGTTCGAGAAGTTCACCGTCAACCGCTCTCCGCACATCGACAAGAAGTCGCGCGAGCAGTTCGAGATTCGCACTCACAAGCGGCTTCTCGACATCGTCGATCCGACGCCGCAGACCGTCGATGCGCTGATGAAGCTGGATCTGGCGGCAGGTGTTGACGTCGAGATCAAGCTCTGACGTTTAAGATTTCAGGTTGAGGCCGGTTCGGGCCTTGTATAGGGGTATGAAGCCATGCGATCCGGTTTGATCGCGCAGAAAGTCGGTATGACCCGCGTCTTCACAGGCGAGGGGGAACATGTGCCGGTGACTGTGCTCAAAGTCGATAACTGCCAGGTCGTGGCCGTACGCACCGAGGATACCGATGGCTATGCCGCGGTTCAGCTCGGGGTCGGTGCTGCCAAGGTCAAGAACGTCACCAAGCCGATGCGCGGCCACTTCGCCAAGGCGAAGGTCGAGCCGAAGCGCAAGCTGGCTGAATTCCGAGTGAGCGCCGATGCGCTGCTCGAGGTGGGGGCCGAGATTTCGGCCGCGCACTTCGTGGCGGGGCAGTTCGTGGACGTCACCGGCACCAGCATCGGTAAGGGCTTCGCCGGCGGCATGAAGCGGTGGAACTTCGGTGGCTTGCGTGCCACCCACGGCGTCTCGGTGTCTCACCGTTCGCTCGGCTCCACCGGTAACCGCCAGGACCCCGGCCGCACCTTCAAGAACAAGAAGATGGCTGGCCATCTCGGCGCTGAGCGGGTGACCACCCTCAACCTCAAGGTTGTGCAGGTGGACAGCGATCAGGGCCTGATCCTGGTCAAGGGCGCGGTGCCCGGCGGTGAAAACGGCTACGTGCTGGTGCGCGACGCGGTGAAGCGCAAGCTTCCCGAGGGCGTTCCGTTCCCGGCCGGTCTGCGCGCCGCTGCTGAAGGGGAGACCGCGTGATGAAGGCGGCAATTCGCAACCTCGACAACCAGGAAGTCGGCGAGATCGAACTCGCGGACGAGGTCTTCGGCGTGGAAGTTCGCGCCGACCTGCTGGCCCGGGCGGTCAATTGGCAGCTTGCCAAGCGCCGTTCCGGCAACCACAAGACCAAGGTCATCGGCGACATTCAGGGCACGACCAAGAAGCCGTACCGGCAGAAGGGCACCGGCCGCGCTCGTCAGGGCTCGCTGCGTTCGCCGCAGTTCCGCGGCGGCGCCGTGATCTTCGGCCCGGTGGTGCGCTCTCACGAGCACGCCCTGACCAAGAAGGTCCGTAAGTTGGCGCTCAAGACCGCGCTGGCCTCGAAGGCCGCCGAGGGCAAGCTGATCGTTCTCGACAGCGCCACCGCCGAGACCTTCAAGACCAAGGCGCTGGCCCTGAAGCTCAAGGGCTTCGAGCTGAAGTCGGCGCTGATCATCGACGGCGCCAACCTCGACGAAAACTTCGCCAAGGCGGCGCGCAACATTCCGTTGCTCGACGTGCTGCCGGAGCAGGGCGCCAACGTCTACGACATTCTGCGGCGGGACACTCTGTTCCTCACCCGCAACGCCGTCGAGCAGCTGGAGGCCCGACTGAAATGAGCAGGCTGATCTACGACGTGATCCTGGCGCCGGTTATCACCGAAAAGGCGACCAACATCACCGGCAACCACCAGTACACCTTCAAGGTGCCGCTGGATGCCACCAAGCCGGAGATCAAGAAGGCGGTGGAAGGGCTGTTCTCGGTCACGGTGACGGCGGTCAACACGATCGTCGCCAAGGGCAAGACCAAGCGCTTCCGCGGCATGATCGGCCGGCGTTCCGATACCAAGAAAGCGATGGTGACGCTGGTTGCAGGCCAGCGCATCGACGTGACCACCGGCGTCTGACGGAAGGGACCGAAGAATGGCCTTGAAACAGTTCAATCCGGTCACGCCGTCCTTGCGCCAGCTGGTCCAGGTGGACCGCTCGGAGCTGTGGTCCGGCAAGCCGGTCAAAGCGCTTACCGAGGGCCTCACCGGCTCCGGGGGACGCAACAACACCGGCCGCGTCACCGCGCGCCGGATGGGTGGCGGACACAAGCGGACCTATCGTCTGATCGACTTCAAGCGGCGCAAGTTCGATGCGCCGGCGGTGGTCGAACGGCTGGAATATGACCCCAACCGCACCGGCTTCATCGCCCTCATCAAGTATGAGGACGGTACCGTCTCCTACATTCTGGCGCCTCAGCGCCTGAAGGTGGGCGATCAGGTGGTCTCGGGCGAGAAGGTCGATATCAAGCCCGGCAACGCCATGCCGCTGAAGAACATCCCGGTCGGCACCATCGTTCACAACGTCGAGCTCAAGGCCGGCGCCGGTGGGCAGATGGCGCGGGCGGCGGGAACCTACGTTCAGATCGTCGGCCGTGACAGCGGTTACGCCCAGCTCAAGCTTAGCTCGGGCGAGCTGCGCATGGTTCGCGGTGAGTGCCTCGCCACCATCGGCGCGGTGTCTAACCCCGATCAGGCCAACATCAATCTGGGCAAGGCGGGTCGTAACCGCTGGCTGGGCGTTCGCCCGTCGGTGCGCGGTGTCGCCATGAACCCGATCGATCACCCGCACGGCGGCGGCGAAGGCCGCACCTCCGGCGGCCGTCACCCGGTGACGCCGTGGGGCAAGCCGACCAAGGGCAAGAAGACGCGCAACAACAAGAAAACGGACCGGCTGGTTATCCGCCGCCGTCAGAAGTAAGGAGACCGCACCTTGGCGCGCTCAGTTTGGAAAGGACCGTTCATCGACGGCTATCTGCTCAAGAAGGCAGATAAGTCGCGGGGCAGTGGCCGCAACGAGATCATCAAGATCTGGTCGCGTCGTTCCACCATCCTGCCTCAGTTCGTCGGCCTCACCTTCGGCGTCTACAACGGCCATAAGTTTCTGCCGGTGCTGGTGACCGAGAACATGATCGGCCACAAGTTCGGCGAATTCTCGCCGACGCGGACCTATTACGGGCACGCCGCCGACAAGAAGGCGAAGAGGAAGTAGCCATGGGCCAGTCCGCCAATCCATCGCGTATCGCCGAGAATGAGGCGCTGGCAACCGCGTCTCTGATCAAGAGCAGCGCGCGCAAGCTCAACCTCGTCGCCCAGCTGATCCGGGGCAAGGATGCGAGCCGTGCGCTCGCCGATCTCGCCTTCTCGGAAAAGCGCATCGCCGCCGAGGTCCGCAAGGTTCTCCAGGCTGCCATCGCCAATGCCGAGAACAACCATCAGCTTGACGTTGACCGGTTGTTCGTCGCCGAGGCCACGGTCGGCCGCGCCCTGGTGATGAAGCGCTTCCACGCCCGGGGCCGCGGTCGCGGCGCACGGGTCGAGAAGTCCTTCAGCAACCTCAAGGTCATCGTTCGCGAGCGCGCCGAGCCGGCCGAAGACAAGGCCGAGGAGTAACCCCATGGGTCAGAAAATCAATCCGATCGGTCTGCGCGTCGGCATCAATCGCACCTGGGACAGCCGCTGGTTCGCCTCTCGCGATTATGCCACGCTGCTGCACCAGGACCTGAAGCTGCGCAACCATCTGCTGAGCTCGCTTCAGCAGGCAGGCTGCGCCAAGGTGATCATCGAACGTCCGGCCAAGCGGGCCCGCATCACCATTCACGCCGCTCGACCCGGCGTGGTGATCGGCCGCAAGGGTCAGGACATCGAGAAGCTGCGCCTCGATCTCGGCAAGATGGCCGGGTCGGAGGTCAGCCTCAACATCGTCGAAATCCGTAAGCCGGAAATCGACGCCCGCCTGATCGCCGAGAACATTTCCAGCCAGCTCGAGCGCCGGGTCGCCTTCCGCCGCGCCATGAAGCGCGCGGTGCAGTCGGCCATGCGTCTCGGCGCCATGGGCATCCGGATCAATTGCTCCGGGCGTCTCGGCGGGGCGGAAATCGCCCGCATGGAGTGGTACCGCGAAGGTCGCGTGCCGTTGCACACTCTGCGCGCCGATATCGATTATGGAGTCGCCACCGCCAAGACCACCTACGGCACCTGCGGTGTCAAGGTCTGGGTGTTCAAGGGCGAAATCCTGCAACACGACCCGATGGCCCAGGACAAGCGGGCCGGCGAGGCTCAGGCGGCGCGTCCGGAAGGCCGCGAGCGCGAGCATCGCGGCGAGCGTGAGCCGAGGGGTGATCGGCGCGGCCATGATCGTGACCGCGGTCACGATCGCGATCGCTGAGGGGAGCGGGGACAATGCTGAGTCCGAAGCGTACAAATTACCGCAAGGCCCATAAGGGCCGCATCAAGGGTGCCACCAAGGGCGGCAGCCAGCTCAATTTCGGCTCGATGGGGCTGAAGGCGCTGGAACCGGCCCGGGTGACCGCCCGCCAGATCGAGGCGGCGCGCCGTGCGCTGACCCGCCACATCAAGCGTCAGGGCCGGGTGTGGATCCGGGTGTTCCCCGACGTGCCGGTGTCGAGCAAGCCGGCCGAAGTCCGCATGGGCTCCGGCAAGGGTGCGCCCGAGTTCTGGGCGGCCCGCGTGGCTCCGGGGCGGATCATGTTCGAGCTCGACGGCGTGCCGGCGGATATCGCCACCCGCGCCTTTGAGCTGGCGGCGGCCAAGCTGCCGATCAAAACCAAGATCGTTCACCGTCTGGGCGAGGAGGCCGCGGCATGAGCGGGCTTAAGACCGAAGACCTGCGCGGCCGCACCGTTGACGAGCTCAACGACCAGCTGGTGGCGCTGAAGAAGGAGCAGTTCAATCTGCGCTTCCAGCGGGCCTCCGGCCAGCTGGAGAACACCGCCCGCGTGCGGACCGTCCGGCGCGATATCGCGCGTATCATGACCGTTCTGGGTCAGCGGCAGACCGCCGCTTCGGCTCAGAGCTAGGTAAGGCAGGAGAAACGGCATGCCCCGGCGAGTCTTGCAGGGCACGGTGGTCAGTGACAAGGGCGACAAGACGATCATCGTCTTGGTCGAACGCCGCGTCATGCACCCCGTCTATAAGAAGTTCATCCGTCAGTCCAAGCGCTACGCCGCCCATGACGAGGCCAATCGTTTCAAGACCGGAGATCTGGTCTCGATCGAGGAATGCCGTCCGATTTCCAAGCGGAAGCGCTGGGTCGTCGTCGTCGAAGGAGCTTCGGCTCCGGCCGTGGCGTGAAAGGGTAAAGCACCATGATTCAGATGCAAACCAACCTGGAGGTCGCCGATAACAGCGGCGCGCGCCGGGTGCAGTGCATCAAGGTGATCGGCGGCTCGAAGCGCAAGGTCGCTTCGGTCGGCGACGTCATCGTCGTCTCGGTCAAGGAGGCGATCCCGCGGGGTCGCGTCAAGAAGGGCGATGTGCACCGCGCCGTGATCGTTCGTACCGCCAAGGATATCCGGCGGGCCGACGGCAGCTCGATCCGCTTCGACCGCAATGCGGCCGTGCTGATCAATAAGCAGGGCGAACCGATCGGTACCCGTATCTTCGGGCCGGTGACCCGTGAGCTTCGCGGTAAGAAGTTCATGAAGATCATTTCTTTGGCGCCGGAGGTGCTGTGATGGCCGGCTTGAAGATCAAGACCAAGGACAAGGTCGTCGTCATCTCCGGTCGCGACAAGGGCAAGACCGGGGAAGTGCTGAAGGTGCTGGCTAAGGACGAGCGCGTGATCGTGCGCGGCGTCAATCTGGTCACCAAGCACGAGCGGCCGACCGCCCAGACCCAGGGCGGCATCAAGGAGATCGAGGCACCCCTGCACATCTCCAACGTTGCCCACGCCGATCCCAAGACCGGCAAGGCGACGCGGGTGGGCTACAAGTTCCTCGAAGACGGTCGCAAGGTGCGTGTCGCCAAGCGGTCCGGCGAAGTGATCGATCTCTGAGAAGGCCACCGACCATGACCAGATTGAAAGAACGCTACGACAGCGTCATCAAGGCGGCCCTCAGGGCGGAATTCGAGTACGCCAACGAGTTGGAAGTTCCGCGCCTTGAGAAGATCGTCATCAACATGGGTGTCGGCGACGCCACCACCGACAGCAAGCGCGTGACGCAGGCTGTCAAGGAGCTGACGGCGATCGCCGGTCAGAAGCCGGTGGTGACCAAGTCCCGCAAGTCGATCGCCCAGTTCAAGCTTCGCGAGAACATGGCCATCGGCTGCAAGGTGACCCTGCGCCGCGAGAAGATGTATGAGTTCCTCGACCGGTTGGTGACCATCGCGCTGCCGCGGGTTCGCGACTTCCGCGGCGTGTCGCCCACCAGCTTCGACGGCCGCGGCAACTACGCCCTCGGCGTCAAGGAACAGATCATCTTCCCCGAAATCGACTACGATAAGATCGAGACGGTTCGGGGCATGGACATCATCATCGTCACCACGGCGAAGACCGACAAGGAAGCCAAGGCGCTTCTCAAGGGCTTCGACATGCCGTTCATCAACTGACGGCGGAGAAGCAACCATGGCAAAAGTCAGTTCCGTCCAGAAGAACAAGCGTCGTGAAAAGCTGGCCAAGCAGTATGCGGCCAAGCGCGCTCGTCTCAAGGCCACGGCCAAGGACCCGTCGGTTCCGCCCGAAGAGCAGTTCGCCGCCCGGCTGAAGCTCGCCGAGCTGCCGCGTAATTCGAGCCGGACCCGCGTCCGCAACCGGTGTGAACTCACCGGCCGGCCCCGCGCGTTCTACCGTAAGTTCAAGCTCTCGCGCATCGCGCTGCGGGACCTGGCCTCCACCGGCCAGATCCCCGGCATGACGAAGTCGAGCTGGTAAGAGGGATCAAAGAAGATGGCGTTGAGCGATCCCCTTGGCGATATGCTGACCCGCATCCGCAACGGACAGCGGGCGCGCATGGCAGCCGTGGACAGCCCGGCTTCCAAGCTGCGGGCGAATGTGCTGGAAGTGCTGAAGCGCGAGGGCTACATCCGCGGCTATACAAGCCGCGATGTGAAGCCGGGCGTATCCACCCTGCGCATCGAATTGAAATATCATGAAGGCGAGCCTGTGATTAAGCACGTTTCCCGGGTTTCCAAGCCCGGCCGGCGCGTTTACTCCAAGATCGCCGACCTCGACCGCGTGTTCAACGGGCTGGGCATTTCCATCCTGTCGACCCCGCGCGGGGTGATGTCGGACAACGAAGCGCGCGCGGCCAACGTTGGCGGCGAAGTGCTTTGCCAGCTGTTCTAAGGAGCCGGACCCATGTCACGCATTGGCAAGCATCCGGTGCCGGTCCCCGCGGGTGTCGACGTGACCGTCGACGGCCAGACGGTGACGGCTAAGGGCAAGCTCGGTGAACTGAGCTTCGTGGTGGTCGACGATCTCGTTGCCACTCTGGAAGAGGGCAAGGTGGTGGTGGCGAAACGCGCCGACACCCGCCGCGCCCGCACCCAGTGGGGCACCGCCCGCACCCAGGTTTCCAACCTGGTCCAGGGGGTGAGCAAGGGCTTCACGGTCAACCTTGAGATCAACGGCGTCGGTTATCGCGCCGCGGTCCAGGGCAAGGATCTGGTGCTCCAGCTCGGCTACAGCCACGACGTCAAGTATCCGATCCCGGAAGGGATCACCATCAAGGCCGAGAAGCCGACCGCGATCTCCATCTTCGGACGGAATCGTCAGCAGGTTGGGCAAGTCGCGGCCGAAATTCGCGGCTTCCGCAAGCCGGAACCTTACAAGGGCAAAGGTATCAAGTATGATACCGAGACGCTGCTCCGTAAGGAAGGCAAGAAGAAGTAAGTGGGGCGCAAGTCATGAACAAAGCCAAGCAATTGAACTTGCGCCGCAAGCTCCGGGTTCGCACCCGGATCGCCCGGACTTCCGGCGGCCGCTTGCGGCTCTCGGTCTTCCGGTCGAGCAAGCACATCTACGCCCAGGTCATCGACGACGTCCAGGGTTTGACCCTGGCCGCGGCGTCGAGCCTGGACACCGGCCTCAAGGGCCAGCTCAAGACCGGCGCGGACATCGAGGCGGCCAAGCTGGTCGGCAAGCTGATCGCCGAGCGGGCCACCAAGGCCGGCGTCACCCAGGTCGTGTTCGACCGGGGCGGCTACATCTATCATGGTCGGGTGAAGGCGCTGGCTGATGCCGCGCGTGAAGCCGGCCTTCAGTTCTGACCGTATCGCGAAGGAGCCAGGACATGGCGCGTGAAAAAGGCGAGCGTGGCGACCGCGAACGGCAACCGCGTGAGCGTGGCGACCGCGAAGAGAGCGAGCTGATCGAAAAGCTGGTCAGCATCAATCGCGTCGCCAAGGTGGTAAAGGGTGGTCGGCGCTTCGGTTTCGCCGCCCTGGTGGTGGTCGGCGACGGCAAAGGCCGCGTCGGCGTCGGTTCGGGTAAGGCCCGCGAGGTGCCGGAAGCGATTCGCAAGGCCACCGATCAGGCCAAGCGGACGATGATCCGGGTTCCGCTCCGCGAAGCCCGCACCTTGCATCACGACGTCCAGGGCCATTACGGCGCCGGTCGGGTGGTGCTGCGGGCGGCGCCCGGCGGTACCGGCATCATCGCCGGTGGTCCGATGCGCGCGATCTTCGAGGCTCTCGGCGTCCAGGACGTCGTGACCAAGTCGATCGGCACCTCGAACCCCCACAACATGATCAAGGCGACGTTCGACGCTCTGGTCCAGGTGGTCAGCCCCCGTCTGGTGGCGGCCCGCCGCGGCCGGCGGGTGTCCGACATCCTCGGCCGTCGCGAGACCGGCGACGCGAAGGAGGCGGTGGCCAATGGCTAAGAACGAGAGCGAGGCGAAGGCCGAAACCCTGATCGTCACCCAGACCGGCAGCCCGATCGGGCGTGAAGCCAGTCAGCGGGCGACCCTGATCGGTCTCGGCCTCAACAAGATGCACCGGACCCGCGAACTGCCCGACACCCCCGCGGTGCGTGGCATGGTGGCCAAGGTTCATCACCTGGTTCGGGTCGAGAGCGCCGAGTAAGGAAATCAGGCTATGAAACTCAATCAGATTCGCGACAACGAGGGCGCCACTCAAAACCGCACTCGCGTCGGTCGCGGCATCGGCAGCGGCAAGGGCAAGACCTGCGGCCGCGGCGTCAAGGGTCAGACCTCCCGGACCGGCGTGGCGATCAAGGGCTTCGAAGGCGGTCAGATGCCGTTGCATCGGCGTCTGCCTAAGCGCGGCTTCAACCCGATCACCCGCTCCGACTACGCCGAAGTCAATGTCGGCCGTCTGCAGCAGGCGATCGATGCCGGTAGTGTTGATGCCTCGCAGCCGATCACGGCCGAAACCCTTCAGGCCGCCGGTTTGGTCCGGGCGGGGCAGGGCGCGGTGCGTCTGCTCGGCAAGGGCGCGATCACGGCCAAGGTGGCGATCACCGTTGCCGGGGCTAGCAAGGGCGCCATCGCTCTGGTCGAAAAGGCGGGCGGCAGCGTTACCGTCGGGTAAAGCCGAGACCAGGGGGCGCCGCCCCCTGGACCCCTGCCGGGGCCGGCGGCCCCGGACCCCGTTACGGGAGAGGACCTAATGGCATCTGCTGCGGAACAACTAGCAGCCAACGTGAATTTCGGGGCGCTGGGCAAGGCGACCGAACTCAAAAAGCGGCTGTGGTTTACCCTGGGCGCGCTGGTGGTTTACCGGCTCGGCACCTATATTCCGCTGCCCGGTATCGATCCCCAGATTTTCCACGACGTCTTTAGCAAGCAGGGCGGCGGCATCCTGGGCATGTTCGACATGTTCTCGGGCGGCGCTCTCGGGCGCATGACCATCTTCGCCCTCAACATCATGCCCTACATCTCGGCCTCGATCATCATTCAGTTGATGACCGCGACCTCTCCCACCCTGGAGGCCCTCAAGAAGGAGGGCGAGAGCGGGCGCAAGAAGCTCAATCAGTATACCCGCTTCCTCACCGTCGCCCTGGCCACGGTGCAAGCCTACGGCCTTTCGGTGGGTCTTGAGGGCATGAGCGCCGGAGCGGCGGCGGCGGTGGTCGATCCCGGCATCTTCTTCCGTATCAGCACCGTGATCTCGCTGGTCGGCGGCACCATGTTCCTGATGTGGCTGGGCGAGCAGATCACCGCCCGCGGCGTCGGCAACGGCATCTCGCTGATCATCTTCGCCGGCATCGTCGCCAACCTGCCCAAGGCTTTGGCCGGGACGTTGGAGATGGGCCGCACCGGGGCGCTGTCCACCCTGTTCATCATCTTCCTGCTGGTGATGTCGGTGGCGGTGGTTCTGTTCATCGTCTTCGTTGAACGGGCCCAGCGCCGGGTGATCGTCCAGTATCCCAAGCGCCAGATGGGCAACCGCATGTATGGCGGCGAGTCCTCCCACCTGCCGCTCAAGCTCAACACCTCGGGCGTGATTCCGCCGATCTTCGCCTCGTCGCTGCTGCTGCTGCCGCTGACCGCGGTCGGTTTTGCCGGCGGCAACGGGCCGGAGTGGCTGCAGACGCTGTCGAGCTTCGTCACCCACGGTTCGCTGCTCTACATGGTGTGCTATGCGGCGTTGATCGTCTTTTTCGCTTTCTTCTACACCGCCATCGTCTTCAATCCGGTGGAGACGGCGGACAACCTCAAGAAGTATGGCGGCTTCGTCCCCGGCATTCGGCCGGGCAAGAACACCGCCGACTATCTCGATTACGTGCTGACCCGGCTGACGGTGATCGGCGCCGCCTATCTGGCCGCCGTCTGTCTTCTGCCCGAGTTCCTGATTTCCTCGCAGTCGGTGCCCTTCTACTTCGGCGGCACCAGCCTGCTGATCGTGGTCAGCGTCACCATGGACACAGTGGCGCAGATACACTCGCACCTGTTGGCCCATCAGTACGAGGGGCTGATCAAGAAATCAAAATTGAGGGGGAGGAGAGGATGAACATCATTCTGTTGGGTCCGC
>SESB01001474.1_pt1 | contig 15323 bp, 12 predicted proteins | sample 3171441 | NCBI WGS metagenome assembly SESB01 (sample SAMN06051867, study PRJNA518727) | freshwater metagenome | biome: subpolar coniferous forest; feature: holomictic lake; material: water; isolation source: holomictic Lake 227, 6 m depth | place: Canada: near Kenora, Ontario | collected...
ATGGCTGATGTGATAAGGCAGAGGCGAGATAAAATCATGCTGTTGGCAGACAAATATGGAGCAAAAAACATACGGATTTTTGGCTCATTCGCGCGGAGAGACAATAATTCCGAAAGTGATGCTGATTTTCTGGTGAACATGGAGGGAAGCCTGCTGAGACGTATTGCTTTTATTCATGATCTGGAAGATTTGCTTGGTAGAAAAGTGGATGTTGTGACAGAAAAAAGTGTTCATTGGTATGTTCGTGAAAGGATTATGAAAGAAGCTGTTCCCTTATGAAAGATCAACGACTCTATCTCATCCATATAAAAGAATGTATTGAAAAAATAGAACAATACACGAAAGATGGCGAAACATTGTTTTCAAATGATCCGAAAACACAGGATGCGGTGATTCGTAACTTCGAAATTATTGGCGAAGCCGTCAAACATCTTTCTGAAAACACACGGCAGAATGTTTCGCGAATACCTTGGAGGCAGTTTGCAGGATTCCGAGATGTTCTGATTCATCAGTATGACACTATAAATCTTTCTGAAGTATGGCTGACAGTTATAGATGACATCCCGATTCTGAAGGAAGCAGTAAGAATGCTTCTGGAATTTGACAATATCATGTAGAAACAAACTGCAAATTAATGAAGGAGTTTTGAAATGTCTTATCAGGTTCAAGACATTCATCGAAAAAGTGCAGACACATGGGCTTATCTTTGACGGCGCATTGGAAACCATGCTGATTCAGGAAGGTCTTGTCGGCGAAAAATCTTAGGAATTATGGATGCTGGAAAAACATAAACATTAAACCCCATTGTGGTCACCCTGTTAATGGCGCGCTTAAACCGCTTGACACACAAACTTTTCAACCCATTACTTAAAGGATATTGTCTCATGCTCCCTGTTACCCGAATTGAAGACCTTGATCAAGAATCCACTGCAAAACTGGTTATCGACTTGTTTCACCGGATTGTCATTCATCATGCCCTGTGGTTTACCGAAGTCCGACACCAGATGGGCACGGAGAAAGCGCTCGACACTTTAAAAACCGCCTTTGATCGCAGCTATCCCATTCAGATGAAACGGCTGTCCAAGGTGCTGGGTTTTGAGATGAAGGACAATATTCCCGCACCGCTTCTGAACATGTCCCAGAAATCACTGATGACACTGCTGGATAGTGTGGCGGTCAACTGGCTGGCCAATGACGGCGTCTGGTTTCAGGCCGTCGAGTTTGAAAGCGGCATGAATGACGCCAAGCGCTGCAACGATTCCTGCTGGGCCCATTTTTCACCGTTTGAAGCCAGATCCATCAAGCAATTCTTAAATCTTTCCGACCAGCCCGGCCTTGCAGGTTTGAAGGCTGCCCTCAATTTTCGACTTTATGCCAGAATCAACACCCAGTCTTTTGTTGAAGAAAGCGAAAATAGCCTGATCTTCCAGATGAATGAATGCCGGGTGCAATCCGCCAGGAAGCGAAAAGGCCTTCAGGACTACCCATGCAAATCCGGAGGACTGGTGGAATACACTTATTTTGCCCGCGCCATCGACCCCAGGATCAAAACCGAATGCATCGGCTGTCCGCCAGATGATCATCCGGATACCTGGTACTGTGCCTGGCGGTTTTCAATTTAAAATGCATTATCCGTTGCAGGCAATGGGTATTTAGTTGACAATGTAACCAGTTGCGATTAAAGAAGAGTGTTTTTGTTCACCCGTTTTTTTGCAATAACTATACTGGTTGCCGTCGGTTTCGGTGCGTATTCCGACGGCAAGCGTATTCTAACTGTATGGGAGGGTCAATCCATGTATGTACCGCGATATATGGTTTTCACCAAAGGCGTCGGCGTCGCCAAAGAAAAATTGTCTTCTTTTGAAAATGCCCTGCGTGAGGCGCGTATCGCTCACCTCAATCTTGTAACGGTCTCATCCATTTTCCCCCCACACTGTAATATCATTGATATCGAAAAGGGAATTGACCGCCTGGAACCTGGTGAAATAACGCACTGTGTAATGGCCAGAGAACAGATCAATGAACCTGGACGCAGAATTGTCGCCAGCATCGGCTTGGCCCTGCCTGCCGAAAGGGGCCGCTATGGTTATCTTTCGGAACACCATGGATTTGGTCAGACTGAAATTGAGGCAGGTGATTATGCCGAAGATCTGGCTGCAACCATGCTGGCCAACACCCTTGGCATCGAATTCGATGCAGACAAGGACTATGACGAACGCAGGGAAGTCTATAAAATGTCCGGCAAAATCGTTAAATCCCAGCATACCAGCCAGGGCGCACTGGGCGCTGAAGGCAACCTGTGGACGACCGTCGTGGCAGCGGCCATATTTGTGAAATAAGGTATGAATGCAAGTAACGAACACGCTATGAGCCCCCTTTCTTTTGGAGAGCCCGAATATCAGTTGCATGATCCGGAAAGCGCACGGGCGATTGTGCTGCCCCTGTGCTATGAAAATGCGGTTTCCTATGGAACCGGGGCCGGCAGCGGACCGCTGCATATCCTGAAAGCCTCCGTGCAATTAGAAATGATGGATGAAGAAACATTCATCAACTGGGGGGAAATAGGCATTCATACCTTGCCGCCACTCTATCCTTCCCAAAATCCTGAGCAGGCTGTCAGCCAAATGAAGCAAGCTGCACGCGCTGTACTTGAAAGGCGTCAATTTCTATTATCCCTTGGGGGCGACCATGCAATCGCCATTGGTCCCATCATGGCGGCTGCGGAGATTTTTCCCAATTTAGGCGTGCTTCAGGTAGATGCCCATCTGGATCTCAGAGACACCTGGAACGGGAGCCGGTACAATCACGCCTGTGTAATGCGCCGGGTGATTGAAGATATGGCGCTTCCCGTGGTTCAGGTTGGCATTCGCTCCTTTTCGTCTGAAGATGTTGATTTCATTCGGAATCACGGCTTATCTCCTTTTTTTGCCCATCAGATTGCACAGAATGACATGTCGTGGATTCAGCAGGTAGTCGAACGGTTGCCGGAGCATGTGTATATGACCATAGATCTGGATGGTCTTGATCCGTCAGTTATACCCGGAACCGGCACACCGGAACCGGGCGGACTTCTCTACCGTCAGCTTGTCGGCCTGATTAAGGCAGTGGGTCAATCCCGAAAAGTGGTGGCTGCCGATATTAACGAGCTGTCCAAAATCGAGGGAACTACGGTTTCAGAATTTACAGCCGCCAAGCTGGCAACCAAATTGTTCGTATATTGTCTTGATAGGGAAAGAATGCCGATCTGAGGACTCAGCTTGGGGTGATAAAAATCATCTTTTTATTCCTCGTCATATAATAGGATATATGGCAATTTTCATCAGCCCAGACCCAGCTCCAAAAAAAAGGGCCCAAGCAATGCCTCGGGCCCTTAACAACTCTATAACCATTCAGCGGAGCCATGGATTCGGAATCAGTGGTCTTACCGCCCCCCCTGACAACTACTCCATGTCCCGTAATATTTAAAACAATCCGCTGACTTTTCCAGTATCGGTATCAACGTCAATTCTTCTGAATGCCGGATTGGAGCTGGTTCCTGGCATCAGGCTGATGGTGCCTGCGCAGGGACAGAGGAATTTGGCGCCTGAATAAATAAGAACGTCCCGAATCGGCAGGGTCCATCCCTTGGGCACGCCCTTTACCGTTGGGTCATGGGTCAGGCTCAGGTGGGTTTTAACCATCATGGTGGCATAATCTGCATACTTGGGATCGTTTTCCAGCATTTTGGCTTTGGCCTCGGCCTCTGGGGACCAGGACACGCCGTCTGCGCCGTAAACTTCCTTGGCAATCAGGGATACGCGGTCGCGAAGCTTGGTTTCCAGCGGATACAGGAATTTAAAATCGCTCTTTTCGTTGCAGGCCTCAATGACGGCATCCGCCAGTTCCAGTGCCCCGTCTCCACCATCAGCCCAATGGGTTGACTTGGCGCAGCGAGCGCCGGCGGCTTCAGCAGCTTTTCGAACGATAGCGACTTCAGCATCAGTATCGGTATGGAAGCAGTTAATGCAGACGACAGGATTGATGCCAGATTTTCGAATGGTATTGATATGGTGAACCATATTCTCGACACCTTTCTCCACCAGCCCCAGATTCTCCTTAATGTATGCATCGGGAAGTGCGATACCGGCAACAACTTTGGGTCCGCCGCCGTGCATCTTGAGGGCGCGAATGGTGGTAGTCAGAACGGACACATGGGGTTTCAGTCCGCTGTTACGGCATTTCACGTTCCAGAATTTTTCAAATCCGATATCTGCGGCAAACCCGCTCTCGGTGACATGATAATCGAACATTTTCAGTCCGATCCGGTCGGCGATGATTGAGGACTGGCCAACAGCGATATTTGCGAAAGGACCGGCGTGAACCATGCAGGGCTGATGTTCGGCGGTACTCATGAGGGTGGGGTTGATGGTGTTTCGCATGAAAGCGGTCATGGCGTTGCCGACTTCCAGATCACCGGTGGTGACTGGTTTTCCGCTCTTGTCAAAACCGACGGTAATATTGTTGAGGCGTGTTTTCAGATCCGCCAGATCACGGATGATGGACAGAATGGCCATACATTCGGAACCCACGGCAATACCGAACTTGGACTGCATGGTGAAACCATCGGTTCTGCCGCCAAGGCCGATAATGATGTTTCTGAGGGACTGGGCGCAGAAATCAATGATCCATCCCATTTCAACACGGGTGGGGTCAAGATCGAGCCTGCGCATTTTGGTGAGCCGTGCAAGCTGCTCATCATTATAATTTCGTTCATGCTGCATTCTTGCTGTCAAGGCGACCATTGCCAAGTTGTGGGCGTTCATGATGTCGTTGATATCGCCGGTGAGGCCAAGTGAAAACTCGGTCATGGGAATGATCAGAGCGTTTCCGCCGCCTGCCGCCGTTCCCTTAACGTTCATGGTCGGGCCGCCCGAGGGCTGACGCAGTGCACCGCCGACATTTTTGCCACGCTTTCCCAAACCTTCCATCAAGCCCACGGAAGTAGTACTCTTGCCTTCGCCCAAGGGAGTTGGGGTGATGGCGGTGACTTCAATGTATTTGCCGTCCGGTCTATTTTGAAGGCGATTTATGATTTTGAGAAAATCCAGTTTGGCCAGTCTTCCCATGGGAAGTATTTCATCTTTTTGCAGACCCAGTTCGTCACACCATTGTTGCGGCGTTTTCATGTTGACTTCGGCAGCTTCGGATATCTGCCAATCTTTCATTTCTACTGCATTGTAAGCCATTGATTCGGTCCTCCTCTGAATTGATGATTAATGATTCTGGAACCTGATAAAACATCCGTGGTTCCCAGCGGATTCAGTACAATTACCGGAAGATACACCTTATTCCCTGATGCCAAGATATATAGAACAATTGTTATTGTCAAAAGGCGATTTGCATGTTGCCGTCGCAAACAGGGGATCGCGTTGCAGAAGACTTCATTATGCCTTCTATAATTGCGCTTCAGTATCATGGGACAGGCGTTTTGGCAAGCAATAAAAAGACAGAATCGTTTCATTTAACCTTCAATTTGTTGATAAAATTGCTTGACAAAGTAAAAATGAAGAATTATTCTTCTTGGTAATTATTCTCAATAAACTAAAATATAAAAAATAACCATCCAACACCAACTGTCCCCCAACCCCAATAACCTCATGAAGGGAGAATAAAATGGAAGCCAAAAAAACAGATACCTTGAAGCAGATTAACCCCAGTGATGTAACCATCTGTGAAGCTACGGCCCAAATGCTTCGAAAAGCCCAGAGAGACGGTGTTGAAACGGCCTTTGATCGCGCCGCCAATATGAAAGCCTGCCCCATCGGTGCGGATTCGGCCTGCTGCAAGCACTGTGCAATGGGTCCATGCCGATTGAACTCCAAAGATCCGTACGGAAAGGTCGGGGTCTGCGGCGCAGACATCGACACGATTCAGGCACGGAATTTTGCCCGTATGGTAGCCTCCGGATCTGCCGCGCATACGGATCACGGCATGGGCATTCTGGATTTGTTCCGAGGCGTGGTCAATGGTAAAATCCATGATTACAAAATCAAAGACACCATCAAGCTGGAAAATGTCGCCAAATCCATCGGCATCGAAGTGGAAGGCAAAAGCACCACTGAAATCGCCAAAGAACTCTATACCGAACTTGAAAAAACCTACACTCAGATTGAAGGGGAAATTCCCTTTGCCAGACGCGTACCCATCAAGACCCTGGAAAACTGGAGAAAACACAATATTGTTCCCCGTGGCGCCATGCGGGAAATCATGGAATTGATGCACCGGACCCACATGGGCGTTGACCAGCAGTATGAAAATATCACCCAGCAGTGCAGCCGGACCGCGCTTTCCGATGGGTGGGGCGGATCAATGATCGCAACCGAACTGGAAGATATCATGTTCGGCACTCCATCGCCTGTCTGCGTTGAAGTCAATATGGGCGTTCTGAAAGAGAATCAAGTCAATATAATCATTCATGGACACGAACCGAGCCTGTTTGAGTCAATCCTGGAATCTGTGAATGAACCATCCCTGATTAAGGCGGCCAAAGCAGCCGGCGCAGCCGGCATCAACCTGGTTGGAATGTGTTGCTCGGGCGCAGAAATGCTGGTCCGTCACGGCATTCCTCATGCCGGAAACTTCATGTCCACCGAGGCTGTTCTGGTTACCGGAGCGGTTGATGCCCTGGGTGTCGATGTCCAGTGTATCAAACAGGGTCTGGCCAAAGTCGCCGCATGCTACGGCACGCCAATGTTTACCACCAACTCCAGGTGTAAAATCGAGGGAGCGGTGCATATTCCCTTTGATGACCACAATGCCAGAGCTTGCACCGATGAAATTGTGATAAAGGCCATTACCCGTTTTAAAAACAGAACATGTACAATTGAAATTCCACAAATCGTCAACACCGGCGTTCACGGATTTTCTCATGAGTACATCAGCTACATGCTGGGCGGCAGCTTCAGAGCAAGTTATACGCCTTTGAACGACAACATCATCAACGGACGAATCCGGGGTGTTGCAGGCGTTGTGGGCTGTACCAACCCCAGAGTAAAACAGGACTGGGTCCATGTGGAACTGGTCAAAGAACTTATCAAAAACGATGTCCTGGTGCTTCAGACCGGCTGCTCCCAGATCGCCCTGGCCAAGGCCGGACTCACTGTTCCGGAAGCTGCTGTCATGGCAGGCCCGGGCCTGCGGGAGGTCTGTGAAACCGTTGGCATGCCGCCTGTCCTGGGTCTTGGAGCCTGCGTGGACAACAGCCGCATTCTGGTGGCTGCATCCCAGATGGTCAAGGAGGGTGGCCTGGGAGACACCATTGCCGGTCTTCCGGTTGCAGGGGCCGCTCCTGAATGGATGAGCGAAAAAGCAATCGCCATCGGCCAATACTTTGTGGCCTCTGGTGTTTATACGGTTTTTGGCGTCACCTTTCCGACCGTTGAGGGCACTCGTTTTCATAAGCATTTATTCGAGGAACTGGAAGACATGGGAATGGGCAAATGGGGATTTTCTCCAGATCCCTATGAAATGGCGCGTATGATGATCGCCCATATCGACAAAAAGAGAAAGGCCTTGGGCCTGGATAAATCCCGCGAGCGCGTCCTGATGGATATGGCGGACCGCAGAGCCATGGAGTCTGCAGCATAATTCACCGTGTTACCTTGGTGTCAGGGGCGGCCACCCGGTCGCCCCTACATTTTCCTGCCCTCCATTCTTCATATTTTTCAAATACCGGTACAGCGTCGCCCTCCCTACACCCAAGAGTTTTGCGGCTTTAACCTTGTTGTCACCGGCCCTACTGAGCGCAGACTTAACCAGATAATCATTTAGCTTTCTTGAATGATTCTGATGTTTATCCGGCCGGGTCCCTGAATGAATTTCAACTGGAATATCCTTTGGCAGAATGATGTTTCCCTGGGATTTCACAACCGCATACTGAATGGCATTCTGGAGCTCCCGAACATTTCCCGGCCAGCGATAGGCTGTCATCAGAGACAGCGCCTCAATAGAAATCCTTCGTGGTTTCTGTCCATTGCGCCTGGCGGCTTCATTCAGAAAATGTTCGATCAGAAGTGGAAGGTCGCTTTTTCGCTCCCGAAGCGGCGGTAGGTGAATGGGAATCACATTGAGGCGGTAATACAGGTCGTCCCGGAAACGGTTCAACCGGACTTCATTTTTGAGATCCTTATTGGTAGCGCTGGTCACCTTGACGTTCACCGAAATCGTTTTTTCCCCGCCTACCCGCTCGAATTCGCCTTCTTGAAGAAACCGCAGCAGTTTAACCTGAACTGGTTTGGTCAGGTCCGCCACCTCATCCAAAAATACTGTTCCGCCGTCCGCCAGTTCAAATCTCCCTTTTTTATCTCGTATTGCGCCGGTAAAGGCGCCTTTCACATGCCCGAAAAGCTCGCTCTCAATCAGGCCCTCAGGCAGGGCCCCGCAGTTAATGGGCACAAAAGGCCCCTGGCTTCGCTGGCTTTCACTGTGAAGGGCGGCGGCGACCAGTTCTTTTCCTGTGCCCGTCTCGCCGGAAATATGAACCGGATAATCATAGCCCGCTATGTTTCGTATCTGCTGAAAAATTTCCAGCATCTTGCCGTCCTGGCCGATGATATCGGCAAACCCCTGGGATTTCTCAGCCTTCAACTGGAGATTCAAAAGACCGGTAACATCCCTAAACGCTGCCAGAACCCCCAGAAGTACTCCATGATTATCCGCCATTGCTGTAACACGAATCTCAATGCGCCGGAATTCCCCCTGCCGGGTTCGGATATGCGTGATACATTCTTCCCTGTCGCTTGACACAGGCTGAGGATCATTGCAAAAATGACAGTTGTCGCCACAAAAAGGCTTTCCAAAAGCCAGGTGACAGTCTTTACCCAGTACATCTTCCTTGGAAAATCCGGTTATTTTTTCAGCCTCTTGATTGAAATAGAAAATGCGGCGTCTGGTGTCGTGAGCGATGATCCCTTCCTTGAGATTATCCAGAACGCGCTCAAGATTATGAGCATACGAAATGATTTCTTCCAGCATCAAGGCTGTATTATCCTTCGTTGGGGTGTCTGTCAGAATCAGGCGACACAAAACGTATAATCTACCATAATACATTTAAAAAATACTTTTTTGGAAGCATTCTTCTTCATCTTGGCCAAAAGATAAGACTGGCCTGATGACCTTGTGTATATGAGATGATAATTAAAGTCAATTGGCAGATCATCATTCTCATTGACAAGTTTTCAATTTCATTTTAGGAAGACAGAGTTGTTTTACTGTGTCGATTGTCATTTACTTTCCGGCTTCACAGATTTCATTCATTATCAGTAACTTCTTTATCGCTTGCATTCACTTGTTTTACAAGGAGGTCAAAGATGGCGCCATCAAAGAAAAAAAGCAAAAAACAGAATAAAACCTTTTCGCTTAACGCTGATAAAGCCGCCCATGTAGCATTGGTTGGTGATTTTAACAATTGGAGTCAGACATCTCACCCCATGAAAAAAAATAAAAATGGTGTGTGGGAAATAAGTATGCAGATCAATCTTGGGAGACATGAATATAAATTTCTGGTGGATGGTCACTGGCAGGGTGATCCCCAGAACGAACAGGTCTGCCGGAACTGCTTTGGAACCGACAACAACATCCTGATGGTTACCCAATCATGACCGTATCCAACCGCCTTCGGCAAAATCCGTTGCCTGGAAACCACATTGTGGCGTTTCGAGGGGATGTTCTGACATTTTCACTCAGCCTGGATTCCCCTCTGAAAGGCAAAGCATGGATACGAACCAACATCGGCCATATCGGGGTCTGCCGCAAAGAAATCATAGATCGCATTGAACGGGGGATTCCATTGCTTGGTCAAGACTGGTTCGATATTCCCATGCGCCGGATTCATGACCAACTGTTTCAGATTACCCTTGCCATGACCGAAATTGGCCATGCCGAAGCCAAGTGTTTTTTTCTCGAAGATGGCAAATCTGATCCTGAATGGCCGGAAGGTCCCAATTCTGTTCTCAATGTCGGATCAGCCCATACCTGCTGTGCAAATATCATTTATAATGCCTTTGTCCGGCAGTTCGGTCCGAACAAGGCAGGCAAAGCCGTTCCGCATGCGGAAGAGCAGCGCTGGGTTAGTGAACTCGACAAGGCTGGTTATACGGTAATTCCCCAATCTGGCACGTTCCGTGATTTGATTGCAGAGCTGGATTTTATCGTGGGAAGGCTGGGCTGCCGCTTTCTGCATCTGCTGCCCATTCACCCGACACCGACAACTTATGCGCGGATGGGGCGATTTGGAAGTCCTTATGCGGCTCTCAGTTTTACGGCAGTTGATCCGGCCCTGGCGCAATTTGATCCTAAAGCCACGCCACTTGAACAGTTTGTCGAGCTGGTGGATGCGGTTCATGCACGCAATGCGCAGATATTGATCGACATCGCTCCCAATCACACGGGGTGGGCAGCCGGCCTTCATGAAACCCATCCCGAATGGCTGGTTCGCGGACAGGACGGCCGCATTGAAGTCCCCGGAGCCTGGGGCGTGAAGTGGGAAGATCTCACCCGGTTGGACTATTCCAAACCTGAACTCTGGAAATATATGGCGGATGTCTTTCTAACCTGGTGCCGCAGGGGAGTTGACGGCTTCCGGTGCGATGCCGGCTACATGATTCCGGTTCCCGCCTGGCAATACATTGTCGCCGTTGTCCGGGAACAGTATCCGGACACCATTTTTTTTCTGGAAGGCCTTGGGGGAAAAATATCCGTTGCACGGGATATCCTGAATACAGCCAGTTTTGACTGGGCCTATTCCGAGCTGTTTCAAAACTATGATCGCGGCCAGATCGAAGCTTATCTTCCCGGAGCGATGGATATTTCATGTGAAGATGGGCTTCTTGTTCATTTTGCCGAAACCCACGACAACACCCGTCTGGCTGCCCGCTCCATTTCTTATGCCCGTATGCGGACCGCGCTTTGTGCGCTGTTTTCCCAGTTGGGGGGCTTTGGGTTCGCCAATGGTGTGGAATGGCTGGCTACGGAAAAGATCATTGTTCACGAATCCCCATCCCTGAATTGGGGTGCAAAAATCAACCAGATCGATTTAATCCGTCGGTTAACCGCTATTTTAAAGATGCATCCGGCGTTTCAGGATCACACCCATATCCAGTTCGTTCAGTCTGGCCTTGGCAATCATCTTGCGCTGCTTCGCCGTCATGAACCTTCACATAACAAGCTTCTAATTGTGGTCAATCTGAATGATCAGAACTCCGCCAAGGCTTTCTGGATACCTCAGCATTCGACTCTTGTACTCCGCGATCTTCTATCCGGTGAAGCTATTTCGCTTTCCGAATTTGAAGGCCACCATTGCTGCAACCTTGGCCCCGGTCAGGTGCTGTGCCTCACCGATGATATTAACATCGTGCATCGGCTTCATCAGGAGCTGGTGCAGCCCCCGACCCTTCCTGATCACCTCAGCCACCAGTGCCTTAGCGCAAAAGCTCTGGACATCCGAAAGGCAATCCACGGGCTTCAGGATATCGAAGACTTTGACTTGAATCAGGCAGCATCTCTTCTGGCTGCTGATCCAGTTGCTTGTTGCCGCAAGATGAATCCATTCACCAGCGAGCCTCGCATCATCTTCTGGAATTGGCCCCAGGATGGTCGGCGTTTAGTGATGATTCCGCCTGATCATTTTCTGCTGGTCCGCGCTCAATATGCTTTTCGGGCCAGAATAACTGACGGCGACAAAACCATTGTTCAGGAACAGTGCCTGACCGATTCATCAGGCAAGCATTTTGTCCTCTTCACTCCCCTGCCATATCCATCTTGTTCTCGGGTTTATGGGCTGAAAATGTCGGTATATTCGCCGGAGCGCTGCGAGCATTTAGATGCTTCTATTCTGGTTTTGTCCCGGCCAGATAATCCCTGTTTTCCGCCCCTTTACTCCCATGCTGACATCGCCGGTTCGCCGGCCCTGTTTCTATCCACCAACGACAGGGGCGCCATGCTTCGCGCGCCCATCGCATGGGGCAGTTTGAATAGCAGATACGATGCGCTGCTGGCGGCGAATCTGAACCCGGACATTCCCGAAAACCGCTGGATCATGATGACCCGTTTTCGGGCTTGGGGACTCTATCAAGGGTATTCCACCGAAATCTGCATGGGCTGTTTCGATGCCTTTACCATGGATGAATCCGGCTGGGGGTTATGGCGATTTCGCGTTCCTTCCGGCCAGGGAGAACATGTTCTTTTAATCGTAGGAATGCGGCTGGATCCCCATGAGAACCGGCTTCGAATGTTTTGGTATCGACATCAGGCCAACGGCAACCTGTCTTTTCTTCCGGATGCCAAACCCGTCCAACTGATTCTTCGCCCGGATATTGAAAACAGGAATTTTCACGAAACCACCAAGGCATATATGGGATCGGAAACCCAGTTTCTCACCAGTATGACTGACGGACCCGACGGTTTTATTTTTCATCCGGATGCGTTCCATCGCCTGGAGGTCAGAGCGCCTGCCGGCCAGTACCATTCCGAGCCGCAATGGCAGTATATGGTTCACCGTTGCCTTGAAGCAGAACGGGGACTGGATTCGGATTCGGACCTCTTCAGCCCTGGCTATTTTTCCATTTCATTAACCGGAGGACAAAGTGTCGAGCTAACGGCATGTATCACTGAGGCTGGTGCTGCACCATCAGCCCAGATTAAAACCAGTTTTCGTAAGGAAATCGCAGCAGCTTTTGACAGTGCGGTCGCGCCGTCTTTCTTTGATGGATTAAAAGCCGCGCTTCGTCAGTATATCGTCAACCGCGGGAACCTCAAATCCGTCATCGCAGGATTTCCATGGTTTCTGGACTGGGGCCGTGATGCGCTAATCGCGGTCCGGGGCATGGTCGCTGCCGGGTTTTTGAGCGAAGCACGGGATGTACTCATCCAGTTCGGTCAGTTTGAGCTTCATGGAACCCTTCCGAACATGATTTGCGGAGACGATGCCGCCAACCGCGACACTTCCGATGCCCCTCTCTGGTTTTTTGTCGCCTGCGCCGATCTGATCCGGGCCGAAGGCAATGACCAGTTTCTAAAACATTCCTGCGGCAACCGGACCCTTAGAGAAGTTCTGGTTTCGATAGGCGAGTCCTATCTGTCCGGAACATCCAATGGTATTCGCATTGACCCTGATACCGGGCTCGTTTTCAGCCCCGCCCACTATACCTGGATGGATACCAATCACCCCGCTGGAACCCCGCGTGAAGGCTATGCCATCGAAATTCAGGCCCTGTGGTTTGCAGCCCTGACGTTCTTGTCCCATCACGACATGCCGGGGGAGAGAGCTGGACAATGGCAAGAGCTGGCGGAAAAGGTCCGGCGCTCTGTGATGGAGCTTTTTGTTCTTCCCGAAGAAGGATTTCTTTCGGACTGCCTGCATGCCGGATACGGAATCCAGGCCCGAATGGCCGAAAGAGATGACGCATTAAGACCCAATCAACTTCTGGCTATCACCCTCGGGCTTATATGCGATGCCGATATATGCGATTCTGTTCTGGATGCCTGTCAAACGCTTCTGGTTCACGGAGCCATTCGAAGCCTGGCTGACCGGCCCATGAAGCACCCCCTCGAAATCCGGCGCAACGGGCAACTCATCAATGATCCCCACAACCCCTATCAGGGCATTTATGCCGGCGACGAAGACACCTGCCGCAAACCCGCATACCATAACGGCACCGCATGGACCTGGCAGTTCCCATCATACTGCGAAGCCTGGATGCTGCGCTATGGCGATGAAGGCAAGGCCACTGCAAGGGCTTTGCTCTACAGCAGCATCGATCTGATTCGAACTGGCTGCCTCGGCCACATTCCGGAAATCCTTGACGGCGATTTTCCCCACACGCCCCGCGGCTGCGACGCCCAGGCATGGGGCGTTAGTGAGCTGCTGCGGGTGTGGCTTCTAACGTCGTAAACAGGTTTTTAGAGGCCGTTGACCGTTCACCGTTCATGGAAGGTGATTATGTTTTTGAAAGCATCACCGTCAAAACCACTGAAAATCGTTTTGACGGCTTTTTAAAAAGAACTATTGAAATATCCTCAAAGCATCCAGTCAGAGCTGACTGAAAAACCCCTCAAAGAACTGAGGGCAATGTTACAAAAACTGAAGTCTGATTTGGGATAATTGGTCATGGCCTAATTGCTCCAATTCAGGAAGTTGTTTGAATTGAAGTATATTTCACTTATGGATACCTCCTTCAGCCCGGAATATGGTCATGGTTGTTCGGCAAGTTGGCCATTGACTCAGGCTATCCGTTTACTGGCAATAGAAAAGATCATGAAAGGTAAGAGACTGCTCTATGAAGAGAATGAAGAATAATCATGACATGTTAGAAGAATATGATTTCAGTGGCGGAATCAGGGGCAAGTACGCGATGCGCTATGCCGAAGGCACTAATGTCATTGTTATAGATCCAGATGTTATCGAATATTTTCTCGATAATGAATCGGTCAATAGCGCCCTTCGCAGTTTGGCCGCAATCATCAAGAGACGGGTGAAACCTGAACAAATGGCTACACGCAGCCATGCTAACGCACACCGGTGAGTTATTGCTTGCAGGGTTCAAGTCTCCATGATATGCAAAAAGGTAAGAAATTTTCGGGAGTTTCCTGGCAACTTTCATTCAGGAGGGATTTAAAACCATGACAGATGAAATCATTATGGGTGAAGGCTTGATCGGGCAGAAACCGCCGCGTGATGTGGAGATGATTATGGCGGCCTTTCTACCGAATTTGAGGCAGCATCTGGAAAGTCGGTTTGATCGAATTGATCTGAATATTAAAGATCTGAGTATCGGAGTTAAAGATACAAATAACCGGTTGACTGGGCTTGAAAAGCGGATGGATTATTTTGAAGTTCAGGTTGATAAACGTTTCGACTTACTTACCGGGGAACTGAAAGACTTCAAAGGCGATGTAAACCGGCGTTTTGAGCAAGTGGATAAACGTTTTGAGCAGGTGGATAAACGTTTCGACGTACTTGCCGGAGAACTGAAAGACTTCAAAAGCGATGTAAACCGGCGTTTTGAGCAAGTGGACAAGCGCTTTGAAAATGTGGATCGCCGGTTTGATCAGATCGCTGCATCCATCGAGCGGCTGGGAGACAAACTGGATGCTCGTGACACCCGGCAGCGCTCTTTTACCCTGCAGATGTTCGGAATCGCGATCAGTATTTCATTTTTAGGGGCGTTGGGTGTATTGGCCAAGTCATTTGGAATTATATAGACTTCAAGATAAGATATGTGGACAACGCAACATCATGTTTTTCATAAACGGGACATTCATATTGAATCGATGTTTGCTTTATGATG
>SESB01001476.1_pt1 | contig 15307 bp, 14 predicted proteins | sample 3171441 | NCBI WGS metagenome assembly SESB01 (sample SAMN06051867, study PRJNA518727) | freshwater metagenome | biome: subpolar coniferous forest; feature: holomictic lake; material: water; isolation source: holomictic Lake 227, 6 m depth | place: Canada: near Kenora, Ontario | collected...
GTCTGGTGGGGGAGCCGTCCAGCGATAAAAAGTTAGGCGATGTCATTCGAGTCGGTAGACGCGGGTCTTTATGTGCCAAATTAACAGTGATTGGGATTCAGGGTCATGTGGCTTATCCTGAATTAGCTGATAATCCAATTCATCGTTTTGCACCCGCTTTAAAAGAATTAACTGAGGAAGTTTGGGATCAAGGTAATGCTTTTTTTCCACCGACTAGTCTTCAGGTTTCAAATATTAATGCAGGAACCGGTGCCGAAAACATTATTCCAGGGTCGGCGGAGGTACAGTTTAATTTGCGTTTTTGCACTGAATTAGATGAAGACATGATTAAACAGCGTACCAAAGCTATTCTGGACAAACATAATTTCAACTATGACATGCAATGGCGATTATCAGGTCACCCCTTTTTAACTGAAAGAGGTGCTTTAATTGACGCGACACATGCAGCCATTAAAACAGTGGCCGGATTTGAACCACTCGATGATACCGGTGGCGGAACTTCAGACGGACGGTTTATTGCCCCTACCGGTGCGCAAGTGATTGAGCTAGGTCCTTTAAATGAGACGATTCATAAAATCAATGAGCATATTGCCGTAGCTGATCTTGAAATACTGACTCAGATTTATGAACAAATTCTAGTTAATTTGTTGGCTAAGCCAAATGAATAAACGTTGATTACCGGATCGATTCTTATTAGATCCAGATTTTTGTACTTTAGAAGAAGCTATAGATAAGGAATGAACTTACTTATAAAGACTATTATTTTAGTGACTCTGTCATTTATCCTCGTGGGGTGTTCTGTGCGAAATCAGGAACAAAGCAGACAGCAATCTGTTGAAGATCTTCTTGAATCCATGACGATTGAAGAGAAAGTCGGACAAATGACCCAGATTGATTTTTCAGTCTTTGGAGCTCAAACACCACAAGGTGATGACCTGATTGATCAGGCCAAGTTAGAAGAGGCCATATTAAAGTATCATGTTGGCTCGATTCTTAATACACCGTCCACGCCGAATAACAAAGCTCAGACTTTTCAGACTTGGCGAAAATTAATGCAGACCATTCATTCGGTCACAGCACAGTCAAGATTAAGAATACCGGTGATTTATGGTATCGATGCCATACACGGTGCAACTTACATACAGCACTCGACTTTATTTCCGCAAGCCATCAATATGGCGGCTACCTTTAACCCGGATCTAAGTGTTAAAGAAGGTGAAATTACGGCCCGTGAATTAAGGGTTGCTGGATTACAGTGGAATTTTTCACCGGTTATGGATATCGGTCGTCAGCCTTTGTGGCCACGTTTGTGGGAAACTTATGGTGAAGATGTTCATTTGGCTTCAATATTGGGAACCGCTTATATAAAGGGTCATCAAGGCGATGATTTTTCATTACCTAACAAGGGGCCGACTTGTTTGAAACATTATGTGGGGTATAGCTATCCTTTTAATGGCAAAGACCGTACACCTGCCTGGATTAGTGAGCGAATGCTGCGAGAATATTTTCTCCCCAGCTTTGAAGCTGGTATAAAAGCAGGAGCACCCTCTATCATGGTTAACTCATCTGAAGTTGATGGCATTCCAGGCCATGCAAATTATCAGTATTTAACGACTATTCTTCGGGGGGAACTCGGCTTTAAAGGCTTCACAGTGTCTGATTGGGAAGATATTAAACGCCTTTATACCCGTGATAAATTAGCGGCATCACCTAAAGAAGCCGTTAAAATTGCAGTCATGGCGGGGGTTGACATGAGTATGGTACCCTCCGACTTTTCTTTTTACGAGTTATTGCTTCAGTTGGCACAGTCAGGTGAAGTGCCTATGGCTCGAATTGACGAAGCTGTCACTAGAATCCTTAATGTAAAGTTTCAGGCTGGATTGTTTGATCAACAACAGACTGTACCCCTAACCGCTGAAGGTAACTTTGCAACGCATGAAGCGTTAGAGATTAATCAACAGGCAGCGAGAGAGTCTATCGTTCTTGCTAAAAATGATCACAATATTCTGCCACTCAAAAATGACGCCCGTATTTTAGTCACGGGGCCAACGGCTAATTTATTGAGTGTACTTAATGGTGGATGGACATTCACCTGGCAGGGTGATGATGAAAGTTTATATCCAACTGACAAGTTAACGGTCTTAAGAGCGTTACAAAAGAAATCTACAGGTAAAGTCACTTATGTGGGTGGAACAGCTTTTGCGGACAGAATAGATATTAAAAAAGCAGTTGAGTCCGCTAAGAATCAAGATATCATCATCTTATGTTTAGGTGAAAAACCTTATACTGAGGTTTTTGGTAATATTGATACCTTAAATCTTGATCAAGCTCAACTTGATCTGGCGAATGCACTACTTGCTACTGGAAAGCCGGTTATTCTAGTGACCTTAGGAGGGCGACCACGGGTTATTACCGCTCAGGCAGAACTGGCTAAGGGAGTCATTCTAGGTTTCTTGCCGGGTATGGAAGGTGGTGAAGCGATTGCGGATATTATATACGGTGACTACAATCCAAATGGCAAGCTACCTATCTCTTATCCAAGAAATACCAATGATATTGTCTTATATGATCATAAGCCGATTGAAGCACTGGAGCCGAACGCCTATAGACCTCTCTATCCGTTTGGTCATGGCTTAAGCTATAGTCACTTTGAAACCAGTGGTCTAGCGGTAGAAAAAGACACTTATGCAATGGATGAATCGATTAATTTATCGGTAACCGTTAAAAATACCGGTCACTTAAAAGGCAAAGAGGCTGTATTGGTTTATATCAATGATGTTGCTGCCTCTGTGACTCGACCTAACAAGCAATTAAAAGCCTTTAAAAAGGTAGACCTAAACCCCGGTCAAGCAGAAAAATTAAACTTTACCTTAACGCCACGAGATCTTTCATTCATTGGTGTTGATCTTAAACGAATGGTTGAGCCAGGTGAGTTTAAAGTGCTGGTTGGCAATGAGACCGTCGTATTTACGGTTAAGAATTAAGAGTCATCTAGCATGGTTAATATAACAAACAACACGTCAAAGCCAGTTAACGTAACGAATCCTTCGGATAAAAACCCTTACTTCGGCTCTTTAACTATTTTAACGTCGTTGTTTTTTATGTGGGGTTTTATCACCTGCTTAAATGATATTTTAATTCCGCACTTAAAAGCTGTCTTTACCTTGAGTTATGCACAAGCCATGCTGGTACAATTTTGTTTCTTTATCGCCTACTTTGTGGTCTCTGTGCCCAGTGGTTATTTAGTTGAAAAGATCGATTATAAAGGCGGTATTATTGTGGGCTTATTGGTAGCGAGCCTGGGTTGTTTATTGTTTTATCCGGCCGCCAGCTTACAGTCTTATCCGTTATTTTTAACGGCCTTTTTCGTGTTAGCTTCTGGCATCACTTTATTACAAGTCTCTGCCAATCCTTATGTGACTATTTTAGGTCCTACGGAAACGGCCTCTAGTCGTTTAACCATGACTCAGGCTTTTAATTCGCTGGGAACCACCTTAGCGCCTTATTTTGGAACGTTGTTTATTTTATCGACAGCGGTTAAGAGTGCCGAAGAAATTAAGACTCTGGATACAGATGCCTTATCCACGTATCAAGCGGCTCAAGCGGTCGCCGTGCAAAGTCCTTATTTATTACTGGCTGCGGTTTTATTGGGTATTGCCGTTATTTTCGCCTTCCTTAAACTCCCCAAAATACAGGCTAGCAGACCCTTAGCTGACAGTGATAGCAGGGTGACTGAGGACTTAACTGCTGACACTGCTAGTGCCTGGAGTTATCCACATTTGGTTTTAGGCGCCTTGGGTATTTTTATTTATGTGGGTAGTGAAGTCTCGATTGGAAGTTTCTTAATCAGCTTTTTAGGTGAACCCAGTATTGCCCACTTATCAGAACAGGACGCTGGACATTATGTAGCTTTTTATTGGGGTGGGGCGATGGTTGGGCGCTTTATCGGTGCCTTAGCTATGCAAAAGATTCATCCAGCCAAAGCCTTATTATTTAATGCCTTCATGGCCATGAGCCTGGTCATTGTCACTATTTTTAGTGAAGGTGAAATAGCTAAATGGAGTATTCTTGGCGTAGGATTATTTAACTCTATTATGTTCCCTACCCTATTTTCCTTAGCAGTTAAAAACTTAGGCAGACATACCGGTCAAGGCTCTGGCATTATTTGCGCAGCCATTGTAGGAGGCGCTATCTTGCCTCCGATACAGGGTATTTTTGCAGACAGCATCGGCATTCAACACGCTTTTTTCGTACCGGCTCTCGGCTATTTGTACATTTGCTATTATGGCTGGAAGGGGCATGAGGTTAAAGTGGATAAATAAAGTGTTTGATTTTAGTCCGGAGTAACAACAAACTATATCAGCTTTTTATCCAATATCTAATCCCTTTCATACCCCAGCTTTAACCTGGCTCGTATCAAGGCAGTGATCACCACAATCAATAACAGTGCCAGTGAAAGCTCTAGCGATAAAAACGCAGCAATTTTAAAGTACACAAAGCTAGGGTGTACAAAACGAACCAACCAGCCGGCAGCTTCATCAGAGATAGCCGACAAATATGTAGCGGCACTTAACCAAATTTTTAATCGAACCGAGAACTCAGTCATTAACATTAAATGGGTTAAGGTCACTACCAGCATTCCCATAGAAAACAAATGAAAATGCGATACTTCAAGCATCCCTTCATAACTTCTAGGCTGTGTAAACTGCTCTTCAGATCCTAGATAATAAGCGCTCACTGAACTGGGATTTAAGTTCATGTGATGAAAATACATTAAAGCATTGCTTATCCATAGCAATACGATATAACCTAAAAACATTAGTACCAGGGCATTCAACAACGATTTACGTTGCTGCTCACCAGTAACAAAATACCGCATTAATCTGTTCCCTTATTATTTTTTATCATTTCTTGATAAATCGCCATCACTTTACGAATACTGGTAAGATCCGTACGGGTACTTAAGGTTGCTCCACTGATGCCATCGACACCTTTATTAAAATCCATCTCAGTAAGAGGGCGCTTATACAGTTTTTCAAACCAAGAGTCCGGCGGTTGATATTCAGCAGGTTCGTGAAAAGCCAGGGTGACTACTTTACTTAATTCACCCTCTGGGCTTAAGACAATCATCAAGGTTTCTGGTTTGGTTCTAACTGTACTTGTTTCAATTGCGGCATAACCGAGGATCTTATCTTGATTCTTACCGACATAAAAAGTAAACAGACCTGATTCTAAGTTTACTTTAGCTATCTGCTGAATCTTAGCAGTCTGTGTGTCATCAGGAAATAAAGATAAGGACTCAATCGTCGCACCCGTACCAAACGCAAGTTCCATCGCTTCCGTTTTACTATAAAAAACCGTCGCAAAACTAGACGCGCTCGTCGCCGTTAGCGCCACCCCTAAAATAAGTTGTTTAAATACTTTCATCAGTGTCTTTTAATAAATAGATCTCTGCTTAACCTAGAAAATAAAACCAAAACCTAAATTGAAGTCATCGGGCTGTGAGCCTTGCTTAGCCACAAAGTTTCTATAATCAGCCTTTAAAACAACCTGAGGCAACGGTTTGTACTGTAAACCGAATTGGAATATTTGCCAATCTTTAGTTGGATCAGTTGAGAAACCCGTAGGTGCTTTTGCAATAGTATTCAGTTTTTCAAAACGGAAAAAGGGGGCTAAATATTGCGGGGTATCCTTAATGATTAAAGGCAACACATCATAACCTAACTCTGAATACCAGCCGTAGTTTTGTGAGCCAATCACTGTGCCACCATTAGCAACAGAGGCCGCACTTAAAATAGCGGCATCATTGATTAATCCCCAAGACCCTAAAGTTCTAAATTCTAGGCCACGATACTTCCATTGCACGTGTCCTTCGTATAATTGTGTTAAAACATTAGGCTTTAAGCCATTAAAGACTTGGTCTTGTCCGGCATTGCCTACATACGCAGAGCCACCAACGGTGACACCTGGCAAAGCATCAGGATCATAATTCATTTGAGCAACATAGCCAAAACTTTGCGCTTTTGCATTACTTCCACCGCCTTTACCTTCATAAATGCCATTGGAAGTAAAGCCTTTAGCGTCTAAGCCATTCACCACATAAGTGGTATAACTTAAATTAGGGGTGATAGAACCAAAGATACCTGCACCCATTTCCCGCCACGTGGTCGGAATAATGGTTTGTTCAACCACGGGTCGATGATTACCAAAATAGAATAACGGTTCATGCATACGGTTGGTCATACCCATAGGCATTAATACTAGCCCTGCCCGTGCGTTAATCATTGGATTAAAAAAGAAATCAAGTGAGGCAAATTCAGCGGATACCTCTCCTTTCGCCTCTGCGCCTTCACCGGTGGTAGCGTGTTCAAACTCTAGCTCACTATTGAATAGAATTTTATCGCTAAATTTATAACCCACATATAACACCATCCGTTCAAGATCTGCTGTAGAACGGGCTGCACCTTTATCCCCAACTACATCTTGATAAAAACCTTCACCATAGCCACCAATAGAAAGCCCTTTACCTACCTGATAAACCTTAGAAGCAGCGGGGCCCATGCCATAAGCACTTTTAAGCTGCTTTTCTTCAGGAATAGCTAAGTTAGTTCTTAGCTTCTCAACTTCTTGGCTTAAGATATTTGTTTTGCGTTCCAGATTTTTAACACTGGTTGTTGAGACCTTATTATCGGCAGATGGATTTGTGTTAGAGCTCACGTTATTTTCAACGGTTTGCTGAGTAGTGTTAGTAACATCGACTTTTGGAGTTGTCGAAGAAACGACTGGCGTTGAAGTGGTGTTCGTTTTAACTTTAGTTGCAGCAGTTTCTGAAGAGGCTGCCATACTTGCCTTCATCTCATCAATTTGCTTTTGTTGGGCTTGGATAATCTTCCACATATCATCCATGGATTGAGGTCTGTCTAAAGCACTTGCTGAGGCACTAGACACCATTAGTAAAGCAATTAAAGAATATTTTATTGATGATTTTTCCTGATTTATCATTTGCATACCCTAAGCTAGTCAGTTTATTCATTGTAGTCTGATAGCTATTTAGATGCAAATGATTTTCATTTGGAGTGATATATCTATAAGCAGATGTAATTTAAATTGTTTACCACTCGAATATTTTCCACATATTAATTTTACTATTACCATGATCCAAGTCATCTCGACGGACATCCATTTGCCCGTCACCATCGTTATCAATAAAATAATAGGCTGGGCCAATAACCGGTATCACTTTTATCATATAAAGTCTGCCACCCCTACGATATTCTTCTATCGTTTTTGTACTTTTACGCGTAATCGTGATATCAGGCTCTAACGTTTCTCCACTTTGAGCAGGCAAAATAGGGTCTGGAGCTTCAGGGAGAGCTTCAAGTTTAGGGGGTTGCTCATCAACAGCAAATGCGGGTAGAGCAAGTAAACTCAGTAGGATAAAACGACGCATGGCAGCTAGACTCTTCATATTAAAAAACATCGACTATCTTATTATAGTTTTTGCCTGTGCGTTAACTAAAATAATGCATAATTAATGGCAGTACGGCATAAATACTAGTTATGGACTTCAAGTAGGATTTATTTTCTATTCTCAAACATCGATCGGTTTAACTCGTTTAACGCTGAGTTATAATGTCCGATTTTAAGAGTGTTGGGTAGATGAAAAGATTAATTGAAACCAGGGTAGTTAATCCCTTGCTTGAAAAATACGGCATACCTGCCTATAAAACGACAGGCTCTGCGGGCATGGATTTAATCGCCTGTATCGAAGAACCTGTAGTGATTGAAGCAGGCAAAAATAAACTGATTGGCTCAGGCTTAGCCGTTAATATTCAAGACCCTGGTTTAGTTGCCGTCGTAGCGAGTCGAAGTGGCTTGTGCCTCAATAACCAGGTTCGGGTTGGACAAGGTTTAGGCATTATCGATTCAGATTATCACGGAGAGATAGGTGTTATCTTACATAACGATGGTGAGTCTGATTATACTGTTCAGCCCAGTGAAAGAATTGCTCAACTACTCTTTATACCCGTTGTTCAAGTCGCTCTTAAACTAGTTGATACCTTTACTACCCATACTGATAGAGGTGAAGGTGGTTTTGGACATACTGGTCGTCATTAAAACTCAACTCTATAGTAGTTAATCATAACGTTTCAAATTAACCCAATAAATATTTTATTCCTTAGCAAACTTTTTTAAATAATGGAAAATCAGAAAATGATTCAAGAAAGAACTGCTTACCAAATAGCTGATGTGCTGATTGAAGCACTGCCTTATATTCAACGATTTAAAGGTAAAACTGTCGTGGTTAAGTTCGGCGGAAATGCTATGGTTGATGAAGCACTTAAACATAGTTTTGCCAGAGACATCGTGTTAATGAAACTGGTCGGGATTAACCCCATCGTTGTTCATGGCGGTGGCCCTCAAATAGGCCAACTGTTAACTAAACTAGGAAAAACAACCGGTTTTGTTGATGGCATGCGTATCACTGACAGTGAAACGATGGATGTAGTTGAAATGGTCCTGGGCGGTTTAGTTAATAAGGAAATCGTTAATCTCATTAACAGGAATGGCGGCAAAGCAGTTGGCTTAACAGGTAAAGATGGAGATTTTATTCGGGCTAAAAAAATTCACTTGAAACCCTCAGTTGAAGACGATGCTACAGAAATAATAGATTTGGGACATGTTGGAGAAGTCAGCAGCATTGATCCATCTGTAGTTGATATGTTGGGTAATAGTGATTTTATTCCTGTTATTGCGCCTATTGGCGTGGGTGTCGACGGTCGTTCATATAATATCAATGCAGATTTAGTTGCAGGTAAAATTGCAGAGGTATTGAAAGCAGAAAAATTGATTTTGCTGACCAATACAGCGGGTATTTTGGATAAAGAAGGTGGCTTGCTGACCGGTTTATCTGTTGATGATATCGACGGTTTAATAGCCGATGGCACAATATCTGGCGGTATGATTCCCAAAACACGCTGCGCGACTGATGCCTTAAAAGGCGGCGTAAATAGTGTCCATATTATTGACGGTCGTGTAGAACACGCGGTATTACTTGAGTTGTTTACTAATCAAGGGGTAGGCACTTTACTGTTAAGAACGGTACGAGATAAAACAGCCTATACTTGAGATTATCAACAAACATTTTAACAGCTAACTTTTTGCAGGAGTGGCGAAAGCCACTCCTTTCAGATTATTATTTGATTATTTCTTTAACTAAGCAAGTTTGCTAATTGTTGCAAGGGCGGTAAGATAAGCATTTTTGCCAATTGTAAAAGTACCAATGCGACTAATGGCGATAAGTCGATGCCACCGAGGTCAGGAATGCCCCTACGAATAATATTAAGTAAGGGATTCGATAAGGTCGTTAATATCGATGCAGTCGAATAAAAACTGCCTGGATTCACCCAGCTCAATATTGCACTCGCAAAAATAGTAAAGACAAATATGTTTAGGAGTAAGGAGATCAATTGAGCAATGGCCGTCAGAGTAAGCGCTCCAATGTTGACCATGCTGCCACTCAATAATAAACTGATAGAGAAATCAGCCAGCATTTGTAAGGCGAGAATAAGAACCAGCGAAGAGGTGTCTATTTTTCCAATAGACGGCACAAAGCGGCGCAGGATTTTTAACGGTGGATGTGTTACTTTGACCAAAAACTGAGAAATAGGATTGTAGAAATCGGCGCCACACCATTGCAATAAGAAGCGTAGTAATACCGCAAGAATATAGAGAGAAAAAACGGTGTCGATTACAAAGATAATCGGGTCAGTGACGTAAGTAGATCCCATTAGTGAGTCTCCGAAGGTTTGGACATTTCAATTGAACGGTCTTTTGCTGCGTGTAATGCTTTTGATACTAATTCGGTAAATCCACCTTGTTCAAACGTTTCAATAGCGCGTTGCGTTGTACCACCAGGAGACGTAACCCGCTTACGTAATTGTTCTGGAGACTCAGAGGATTCCAGGGCAATTTTGGCAGCACCCAATGCGGTTTGTTGTACTAACAATCGAGCCGTTGTTTCATTTAAGCCTAGCTCTAAAGCGGCTTTTTCCATCGCTTCCATTAATAGAAAATAATAAGCGGGGCCGCTTCCAGAAACGGCAGTAACCGCATCCAGATCGCTTTCATCATCAACCCATAAGGCAATCCCTACAGAACGCATGATATTTTCAGCAAGATCATGTTGTTCAGCATTGACTTGAGCATTCGCATGGAGTGCCGTAGCGCCTGTTAATACCAGTGCTGGTGTGTTAGGCATACAGCGGACAATGGCGGTTTCGGTGCCTAGCCATTGGCTCAAACTGGTTTGGCTAATACCGGCTGCAATGGAGACAACCAAGGATTTTTTTTCTTGTATTAAAGGTGCTGCATTAACAGCGACTTCGTTGAGTATTTGTGGCTTAACCGCTAACACCACAACATCGACGGCATTGATAACGTCAGCATTGTTTATTGAAGTATTAACGTGAAGCTTCTCAGCTAGAGATTTAAGTGCCTCTGGGTTGACATCAGAAACCCAAAGATGTTGTGGAGAATGGCCACTGGCAATTAAACCACTGAGTAAGCTAGATGCCATATTGCCGCCGCCGATAAAACCAATTTTTTGTGTATTCATTTTTATTAAGGTTAGGTGAGGTTAAACATATTTTAACCTATATGAGGTCAGTGCAATAATTCACAAGCGTTTTCCTATAAAATGAGTCATTAAATATATACTTTTTCGTATGAAGCGATAATTCAGTGAATGATTGACACTATTTATATAGAAGAAAAGATCCGGCAACACCCCCGTGTTACCGAGATTATAAAGCGTTTTCCGCAAGCTAGAACAATTACCTGTGATCGGTATGGAGAAGTCTTTAATCCTAAAGCGCAGAACTTTAGATTACAAAAGCAAAAGCCTGCGTTAATACTGGCAGAAAAATACCGGCACTTTACCATGCCAGCGCCCTTGGGTTACGGTATTGGCGCAAGCAAAAACTATTATTTTTCACACATGCTTAATTGTTTGTATGACTGTCGCTATTGTTTTTTACAAGGTATGTATCAATCGGCTAACTATGTGTTGTTTGTTAATTACGAAGATTTTCAGGCAGAGATTCAGCAACGCAGCGCGGAATCACCCAATGAGCCAGTGCATTTCTTTTCTGGGTATGATTGCGATAGTCTCGCCCTAGAACCCGTTACAGGATTTGCTGAACACTTTTTACCTGCTTTTAAGCAAATACCCAATGCCTGGTTAGAACTAAGAACTAAAAGCACTCAGGTAAGAAGCTTACTCAATATCGAAGCATTTGATCGTTGTGTCGTCGCCTTTAGTTTAAATCCTGAAGAGATTGCTACCAAAGTAGAAGCTAAAGCACCACCCTTAGAACGTCGTCTCGAAGCTTTATGTAAAGTACAGGCACACGGTTGGCAAGTTGGTTTACGTTTTGATCCGATTATTTATCAAACCGGTTATCAACAACAATATCAGAGGCTGTTTGAGCAGGTATTCTCAAAAATCAACCTGGATCAATTGCATTCAGTGAGTCTGGGTGTATTTAGACTACCCGAAAGTTATTTTAAAAAGGTGCATAAGCTTTACCCTGAAGAAAGATTATTTGTAAGCCCGTTCGATCGTGAACAGGGCATGGTTTCTTATAAGAAAGAATTAGAGCAAGAAATAATGACTTATTGTTCAGAACAGCTATTGCGTTATATTCCCAAGTCATTATTTTTTCCATGCATACTGTAAAGCGAACCATCTTAGTAACCGGTGCCAGTTCTGGCATTGGCCTGGCGGTTGTACAAAACTTATTACAACAGGGTCATACCGTTATCGGTGTTGCTCGGCGTATTATTTTGTTAAATGAGTATGTTGAAAACTATATTCCAGTCTCAATGGATTTAAGCCAATTGCACAACTTGCCTGAGAAGATACGTGAGTTACAGAAAGCTTATCCAAACCTTGATGCCGTAGTTTTTTGTGCGGGTATGGGTCAGTTCGGGTCAATAGAAGAGTTTTCTTATGCGCAGATAGAATCAGTGATGACCGTTAATTTTACCAGCCAGGTCTATTTAACCAAGGCATTGTTACCCGATTTAAAACGCAAACCCTACAGTGATTTAATTTATATCGGCTCAGAGGCGGCATTAAAGGGCAGTCGTAAGGGCGCGGTGTATTGTGCCAGTAAATTTGCCTTACGAGGCTTTACCCAAGCCTTACGAGAGGATTGTGGCAAAAGCAATGTCAGGGTTAGCTTAATTAATCCGGGTATGGTGAAAACCCCTTTTTTTGAACAACTTACTTTTGAGCCGGGTGATCATGAAACGAATAGTATTGCTCCAGAAGATGTTGCTGAAGCAGTGGCCTATGTTTTAAGTTCACCAGCCCAAATTGTCATAGATGAAATTAACTTAAGCCCGCTGAATAAAGTAGTGAAGTTTAAAAAAACATAAGTTGAGGCTGTTATCCGATTATTGATGCGTCTGCGCTTTAACTTAATTGTCGACGTGCAATAACAGCGTCACTTAAAATTTTTAACACATTACTTGTATCCTCCCAACCCAGGCAGGCATCAGTAATGCTCTGTCCATAAACGAGTTTAGTTGGGTCATCCTTTCCTGCGGTGAATTTTTGTCCGCCCGCCTTTAGGTGACTTTCTACCATCACACCGAAGATGCACGGAGAGCCACTGGCCAGTTGCTCAGCTATATTGCGCACGACATTGATTTGATTCTCGTGCTGTTTGTTGCTGTTGGCGTGTGAGCAGTCGATCATCAAACGAGAGTTAAGATGCGCTGCTTCCAGTTCTTTATAAATGCGTTCTACATTGGCGGCATCGTAGTTTGGTTGCTTGCCACCTCGCAATATAACATGACAATACTGATTGCCAGTGGTACGAACAATCGCAACGTGACCATTTTTATGTACGCCCAGAAAGTGATGCGGATTTGCTGCCGATTGAATCGCGTCGGCAGCGATTCGAATATTACCGTCAGTACTGTTTTTAAAGCCTATAGGGGCCGATACCCCTGATGCCAGCTCTCGATGGATTTGGCTTTCGGTTGTGCGTGCGCCGATAGCGCCCCAACTGATTAAGTCACCGATATATTGCGGTGATATGGTGTCTAGCAGTTCGGCGGCTGCGGGGACTCCCAATTGATTAATCTCAGTGAGCAATCGCCTTGCAATGCGTAGTCCGTCGTTGATACGGAAACTTTCGTCTAGTCCGGGGTCGTTGATCAGACCTTTCCAGCCCACGGTTGTTCTGGGCTTCTCAAAATAAACTCGCATCACAATTTCCAAGGAGTCAGCGTAAATGTCTCGCTGTTCTTGTAATTTTTGTGCGTACTCTATCGCAGCTTGTGGATCATGTATAGAACAAGGCCCGATGACAACGAGTAGGCGGTGATCTTTATTAGTAAGAATGTTTTTGATGTTTTGACGCGTTTTGGCGACCAAACTTTCTATATCAGTACCATGAATTGGAAACTCAGCCAATAATAGCTCGGGGGCGGGTAAAGTATTTATCGAGACTACATATTCGTCATCTGTCAGGCCGGTTTTATCAAGTGTAGTCATGGGTGTAAAAGAATAAAAAATCGTGAATTTTCTTGGTTTTGATTATAGCGTATTTAATCATTGACATCCTCCCCCACCTAAAGGAAGGGGATTCCTAGTTTCCTAAGAGTGAGTCTGTATCGCTACTGCTCACTGGTTTCTGCTGCTGACGGCATGACTGCACCGTTCACTTCACAGACTAGCCCCGCCTATCCGGCGGTTATTGATTCGCTATGAGTGCATGGCCTTTAGTAAGCACATTGATTGCACCCACAAGGTCAGCATTATTACTGTATCCACATTCAACACAAACAAACTCAGCTTGAGTCAGTCTGTTTTCTTTGGCAACATGACGACAACACGGACATGTTTGACTGGTATAGTGTGCAGGCACTCTGAGTACACTGCCATTATTCCAGTCTTGCTTGTAGTCCAGCATCGTAGCAAACATGCTCCAGCCTTGATCGAGGATAGAGCGATTTAAGCCAGACTTTTGCGCTACCCTTTTGCCTTGTTTTTCATGACTACCCTTTGAGGATTTGCTCATATTTTTTACCCTTAAATCTTCAATGACTATCACTGCTTGGTTTTCGCAGATTTCAGTTGAGACTTTGTGCAGGTAATCTTTACGCGCATTGCCAATATCTTCGTGGCATTGAGTGATTTTTGCTTTTACTTTCTTCCAGTTATTCGAGAACTTCTTTTTGTTTTTAAGCTGTCGCTGTAATTTAGCCAGTCGTTCCGCTTTAGATTTAAAGCTATTCAATGGTGCATAGACTGTTCCATCAGACAGTGTGGCAAATTGCTTGATACCCATGTCGATACCTACGATGGAGGTTGACTTATGCGCTAATAATTCGGCTTCATATTCAGTTTGAATCGAAATAGTCCAATGCTTACCTTTACGACTCACGGTGATATTTTTGGCCTCACCAATAATTTTACGGCTATTTCGGTAACTTACCCAGCCTATCTTGGGTAAAAACACTTTACTTTTGTCTTGGTCTACTTTGAATCCTTGCGGATATCGAAAGCTATCGGCCATGCCTTTTCTCTTAAACTTAGGAAGTCTTTTTAGTGGCTGTTTTTTATCAAAGCCATCCTTAAATGCCTTATCCAAGTCCTTTAGTTTTTGCTGTAGAACTTGCGAAGGAAGGTTAGCTAAAAAGCCGTACTCATCGCTTTTCTTCCATAACGTCGCCCAGAAGTTAAGTTCTTCGTACCAGATGATGGGGCGCTTTTGCTCAAGGCGCGTCAGATTTAACGACAAAGACTTGTTCCATACAAAACGACACTCGCCCGCAAAACGACCTAGTTTCTGGTTTATTTCCGGTGTCACTTTGAGCCTGAACTTAAAGGCTTTGCGTAGGGTCTTTTTCATGATGCTATACTAGCATAATTTCAATTGGTCTATGAGAAATAATACAGACATTAGGCATGGCAGGCATTGTGTTTTTAATCTTCATGTACATTTGGTATTTGTAACTAAATACCGCCGTGGCGTATTCACAAAAGAAGTGATCGATGACCTGCGAGAAATCTTCACAGGGGTGTGCACTGACTTCGAGGCAGAGCTGGTCGAGTTCGATGGTGAAAATGACCACGTTCACCTGCTAGTGAACTATCCGCCCAAGGTCGCGGTGTCGGCACTGGTAAACAGTCTGAAAGGCGTTTCAAGCAGAATGATCCGCAAAAAGAATTACCCTGAACTCAAAAAGAAGCTATGGGGCAGCGCATTGTGGTCACCCAGTTACTTTG
>SESB01001480.1_pt1 | contig 15277 bp, 13 predicted proteins | sample 3171441 | NCBI WGS metagenome assembly SESB01 (sample SAMN06051867, study PRJNA518727) | freshwater metagenome | biome: subpolar coniferous forest; feature: holomictic lake; material: water; isolation source: holomictic Lake 227, 6 m depth | place: Canada: near Kenora, Ontario | collected...
AGTGAAACTAAAGTCGCAGCGATCAGCGACCAATACATTTTCTTGCCGGACACCTTCTTGTGTCGAATAGGTTGCTCTAGATACTTACTTGTGAAATGAGCTAGAACAACAGTAAGCAGGATGCAGAGCATGCGTTCGTAAACGCGAAGCGATCTGCCCAGAGCACTACTTGGTAGTACTAACGCTGGCCAATGCCAAAGGTAAATAGGGTAGGAAATGTTACCTAACCATTGCGATATGCGGTTATTGCTTAAGTCATTGAACGCACGAGGCCAAACTGCAATTGATCCAATTAATAGCGCGCTAGAAGTAACAGGCAAAAGCGCGTTTATGCCCGGAAAATTTGTATGTTCATCAAATCGGACAGTTGATACAAATATCCCAAGCATGCCTAACCACGGGATGAATCGGTACTTCCAAAAATGGGTTGGAACAAAAAGTAGGAGGGCCCCGATTCCAAGTTCCCAAGCTCGAGTAGGCAATGAATAGAAAGCCCAAATAGGAGACGTTTGTGTTTGAACAATTGATAAAAGCAGCGATAGGGAAGTGGCCGTAGCAATCCCGATGAAAATACTTCGTTTGCCAAATCGACTGAGTAAAAGTACGAAAATTGGCCACACCAGATAGAACTGTTCTTCAACGGCTAGAGACCAATAATGGATGAATGGGGATGGTGTTGCGTTGAGGTTTTGGTAGTCATTTTGCCACCAAGCAAAGAGATAATTTGAAACATAAGTTGCCGCTGCAACAAGATCACGACCCAAGGCTTGTCGAGATATATCCGGTAGTACAAAAACGCCTACGGCGGCAGTAACAAATAGTACGAAAATTGATGTTGGTAATAACCTCTTGATGCGACGTTGGTAGAAACTGGTTAGATTCAGAGATCCGGTTGATTCGATTTCTCTCAAAATCAAACCTGTAATTAGATAACCAGATATGACGTAGAAAATATCCACACCAATAAAGCCACCTGGTGCGAATTTAGCGTGGAATACAACTACAAGGAGAGCGGCTAATGCGCGCAACCCTTGAATTTGGAGAACGCGCACTGTTACGAGATTACAAGAGAGGTGATAGGAATCTGAGGATACTTATCATTCAAGTTTTGTCGTCCTGACAACCCATCTATCTCAAGAAGTGCAAGGACATGTATTACTTCTGCGCCCAAGCGATGCATCAATTCAATCGCAGCGCCGATAGTTCCACCGGTCGCAAGAACATCATCGATAAGCAAAACTTTTGCGCCCTTTGGAACCGCATCAATATGAACTTCCAAAGTGTCCACTCCGTACTCAAGACCATAGCTTTCCGAGATCGTGATGTGGGGGAGTTTTCCGGCTTTTCGAATTGGAACAAAGCCACTTTTAAGTTGATTAGCAACTGCTGAAGCAAAGATGAATCCACGTGCCTCGATACCAGCTACAAGTGTTGTGGAGTCGGCATATCCAGCAAACTTTTCAGTAATTGCAATGAATGCTCCACCGTTGGCCAAGAGTGGAGTGATGTCTTGAAATCGGATTCCGGGTTTTGGGTAATCAGGAATTTCGCGGATCAGCGATAGGGCCTCATCAAGATTCATGTGTCCGAGAGGGGACTTGAACCCCTAATCCCTTGCGGGAACTAACACCTCAAGCTAGCGCGTCTGCCAATTCCGCCACCCGGACTAAGTGTTCGGAAAGAATAGCAATTGGGTGAGAGAATAGCGAAATGACCACAACGACACACTCAGAACTTGAACTAGAGGCGATTCGAATTTGCCAAGAATTAATCCGTATTCCAAGCGTTAACTTTGGCGATGGAAAAGGTGATGAGAAAGATGTTGCGGCACACGTTGTTAAATTGTTGAGTGAAGTTGGCATAGAGTCAAAAACATATGAAGCAGCACCGGGACGTTGCAATGTAATCGCTCGGATCAAAGGGTCAAATCCAAACCGTCCCGGATTAGTTGTTCATGGGCACTTAGATGTTGTCCCAGCTAACGCCGATGATTGGTCGGTCGATCCATTTTCTGCCGAAATTAGAGATGGGTTTATTTGGGGTCGCGGCGCAGTTGATATGAAAAACATGAATGCAATGATCATTGCAACTGTTCGCGATTGGGCGCGTACTGGTTACGTTCCAGAACGAGACATAGTTCTCGCGTTTTTTGCTGACGAAGAAGCAGGAAGTATTTTTGGTTCTCACTGGATGGTCGCAAATCATCCAGAAGTTTTCGACGGGTGCACAGAGGCGGTTTCAGAAGTCGGTGGATTCTCGGTAACTGTTGCCGGTGGCAAACGTTTGTATCTCATAGAAACTGCCGAAAAAGGAATTCATTGGATGCGATTGACAGCTGATGGTCGTGCTGGACATGGATCTATGATGAATGCTGAAAACGCCGTTACTCGATTGACTGAGGCTGTTGCCAAGATTGGCCGATATGAATGGCCGCAGCGCTACAGCACGACGGTAAAGGCCTTTTTCAAGCGCATTGCTGATGAAACAGGTAAGCCATACGACGAAACAGATCTTCGTCCTTTGTTAAGTGAAATTGGTTTCGCATCAAGCATGATCGGAGCAACGCTTCAGAACACAGCAAACCCAACCATGTTGGAGGCTGGGTACAAAGCTAACGTAATCCCTGGATCAGCAAGTGCAGTTATTGATGGTCGCTTTATTCCTGGATTTGAAAATGAACTCAATGAAACTATTAAGACACTTATAGGCGATCATGTAACGGTTGAAACGATCACGCGTGACAAGGCGTTGGAAGTTCCGTTCGAGGGTGATCTTGTTGAAGCCATGTGCAATGCGTTGATTAAAGAGGATGCAGTGGCAATACCTGTTCCTTATGTAATGAGTGGGGGTACAGATAATAAAGCTCTGGCAGATCTTGGAATTATTGGATACGGATTCTCGCCATTGAAATTGGATGCTGATTTCAATTTCATGGCAATGTTCCATGGTGTCGATGAACGAGTACCAGTAGAGGGTTTAACTTTTGGGGCGCGTGTCCTAAAAGAATTTTTAGAAAACGTTTAAGCGCTCACATCGTTTAAGGCATTCCGGACAATGTCTGGCAATGAAATTTCTTCACTCTTGAGCACACCTCGCAGCTGTGCGCCAGTTCGAGCCCCAATCAGTGAACTCGTTACTCCTGGTGCATCTCTTACCCACGCTAGCGCAACTTCGAGCGGGGAATATCCCAATCCGTCTGCCGCAACGGCTACCGCTTCAACGATTCGTGAACTGCGTGAATCTAAGTACGGCTCAATATGTTTTGCAAAATGCGGTGCAGCACCGCGTGAATCACTCGGAATTCCTTTTCTATATTTTCCAGTCAAAACACCACGAGCCAATGGTGCCCACGCTAAGAACCCAAGCCCACATTCCTGAGCTGCATCGAGAATTTCGATTTCTGCATCGCGGTTTAATAATGAGTATTCGCATTGAACTGTTGTTAATGGAGCTTTCATTGAATTAGACTGTTGCTTTGTTGCAGCCCGAGCGATTTGCCATCCTGAATAATTACTTATTCCAACGTATCGAGCTCGCCCTGTTGTGTATGCATAATCCAGCGCCGATAAAGTATCGTCCAATGGAGTTGAGTCATCCCAGGCGTGAACTTGCCACACATCCACAAAATCAGAACCAAGTCGCGCAAGGGAACGATCTAGTTCAGCTATCAACGTGTGTCTGGAGGCGTTAATAGTTCGCGCCCCGTCCGCAAATCCAATTCCTGCTTTGGTTGCTATAACCACATCATCGCGATTGAAAAGGGTTCCTACAAGTCCTCCGATAACGCGTTCGCTATCCCCATCGCCATATGTCGAAGCGGTATCGATGAAGTTTCCACCAGCATCTAGAAATGCTCGGCATTGGTCGGCCGCCTCGATTTCATCTGTGTCACGACCCCAGGTCATCGTGCCAAGAGCCAAGCGAGAGATCGATAGTCCGCTCGTACCCGCTCTGCGCATTTCCATGGGGCGACCTTAGCAATAGCGATAGCGAAAAGCTGCGATAGCCTTGGATTTATGCGATTGGTTTTGATTAGACATGCACATTCCGAAGCCAACGCGGCCGGAATTCTTTCTGGACGATTACCGAATGTCCATCTTTCCGAAAAAGGTTTGAAGCAAGCAGAGGAGCTTGCGAAACGGTTAGGAAGTTTTCCTGTTTCTGATCTTCGAATAAGCCCGATGGAAAGATGTTTTGAAACGATTGCACCGTGGATTAACACAAGTGTGTTGCCTAAGCGTCCCAATTTCGAGCCCATCATCGATCAAGAGCTCACTGAAGTTGATTATGGAATCTGGAGCGGAAAGAAGTTAGCAGTATTAAGTAGAAACAAATTATGGAAAATTGTGCAAGAGTCACCGAGCCGCATGTACTTTCCAAAAGGCGAAGGGATTGCGCAAATGCAGGCCCGCGCTATGAAATCTGTTCATCAGGCTGTTTCAACCAAAGCAAAAGGTTCAGCTGTGATCGTTAGTCACGGTGATGTCATTAAATCTATAGTCGCTTCAGCCTTAGGAATGCATCTGGATGAGTTCCAAAGAATCATCATCGACCCAGCATCAATATCAATTATTGATTTTTCAACCACAAAGCCAAGAGTCCTTCTCCTGAATGATTCTCGTTCCGTTATCACCGACTTACTTGTTACCCCAAAGAGATCAAAAAATCTTTTGGGTGGTGGGGCTGGAAAGTGAAGTACGAATTTACGCGACCAGAACGATTCATTTCCGGCACAGTAGGTGAACCAGGACAACGTGCTTTCTATCTTCAAGCCCGTTCTGGCTCGCGATTGATTTCGGTCGCAGTTGAGAAAGCACAGGTGCAGGCACTTTGTGCGCGCATGGACATGATGATCGCTGAAATTCGCAAGAACAGTCCACTTATCACCATCGAAAAAGTCGCCGCAGACGATAAGCCACTGGAATCTCCGGTAGATGCAGAATTTCAAGTAGGCGCAATCTCAATAGCGTGGGATGAAGATTCACAGCTGATTTGTGTCGAATTTTTCGAACTTGAAGATGATGAGGAAGATGCGGAAGGGGAGCGCCTCGAGATCAACTTATCTGTTGGAATGGCTGCAGCGTTTGCAATTAGATCCAAGGCGGTCGTAAATGCAGGGCGCGTGCCATGTCCATTCTGCGGTATGCCCATCGATCCAAGAGGGCATTTATGTCCGAGGGCAAATGGCTATCGACGATAAGGAATTGATTCTCGCAAGCGGAGAGTTAGTTGTCACGGGACGATTGGTCGATGCATCGAACGCTACCCTGTATGCCACAGCGACACTAAATGATCAATCAGTTGTATGTATTTATAAACCGATAGCGGGCGAGCGTCCCTTGTGGGATTTCGCCGATGGATGTTTGGCACATCGCGAATATGCTGCCTATCTAGTTAGCGAACATCTTGGATTTAATCTAATTCCCTTAACTATCTTGCGTGATGGTCCTTATGGATTTGGAATGGTTCAACAATGGGTTGATATCGATGAAAGCATCGATTTAGCAAAATTCTTTGCTACTGATCATCCGCAATTAAGATCCATGGCTCTTCTAGATGCGATTATCAATAACACTGATCGCAAGGTAGGTCACCTCTTGCCGGTTGATGATCTAAGGTTATTTGGCTGCGATCACGGAGTTACTTTTCATGAGGAGGACAAACTTCGCACCGTTCTTTGGCAGTGGGCTGGTGAAACATTTACCGAAGGCGAACTTCTGATTCTTGAAAATGCAAAATCTGAGATGGCTGGGGGATTAGGGCAAAAACTTTCACCGCTCTTAACGGATGTTGAAATTGCGGAAACGATTCGACGGATCTCGGAGCTATTGGATTCCGGAACTTTTCCTTTGCCTAATCCCGATTGGCCTGCGGTTCCGTGGCCTGCCTTTTGATTTTGGGATTACGATAACGACATGAAATCGTGGAACGATGTTGAAATCCCAGTAATCGATACCTCGATCACTCTTCCTACTCTTACGCTTACAAATTCACAGTCCGGTGAAAAAGAAACTCTAGAACGAAAACCTTTGTACCGAATGTATGTTTGTGGAATAACACCATACGATGCAACTCATCTTGGTCATGCCGCAACATATTTAACCTTCGATTTGATAAACAGATATTTACGTGCGGGTGGCTCTGAAGTACGTTATGTGCAAAACATTACCGACATTGATGATCCATTATTGGAACGTGCACATCGCGATGGAGTTGACTGGACTGATTTGGCGCACAAGCAAATCCACCTCTTCCGAGGCGACATGATTAATCTTCGAGTGATTCCACCTGCACACTACATAGGCGCTGTTGATGCAATTCCACTTGTAACTGCGGCGATAGAAAAACTTTCTGCACAGGACAGCATTTATCCTGTTGATCAGGACCTTTACTTCAGAGTTCATTCGGACACGCATTTTGGTGAGCGGTCTCATCTATCTCAGGCAACCATGATGGAAATATTTGCAGAACGTGGGGGAGATCCAACCCGTGTTGGCAAAAAGGATCCGCTCGATTGCTTAGTGTGGATGTCGCAACGCCCCAATGAACCCGGTTGGCCTTCAGCTTTTGGAGTTGGTCGACCAGGATGGCACATTGAATGTACTGCTATTGCAATTGAGTATCTGAAACCTTCATCAGCCGACGAATCTTTAATTGATATTCAAGGTGGTGGTTCTGACTTGATTTTCCCTCACCACGAAATGTGTGCAGCACAGGCACAAGTTCTTTCAGGCAAACCACTAGCTAGTACATATGTTCACGCCGGAATGATTGGACTAGACGGCGAAAAGATGAGCAAGAGCAAGGGAAATTTGGTCTTTGTTTCGAAATTAGTCGCAGCAGGGCGAGATCCAATGGCGATTCGATGGGCACTGATGAAGAATCACTATCGTTCTGATCGAATGTGGACTGATCAGCTTCTGGTTGAAGCAGAGCTTGATTTGGCCAACTTGCGCTCTTGTTTAGCTCTACCCGAAATTGCACCTACTAAAAATCTGATTGAACAAATCGTTACTTTGTTATCTGATGATTTAGACACACAAGCGGTAATAGCTGCTTTGAATCATTGGATCGGTCGAACACGTGCGGGTGATACAGGAGGCGATTCTGAATCTCTTTTGGTCGTCTTGGATGCATTACTAGGTTTGCAGATTTAATCTTCGCTTTGTCGGCGTAAATATCTTTCAAACTCTTTTGCAATCAAATCTCCTGAAACATCGGGCAGCTCTGCTGCATCCTTACTTTCTTCCAAGGCTTTAACGTAGTCGGCTACATCGGTATCTTCTGCGGCCAACTGATCAACTGATTTTTCCCATTCGTCGGATTCAATTTGCAATGAGCCCAACGGAATAGAGATATCCAGAAAATCTTCCAAGGAGTTGATAAGAGCTAACGAAGCTTTGGGTGATGGTGAATTAGACGCGTAATGAGGGACCGCTGCCCAAAGTGAAATAGCGTCTATCCCGCGACGCAAACAACCATCTTGAATTATTCCGAGGATCCCCGTTGGACCCTCATATTTTGAGACCGATACACCCAATCGATCGGCAATGTTTGGATGTGCACCTGTTCCCGTAACTGTGATCGGACGAGTGTGAGGAGAGTCGGCTAAGAGCGAACCCAGAGTTATCACTAAGGAAACTTCTAGATCATCGGCCAAATCTAGAAGATCTGAGGTAAATCTTTTCCAACGCATTGATGGTTCGACACCGGTAACAATTACTAAGTCTCGCTGCATTGTAGGAATGGCTAATCCAAAGACTTGCGTACCAGGCCAGGTGATGCTTCGTATAGATGAATCATCAATTGAAACCTGTGGTCGATTGACTTGAAAATCATAGAATTCTTCAGCATCCACATCGGCAATAAGTTGTGGGACGACATCGTCATCTTTCTCGGACCAGGCAGCTAACAAGTGTTCTAAAGCACCCGATGCACCCTCTGCAGCATCATTCCAACCACTAAACGCTACGACCATAACTGGATCGCGCAATATCGGTATGTGATGAATCTCCACGAAAGCAACCTTACGGTAACCTTGGGCAGATGAACACGCCGAATAAAGCTGATGGTTTGCTGCGGCGTACCCTTTCTGAACGGGTGGTAATCGCCGATGGCGCGATGGGCACCATGCTCCAGGCGGCTAATCCATCGCTCGACGACTTCCAAAATCACGAGGGTTGCAACGAGATCCTCAATGTAAGTCGTCCTGACATTGTTCGTTCGGTTCACGACGAATATCTTGCAGCAGGTGTTGATGCAATTGAGACAAATACCTTTGGTGCGAACTGGTCCAACTTGGCTGATTACGGAATCGAAGACCGAATCTATGAGCTGGCTTTTGCGGGTGGAAAAATTGCTCGTGAAGCTGCAGATGCCTTTTCTACACCTGACAAGCCTCGCTTTGTTTTAGGCTCTTTAGGACCAGGTACGAAGCTACCTAGTCTTGGTCATACAACATATGACAACCTCAGAATCGCTTACTACACGGCTGCAAAAGGATTAGCTGACGCCGGGTGTGATGCACTACTTGTTGAAACTTCACAAGATCTCTTGCAAGTAAAGGCCGCCGTTAATGGATGTCGGCAAGCGATTAAAGAGGCGATCAATGACATCGTATTAATTGCCCAGGTAACAGTTGAAACAACAGGGACGATGTTGATGGGCTCGGAAATTGGTGCTGCATTGAATGCACTAGAACCGATGGGCATTGATTTAATCGGTTTGAACTGTGCAACAGGACCTGCCGAAATGTCAGAGCACCTTCGCTATTTGAGCAAAAATGCAAAGGTCGCGATCTCAGTTATGCCGAATGCAGGATTGCCACAACTTGGCCCAAATGGCGCGACCTATCCATTGAATCCAGATGAACTTGCAACTGCCTTGGATGGCTTTGTAACCGATTATGGAATTTCCCTCGTTGGGGGATGCTGCGGAACAACGCCGGCACACTTAGCATCGGTTGTTGCAAAGTTAAGTACAAGAAAAATCATTCACCGCTCACCATCACTTGATCCAGGTGCGTCATCTCTGTATCAATATGTCCCATTTAGACAAGATCAAACATATTTGGCCATTGGAGAGCGCACGAACGCAAATGGCTCACGCGCCTTTCGCGATGCATTGCTAGCCGAAGACTGGGAAAAGTGCGTCGAGATCGCTCGCGATCAAATCCGAGATGGTGCGCACATGTTGGATTTATCTGTTGATTATGTTGGTCGAGATGGCGCAGCGGATATGAGTCAACTGGCTTCGCGCTTTGCAACATCAAGTACTTTGCCAATCGTTTTAGATTCTACTGAACCCGCTGTACTGAAAGCAGGTCTTGAACATCTCGGTGGTCGCTGTGTAATTAACTCCGTCAATTATGAAGATGGAGATGGTCCAACTTCTAGATTTGCCAAAATCATGCCATTAGTTGTGGAACATGGTGCAAGTGTGGTGGCTCTAACAATTGATGAAGAAGGACAAGCTCGTGATTCTGAATGGAAATTGCGAATTGCGCGTCGCTTGATTCATGACCTGCACGACAACTGGGGAATGAACATTGGCGATATTTTGATTGATTGCCTGACCTTTCCAATCGCTACTGGACAAGAAGAGACTCGCAAGGATGGAATAGAGACTATTGAAGCCATTAAGAGACTCAAACTTGAATTCCCTGAGGTGCAAACGACTCTTGGGGTAAGTAACGTTTCATTTGGTTTAAATCCAGCCGCTCGAGTAGTTCTCAACTCTGTTTTCTTGCATGAATGTGTACAGGCAGGACTTGATTCGGCAATTGTTCATCCATCAAAAATCACTCCGATGGCACGCATAGATGAGCGACAAAAGCAGGTCGCGCTAGATCTTGTCTATGACCGCAGAGTTTTCGATGGCGACGAGTGCACATATGATCCTTTGCAGGAATTCTTGCAAATGTTTGATGGAGTCGAGCTATCTACTAGCAAAAACGCTCGTGCTGAGGCGTTGGCTGCCTTGCCGCTGTTCGAGCGTTTGCAACGTCGAATCATCGATGGCGAAAAGGTTGGCCTAGAAGATGATCTGAAATCAGCTATGGCTGAAGGTATGCCACCATTGGAGATTATCAACTCACATTTGCTCGAAGGAATGAAGGTTGTCGGCGAGCTCTTTGGTAAGGGCGAGATGCAGCTACCGTTCGTTTTGCAAAGTGCCGAAGTTATGAAGACTGCGGTTGCTTTACTTGAACCATTTATGGAGAAATCAGGGGATGAAGGTCGCGGAACAATGTTGCTTGCAACGGTCCGCGGAGACGTCCATGACATCGGTAAGAATTTGGTGGATATTATTTTGACTAACAACGGATATCGCGTTGTAAACATTGGAATCAAGCAAACGATTAATCAGATTATTGACGGTGCAACCGACAGTAACGCTGACGCGATAGGCATGAGTGGTTTGCTTGTTAAGTCAACTGTAATCATGAAGGAAAATTTGCAGGAGTTAACCGCACGCGGTTTAGATCAGCGCTGGCCAATTGTGTTAGGTGGAGCAGCGTTAACTCGGGCCTATGTTGAACAAGATCTGGCATCGATGTTTCCGGGTGAAGTGCGTTATGCCCGTGATGCATTTGAAGGATTACGTTTAATGGATTCAATCATGGCGGTAAAACGCGGGGAAGAGGGTGCGGCGTTGCCCCCACTGCGAGAGCGTCGTGTGGCCAATACTCGAACCAAGGTTGAAGAAGCACCTGTCGATACACGTCGAAGTGATGTTGCTTCAGATAATTCAATTCCGAATCCACCATTTTTCGGTTCACGTGTGATCAAGGGTATTCAGCTTTCAGACTATGCCGGGATGCTCGATGAACGCGCACTCTTTGTTGGGCAGTGGGGACTTAAGGGAAACCGTGGTGAATACGAAACTATGGTTGAGCAAGAAGGTCGTCCGCGTTTACGTGCACTGCTCAATCAAGTTCAATCGAATGGTTGGTTAAACGCGGCAGTCGTATACGGATATTTCCCGTGCTATAGCGAAGGAAATGATTTGGTAATCCTGCATCATGAAGGGCCAGACAAAGGCAAAGAGCGTCTTCGCTTCTCATTCCCACGTCAAAGTCGTGATCGTCGTCTTTGTATCAGTGATTTCTTCGCATCTAAAGAGTCAGGAAAGACAGACGTGGTTGCATTCCATGTAGTCACCATGGGTTCAACTGTCAGCGAAGCAGCAGCAAAGTTGTTTGCAGCCAACAACTATCGTGAGTACTTGGAGCTTCACGGCCTCTCAGTTCAGTTAACTGAGGCCCTTGCTGAACATTGGCACGCGCGAATGAGAGAAGAGCTACAGGTTAAATCTGAAGATTCTGCCGATCTGCAAGGAATTTTGGATCAGGGTTACCGAGGCTCTCGGTACTCATTTGGTTATCCAGCGTGTCCGGATTTGGAACAGCAAGTCCAGTTGTGCGAATTGTTAGAACCTGCGCGGATAGGTGTTGAGCTTTCCGAGGAGTTCCAACTTCACCCAGAGCAATCGACTTCTGCAATCATTGTTCATCATCCTGAAGCAAAATACTTTAACGCTAATTAGTACAGCAAATGAGTGAATTTTTCGAAGCAGTTTTCTTTGATATGGATGGCCTCATGGTTGATTCTGAACCGGAATGGTTTTTATCCGAAGTCGAAGTTACTAAACCCTTTGGATATACCTGGCTAGAAGTTGATCAGATCGCTTGTCTTGGCGGACCACTTTCTAAAGTGGGCCAGTACATGTTTGATAAGTGTGCCCAGCAACAATCTCCCCAATATTTCACTCAAGCCCTGATCGATACGCAGGTCGCAAGAATGCGTGGCAATACTCCGACCATGCCGGGAGCTATCGATTTAGTGAGAGAACTTCAATCGCACGGAGTCAAGACCGCCTTAGTTTCTGCCAGTCCTAGAAATATTGTTGACGCTGTCCTAGATAACTTGGGCCACGATCTATTTCCATTTTCAATCAGTGCAGACGATGTCACACAGACAAAGCCAGATCCAGAGGGATACCTAAAGGCTGCATCGTTGAGTGGGTCGCATATTTCCAATTGCCTGATCTTCGAAGACTCATTAACCGGTATGAACGCAGCTGTTGCAAGCGGGGCTTACTTGATCGGTGTCCCGCATCTTGTTACAGTCGAAGAGTCTAAGCGAGTTCGCATTATTAAATCGCTAGAACAGTTGTCCTATTCGAAATTAAAGGATCTAAAAAAGGATTTCGCAACTGTTATCTAGCTAGTGTGAGCTGGACAAATATTTTTGAAATAGCACCAATCACAAAGACGTGAAGGCTTCGGTGGCCAATAGTCTTTTTCAATCGAGATGAAAATATCCTTTGCTACGCGGCGCAAAACCTTTTCAGTTGACTCCAATTCGGCCATTGTTGGGTTACTTTTAACAAGCTTTCCATCACCCAAATAGATCAATTGCAAAAGTCGGGGGAGCACACCATTATTTTTCCAATACAGAAGCGCGTAGACGCGAAGTTGAAAGAGTGCTTTCTCCTCCCATCCGGGCTTAGGTGCTTTTCCAGTCTTGTAATCAACTATTCGAACTTCACCAGTTGGTGCGATATCTAAGCGATCAACGTAACCATGCAAATAGATGTTTGAATCAAAATCGTTCTCTAAATGCATTTCCCGATGTGTCGCTTCAAAGGTTGTCGGATTTTCCAATGAAAAATAGGTAGTCAAGAGTGCCGATGCGCGGTCCAGCCATTCCTTCTCGTTTGTAACCATTTCAAGCAGCGCTGGCTTGTCCGCCAACTGCGCACTCCAGCGCGAAGGAAGAAGTTCAACAGCAGATTCAACGGTTCGACCAGCCGCTGGAATCTCAAAGAGATCCTGTAAAACTGTGTGTACCAATGTTCCTCGTTCGGCATCCAAGGAAGGAGGTTCTGGCAACTTGTCGATCTTGCGGTACTTGTATTGCTGTGGGCAGTTTTCATACTCACTGACCGCACTTGGCGATAACCGCAAAGACTGTTCGTTACTCACCTGGCTGAAGATACTCGTACTTGCCGTATTAATTTCGCCTAAGATGCTCCCGTGTCTAACCTTGGGTATTTCGGAGCCGGCGATCGCATTCAATTGACCGATCCAAAGGGCAAGCTTTATAGCTTTACCATCACGCCCGGAAAAGAGTGGCACACGCACAAGGGTTGGATTACTCACGATGATCTGATTGGAATGCCCGAAGGTTCAGTTGTCAGCACAACGGCAGGATTGAAGTTCACTGCATTCAAGCCCCTGTTAGCTGATTACGTTTTAACAATGCCGCGCGGTGCAACAATCGTTTACCCAAAAGATGCGGCAATGATTATTGGAGTAGCTGATATTTATCCAGGCGCACGAGTTTTGGAAGCAGGTGTCGGAAGCGGAGCACTGACAATGTCGTTGCTTCGAGCAACAGGGCCTACAGGAAAAGTACATTCGGTGGAACGAAGGGCAGATTTCGCAGACAATGCGCGCAGTAATGTTGATGCGTACTTCGAAGGTGCGCCCGAAAATTGGAGTTTAGTAGTCGGTGATTTACAAGATCAAAGTTTTGATTCCGAATTTGATCGTGTTGTTCTAGACATGCTCGCACCTTGGGAATGCGTTGATACCGCCGCCAAAGCATTACGTCCTGGTGGAGTTTTCTTGGCCTATGTCGCAACGACCACTCAATTGTCCGCAACCGCAGAGGCGCTCAAAGAAGATGGTCGCTTTACTGAACCAGAAAGCTCCGAAACTCTTGTCAGAGGTTGGCATCACGAAGGCTTGGCGGTTCGTCCACAGCAAAGAATGATCGGACATACGGGTTTCCTCATTCAAAGTCGTCGCATGGCACCGGGAGTTGAGGTGCTTGCCCGTCGTCGACGTCCGGCGAAAGGTGCCTACGGTGTCTCGGAAGATTGAACGATTAATCAATCTAACGATCGCTCTATTAGCAACAAAGAGGTACCTGACAAAATCAGAAATATTTAGAACCGTTGACGGCTACGAAGGCAGTGCGGATACAAAAGAACGAATGTTTGAGCGAGATAAAGATGATCTACGAAGTTTGGGTATTACTATCGATGTTGGAAGTTTCGATCCACTCTTCAGTGATGAATCTGGTTACAGAATAAGGTCTGAAAACTATCAATTGGATCTTGGAGAAATAACACCAACTCAAATTTCACTACTTTCACTGGCTGCCGAAGCGTGGCAGGGTGCAGCGTTAGCAGATGCAGCACAAAGTGCGATCTTGAAGCTAAGTGCATTTGGCGTTCCCGCCGACCCGATAGATATTCCAGGGTTATCGCCCAAGTTGTCCAATAGTTCCGAGGACTTAGATATGATCACTGAAGCGATCGCAAGTACGAATTTTTTGTCTTTTGATTATATTTCTACCGATTTAAACGTGGAGCCCAGAACAATTATTCCAATCGCATTGTCCACTAAAGCTGGGTATTGGTATCTCTCTGGAGTTGATCAAGAAGTACAGGAGGTTCGTACCTTTAGATTGGATCGAGTTGGAAGTTCGATTCAAATGCGCAAAAACGATCAACACTTTGAATTCCCGGTTGCATTTGAATTAGATCAAACGGATGGCACAACAACACGTCATTTCGCGATAATCGATATCCGAAAAGGTAAAGCCCATTTGCTCAGGACTATGGGAACAATTGTCAAAGATCTAGGGGAGTGGGAACAAATAAAAATTTCACTATTTTCCATGGAATCGATGACCGCTCAAATTTTGTGGCATGGAGAAGATGTCTTCGTTCAAGAACCTTCCGAACTTAAACAGAATGTAATGAGAGAACTAGAAGCTTTGGTAAGAAATCATGAGTAAGAATATTTCTGCCCCACTCTTGCGAACTGCTCGATTGTTGGACTTGGTTCCATATCTCAATACTCATCAGGGAATAGCATTGAAAGAGTTGGCCAAGCATTTTGATGTTTCGCAAGCACAAATGAGCGCCGATTTGACGACTCTATGGATGTGCGGTTTACCGGGGTACACCCCGCTTGAATTGATGGATCTCGAATTCGAGTCAGGCTTTGTCAGCATTAGAAATGCTGCAACATTATCCAAACCAAGAAGTATCACCTTTCAAGAGGGGGTCGCATTGCTACTTGGGCTTGACCTAGTTGCTTCTTCACTTCCGGATCATCGCAAGGATCTCTTAACAGCAATTGATTCTCTAAAAATGCAGCTGACCCAAGTCCTAGGTGTCCCGATTAAATTATCGGCGGTTCCATCCTCATCAGGGACGGTAGCCTTGAGTATCGCAAATGCAATTCATGCAAATGGTG
>SESB01001484.1_pt1 | contig 15268 bp, 14 predicted proteins | sample 3171441 | NCBI WGS metagenome assembly SESB01 (sample SAMN06051867, study PRJNA518727) | freshwater metagenome | biome: subpolar coniferous forest; feature: holomictic lake; material: water; isolation source: holomictic Lake 227, 6 m depth | place: Canada: near Kenora, Ontario | collected...
CTCCAGGACAGACCATTGGGCGTTAGAAAGCCCGCCGAGTGAACTCCAATCGGCAAAATTGAGTCCGAGCAATTTTCCAAGGAGGCAACGAGCTGTTCCGCCGTGAGTTACAAAAACAACGGTACCTTCGGCGCTCTGGAGTGCATCTTGCGCTGCGGCCTCTGCTCGAAGGGCAACTTCCGACCGACGCTCGCCTATCTCGCCAGCTGGACCATCATCGCCACTTATCCAACCGATAAATCTGGCCGAATCATTGGCCCGATTTTCCAAACCTGTCTTGCCTTCCCAATTTCCACCGTTTGTTTCGCGCAAGCGCGCATCTGTCTCAACCGGCAAGCCTGTCAGTGCTGACAATTTTTCTGCAGTTTGCTGCGCGCGAATCAAATCGCTGGCAATGATGCGAGTTGCGCCCATTGCCTCAAGAATTTTCGCAGCATGTTCGGCTTGGTAATGTCCCACGCTATTAAGTGGAATATCCGAGTGACCTTGGAATCGATTTTCAATATTCCAATCGGTCTGGCCATGACGCCATATAACCAAGCGCACGCTTTCTTTGCTCATTACCTAGTTAGGTCCAAGCGAAGATCTAGTCGAGGACAGTCATTCCATAAATGATCAAGCATGTAATACTGACGGAGCTCTTTGCTCTGAATGTGAACGACTAGATCTGAATAGTCGAGAAGGATCCACTGACCACTGCCCTCTTTTCGAATTGGCTTTTCGCCAATTGCCGCCAACTTTTCAAAAACCGCATCAGCAATACCATCAACCTGACGTTCATTTTGAGCTGTTGCTATCAGGAATACCTCGGAAAGAATAAGTTGCTCTGTCATATCTAGAGCGACAATATCTTCGCCGAGCTTTTCGTTAATTGCCTCTGCTGCAAGTTGCGCGAGGTCAGAAACTTTCTTACTTGCTGCCATAAAGCTTGTGCTCCTTGATATATGTGAGAACCGCTGGAGAGATTATCTCTGCAACTGATTTCTTATTTGCGAATGCTTCACGGATTTGAGTCGCTGAAATATCCAGCGCATTAATCGATATTTCCTCGAAACTTGAACTGGACTCCGCCGTTCCCGGACGAGTGACCACCAAGATATTTGCTACCTTGCGAATGGCTTCTGCGCGATACCACTGATCGAATTTTGAAGCTGCATCACTTCCTAGAATCAAAGTAAAGGTATCTCGAGAATTGAATGCACGAAGTTGGTTGAGGGTTTCGATTGCATAGGTTGGCCCCTTGCGGCGAATTTCCAAATCATTCACAACGACTTTTTCCTGCAGATCACTTGGAAGATCATCAAGTGCGCTTATGCACATCTCAAGGCGATCAACGCCAGATGCCTCAGGTTTATTTGTGCGCAATCGTGGCTCGCCCGAAGGGATGAGCATGAGCTGATCAAATTTTGGTGCAAGGGATTTCAGAATATGAATATGCCCTAGATGAATGGGGTCGAAGGTGCCACCCAGAATGCCTATATGTGCGATGTTAAAGCCCTACTAGTCTTGATCAAGACGAAGGACGAGGTACAAAAAGAGACCAAGTACTCCAAATGTAAAGATTCCGAAGAAAATTGGGGCGGCAGGCAAGTGGCGAACGGCGCCTTCAGCAAATAGCAAATGTTTCATAACCGAACTTTATCGCACAGATTATGGCTTCTCGCCACGCAAAAGAGCCTTGAAGCCTGCTTCATCAAGTATTCGAACTCCAAGTTCTTCAGCTTTCGCCGCTTTTGACCCAGGAGCATCTCCCACGACAACGTAATCTGTCTTCTTTGAAACTGACGACGAAGCTTTTCCTCCGTGTGCCGCAATTACTTCACTCACGCCATCACGAGTGAAATCAACCAATGATCCCGTCACGACAAGAGTCATTCCTGAAAGCGTTTGCGGTGAGTTGTTCTCTTTTGGCACATCAACTAAAAGAACTCCGGCACTGCCCCATTCTCTAATAATCTCTTTGTGCCATTCGATGGAAAACCACTCAATAACCGATTCGGCAATGATTTCACCAACTCCGGCAACCTCTGCGAGTTCCTCAATCGATGCGCTTTGAATACGTTCAATTGATCCAAAATTCTTAGCTAACGCTTGGGCTGCCGTCGGGCCAACGTGCCTAATAGATAGGGCCACAATCACCCTCCAGAGCGGTTGGCTTTTTGCAGAATCCAAAGCGAGTAAGAATTTTTCTGCATTGGCTCCGAGTGTTCCATCTTTCTTTTTGAAAAAGGATGAACCTTCCAAGTCTTTTGAGGTTAAGCCAAATAGCCCAGCTTCATCGTGAAGCAATCCATCTGAGAGCAGCGCAGTTGCCGCTTCATAACCAAGGACATCAATATCGAGGGCTGCTCGTGATCCGATGTAATAGATTCGTTCACGCAATTGCGCTGGGCAACTTTGAGAATTGGGACATCGTAAATCAACATCCCCTTCTGACATTGCGCGCAACTTGCTTCCACAGTCCGGACAAAGTTCAGGCATTACAAACTTTGTTTCCTTCCCTGTGCGTAGCTCCAATACCGGGCCGAGCACTTCAGGAATAACATCGCCGGCCTTGCGAATGATTACGGTGTCGCCAATGAGAATTCCTTTGCGCTCTACTTCTTCTTGATTGTGAAGAGTCGCATTTGTAACGGTTGAACCAGCGACAACAACAGGTTCCATAAAGGCAAATGGCGTAACCCGTCCAGTTCGCCCAACACTTACTCGAATATCGAGTAATTTCGTCGTTACTTCCTCGGGAGGATATTTAAAAGCGATTGCCCACTTTGGCGCTCTTGAAGTAAAACCAAGCTCGGATTGAATTGATATCTCGTTGACTTTTACAACCGCTCCATCAATTTCGTGCTCTACATCGTGACGATGCTTTTCGTAATGATTAATAAATTCAATAACATCTTTTCGACTTGTAGCAACTTTAAATCTATTACTTGTTGGAAGCCCCCACGATTTAAGAAGCTCATAGGCGCCACTTTGTGAGGTGAATTCCACGCCACTTGATGCTCCTATGCCGTGAACGACCATAGAGAGTGGGCGCGTGGCCGTCACCCGTGGATCCTTTTGACGCAGGCTTCCCGCAGCTGCATTTCGCGGATTGGCAAACCTTTGTTTGCCTTCCTCCTCAAGTCCGTCATTAAACTCGTTGAAAGCCTCCACTGGAAAAAATACTTCACCTCTTACTTCTAAGAGTTCGGGGATTTTCTTTCCAGATAATTCGTGCGGCACCGAAGAGATTGTCTTAACATTCAGTGTTACATCCTCACCGGTTGTTCCATTTCCACGTGTAAGTGCTCGTATTAATTTGCCCTTTTCATATAATAAATTGATTGCCAAGCCGTCAACTTTGACTTCACATAACCACGAGTTTTTCAGGCTGCTTTTCTCAATTCGATCAAACCAGAGATTTAGCTCATCAGTGCCAAAGACATTATCAAGACTCATCATTTTTTCAATATGGTCATGTTGGGTGAAATGAGTTGAAAATCCTCCGCCGACCAAATCACTCGGGGAATTACTGTCTTTTAATTCAGGATGCTTTTCTTCAAGGGATTGAAGTCTTTTTAGGAGGACGTCGAATTCCCCGTCAGAGATAATCGGCTTATCAAGCACGTAATATCGAAATTGATGATCTCGAATCTCTTCGGTGAGCGCGATCATCTCTCGCCTTACTTGCGAATCAGTAGCCATAATATGTAAAGGTTAATTCGTAGCACTGACGGTGGCAGAGCCAACCACGCGATCATTTTCGTAAATTACGAGTCCTTGACCTGTTGCTAGACCAAGAAGCGGCTCATCAAGGTCGACAAAAATGACTGCGCCATCTGTTCGATACTCACATGGAAGTGGTGAGCCATGGGCACGAATTTGAGCAAATCCGCGATGTGACTTGCCGGCTTGAGGTTGAGGACCACACCAAATGGCCTTCTCTCCTTCAATGTGAGTCACAGCCAGAGCCTGCTTTCCACCCACAACAACTGTGTTTGTCTTTGGTTCAATCTTTAGAACATATCGAGGAGTTCCACCTTGCGTTGGAATAGAAAGGTTTAGTCCGCGTCGTTGACCGATTGTGTATGTGTAGGCACCTTGGTGTTCTCCTACTTGTTTTCCATCTTCATCAACAATGGGACCGCTCTCGCTACCTAAGCGATCGCGTAGCCAACCGGCATTATTTCCAGATGGAATAAAGCAGATGTCATGTGAATCAGGTTTATTTGCGACATAGAGGCCGCGCTTTTTTGCTTCAATTCGAATTTCATCCTTCACTGTATCTCCGAGCGGAAAGAGTGCTCCATCTAGTTGTTCTTTATTGAGTACAGCTAGAACATAAGACTGATCTTTACCAGGGTCGACTGCGCGATGCATGGTTCGGCCATATTCGGTTTCGCGCATTTGCGCATAGTGGCCAGTTGCAACTGCATCAAATCCCATTGTCTTTGCACGTTCTAGAACAGCTGCAAATTTAATCTTCTCATTGCAACGAAGGCACGGATTAGGAGTGCGGCCATTTGCATACTCTTCAATAAAGTTTTCGACGACACCATCGTGGAATTCTTCGGCCATATCCCAGATATAAAAAGGAATGCCAATCATGTCCGCTGCGCGGCGAGCATCATGGCTATCTTCAATGGTGCAGCATCCGCGAGCTCCGCTGCGATATTTCTGTGGGTTGCTCGAAAGCGCTAGGTGCACACCAATTGCTTCGTGTCCTTCTTCGTGAATGCGCGCAGCAGCAACAGCGGAGTCGACTCCACCAGACATTGCTACAACTACCTTCACTTAATAGCTCTCTTCACTACATCTGCGATAACACCGCAGAGGGCATCAATATCTTCCTGGGTTGAAGTGTGGCCTAAGGAGAATCGAACTGTGGAATCAGCCTCCTTTTCGGACAAACCCATCGCAAGCAAGACGTGGCTTGGGCGCTGTACGCCGGCGCTGCATGCAGAACCTTGGGATGCTGAAATTCCAGCCATATCCAGGAGCACTAAGAGGCTCTCATTCTTTGTTCCAGGAAATGTCACATTCAATATATTTGGCAGGATTTCCTGTGCCCAACCATTGATACGAGCATCTGGAACTTCACGCAAAATATCCTCGCGTAATTGAAATTGAAGTGATGACATCTTGGAATAGTTATCCCGCAAATTCGATAGTGCTTGATCGACAGCGGTTGCGAAAGAGACGATTCCAGGAGCATTCACCGTACTAGAACGAATATCGCGTTCCTGTCCCCCGCCATGCAGAAGTGGAGTGATATCGAGTCCGCGTTTCAATATTAAAGCTGCAACACCAAGTGGTCCACCAAGTTTATGCGCGCTTATTGTCGCGCTAGTTACGCCGAGCGCCTTAAAGTCAAAGACGATTTTTCCAAAACTTTGCACTGCATCGGTATGAACCGGGATATCTCCTGCAATCTTGACGACATCTGCAATTGGTTGGATTGTGCCGACCTCATTGTTCGAATGCATAATTGCAATAACCGCAATATCGTCGCGATGTTCGGAGACAATCTTCTCTAAAGCGGTTAAATCCAAAACTCCTAAATTATCGACTGGTGCGTAAATAACTTTTGCACCCTCGTGCTCCTTCAGCCATTCCACGGGATCGATAACTGCATGATGCTCGATTGCTGAAACGACGATTGTCTTCTTCGATGGGTTTGACCAGAAGAAGCCTTTGATCGCCAAGTTATTTGCTTCTGTTCCTGAAGCGGTAAAGATAATTTCAGAGGCATCGCATCCGGCGGCTTTTGCTATTAGCTCACGCGATTCTTCAACAGCTTTACGAACGGCGCGACCTTGCGCGTGCAAACTCGATGCGTTACCTGTCTGCGCCATTTGGCGCGCATATGCATCTATGGCAGCAGGAAGCATCGGCGTAGTCGCCGCATGATCCAGATAAATTGCCATCGGGCAATTCTAGTCTGGTCTATTAAGCCTGAAGTGCCCCGATTGCTTGAGGAAGAACAGCGAAAAGGTCTCCCACAACGCCAAAGTCTGCAACATCGAAAATTGGCGCATCGGGATCCTTGTTTATTGCCACAATTGTTTTACTTGTCTGCATTCCAGCTCGGTGCTGGATGGCACCAGAAATACCGCAAGCTACATAGAGTTGTGGGCTGACAGTCTTACCAGTCTGACCTACTTGATTTGCATGTGGATACCAACCCGCGTCAGTCGCTGCGCGAGATGCTCCAACCGCAGCGCCAAGCAAGTCGGCGAATTCCTCTACAGGAGCAAAATTGCCATCTGTTCCTCGGCCACCTGAAACAACAATTGATGCTTCAGTAAGTTCAGGACGTCCACCTTTAACGGCTGGTTCCACGGAGGTCACAACAGCTTTATCGACTCCATCAAGAGTAACCGTGAGGTTTTCTACAACAGGTGTGTTGCTATCTTGAACTACATCCACGGCATTTGATCGAAGAGTAATGATCGGAACTCCATGCGAAACCGATGAGTGAACGGTCGTTGAACCACCAAAAACCGATTGGGTTGCGACAAGTGAAGAATCTAGATCAATTGCATCAGTTATCAATCCAGACTCGCAGCGAACTGCTAGACGCCCTGCAATTTCTTTTCCTCGGGCAGAAGAGGTAATCAGTACAGCAATTGGACTCTCTTTTGCGATTACAGTTTGAAGTGCTTGCGCAGTTGCGCCAACTGAATACTTTTCAAACTCCACACCTTCGCACACAATTACCTTATCTATTGCAAATGTCGAAAGTTGAGAAATCAAATCAGCAGATTTAGATGAGCAAATGACAGCAGTAACGCTTCCTACTCGTTTCCCAAAAGTTGCTAATTCTCCAACAGCCCGCGGGACGATCCCACCAACATGATCTACGAGGATAAGGACGTTGCTCATACGAGTTTCCTTTCCTGTAGAAATTCCACCAATTTCTTACCGCCTTCACCTTCATCAACAATTTTGATTCCTGCTCCACGAGGAGGGCGGACTTGCGAGTCTTTTACTTCACTCCATGAGCTCTGCACTGCAATTCCAAGATCGGCAAGTGTTTTAGTCGCAATCGTCTTTTTCTTCGCCGCCATTATTCCCTTGAAGGATGGGTAGCGGGGTTCATTAATTTTTTCAACGACACTTATAACAGCCGGCATCGGTGCGCTCATCTGTTCGACACCAAATTCAGTTTGTCTGGCAATTGAAATTGTCGAACCTTCAAGCATCAAACTTCCCGCAAAAGTAAGTTGTGCAAAACCAAGACGTTCGGCCAACATCGAAGGAATAACGCTCATGCGAGCATCCGTTGATTCCGTCCCACAGATCACTAAATCAAAATCGCCGTCCTTGATTGCTTTTGCCAAAACTAACGATGTAGCGAGCGCATCACTTCCTGCCAACGCCGGGTCAGTTATAACAATCGCATCATCGGCACCCATAGAAAGTGCTTTACGCACAGCTTCCGTTGCCTTTTCAGGACCCATGCAAATCAAAGTGATTGTGTGTCCACTTCCCTCGCCGGCTTCGCTTGTGGGTGAATTTGCCTCAACCAATTTGAGTGCTTCTTCAACGGCATATTCGTCTAAGTCGTTAAGGACGGAGTCCACACTCGCGCGATCGAGTCGTCCATCGGCGCCCATCTTTTTCTCTGCCCATGAGTCTGGGACCTGTTTTACGCACACAGCAATCTTCATAAGAGGAATGCTACCGGTCAGTAACCCATTTGCAAGCGCTTATTCACTTGTTCACCCGACCTTCAGAAACACGTAACTTCAACCCAACCTTTAGGTCGCTTAAGTAACTGACCCTGACGCTATGAGAATTGGAATAGTCACTGAGTCCTTCCTTCCTCAGGTAAATGGCGTCACAAATTCGGTGCTTCGCGTTCTAGAACATTTGGAATCCGAAGGTCACCAGGCCATGGTGATTGCCCCAGAAAGTGAAGGAGGAATCCATGAATATCGCGGCTTTAAAGTTAAGCGAGTCCCTGCAATTCCCCTTCAATCTTTACTGCCGGTCGGCATGCCTTTTGGACTCCCAACAAAACGCCTTGAATATCTCCTAGATGGATTTGCACCGGATGTTTTACATCTGGCCTCTCCCCTAATCCTTGGTGGTTATGCCGCAAAAGTTGCGAAGAAGCTTTCTATTCCTACAGTTTCAATTTACCAAACAGATATCGCAGGATTTGCTAGTCATTATGGGCTAACTGCGGCACATAGTTCGTTGCGTAAGCTCGTAGGAAAAATTCACGCGTCAACAGATCGAACACTGGCGCCATCGAGTTCAGCTGTCGAGGAATTAAATTCCCTAGGTGTGAATGGCGTGCATCTTTGGCGGCGCGGTGTGAACAATATTCTTTTCAACCCTTCTGCTCGCTCAGAAGAATTACGCGATAGTTGGGGAGCTCCGCGAAAATTGATCGTTGGGTATGTGGGCAGACTTGCAAATGAAAAAAGAATTACCGACCTTAAGGTTCTAGACAATAATCCGCGAATTCAGTTAATCATTGTTGGCGAAGGCCCCGCCCGTGCAAAATTGGAACGCCAACTTCCACATGCAATCTTTACGGGATTTCAAAGTGGAGCAAACCTCGCAACCCATTATGCGAGTTTAGATCTCTTCATTCATCCTGGGCCTAATGAAACATTTTGCCAGGCAGTACAAGAGGCACTTGCATCGGGAGTCCCGTGCATTGTTCCCACTACTGGTGGGCCTGCTGATTTGGTTGCAGCAGAGGAAACTGGATACATCCTGCATACCGATCGACCAGAATCGCTATCGGCTGCAGTGTCGCACTTCATGCATCGCCCAGACAAAGCAAAAATGAAAATTGCTGCAAGGGCATCTGTGACAGCTCGGACTTGGGCGGATGTAAACGCTCAACTCATTAATCATTACTCGGAAGTCATTACAGGTCACACATGTGCAACGGAAGGCAGTGCTGCATGAGAATAGTTCACGTCGCAAATTTTTACGGACCAAATTCAGGGGGCATAAAGACAACACTCCATGAACTTGGAAAGGGTTATCAGGCCTACGGGCATGAGTTCATCTACATAGTGCCGGGGGTTAATGCCGTAGAGGAAATAACACCTTATGGCCGCAAAATAACGCTCCCAGGCTTAACACTTCCCCAAAGCGGTGGCTATCGAATTATCAGGCACAATGCAGAACTTAAGAAAGTACTTACAAAACTGGCACCTGACCGCCTGGAAGTATCCGACCGTTTTACACTCACTTCTCTTGGGTTATGGGCACGCGAATATGGAATCCCTTCTGTTGTGTTTAGCCACGAAACACTGCATGGATTAGTTGACAGATTTCTGCCCTTTCTTCCGTTAAGTGCCCGAAAGCGAATCGTCAATTGGCACAACGCGAAATTAGCGAATAAATTTGATCATGTTGTGGCTACAACACAATTTGCAGCAAAGGAATTCAAAGCCATAAACACCTCAAACCTTGTGAGAATCTCTCTCGGAGTTGATCTTCTTACATTTAATCCTTCACTTCGCTCAGAAGAGCTTCGAAAAGAGATGCTGAAAGGGGATCAGGTCCTTCTTGTGCATTGTGGGCGAATGTCTCGCGAAAAAGAACCGCAGCGAAGTATTGATGCACTTGAAATATTGTTACAAAAAGGAATTCGAGCCAGGCTCGTATATGTTGGAACTGGACCGCTCTGGCATAAACTTCGAAAAAAAGCTGAAGGACTGCCGATAGATTTTCTTGGATATATAGCCGATCGTCATCGCGTTGCCAAGATTCTTGCGAGTGCTGATATCTCAATGGCACCCGGTCCACTCGAAACTTTCTGCCTCGCAGCACTTGAATCGTTAGCGAGCGGTACTCCTGTTGTTGCTTCCCAAAGTAGCGCCGTCGGTGAATTCCTTCGCTTTGAAAATCAACACCCGGCGGGGGCAGTCTCTTCGGATAATCGCTTTTCTTTTGCGCATTCAATTCAACATCTCTTAAAACGTCCAAAACTTCGGGAAGTAGCTCGGGAAGTAGCAGAAACCATGCCCTGGGACGCGACGGTTAGAAACATGCTTATGTTGCATGGCGCTCTCGAGGCACAGTCAGATTTGCCGCCACTGATCATGCAATCAAATTTGCGAGTCGCATAATGTTTATGCCGCAGAAATTAACTTTTGCGGTAATTGGAGATAGCGCCGCCTTTGGCACTGGAGACTTTGATGAATCAGGAAACCCTCGAGGGTGGGCACATTATCTGAAAGAGAATTTTCGGGAGGATGTGAACTACTTTAATTTCTCAAGACCTGGAGCAAAATCAACGGAGGTAAGAGATGCACAACTTTCGCAGGCCCTTAACGTGGAGCCAGATATTTGCGCTGTTATTGTGGGAGGAAACGACCTTCTGCGAAATGGATTTGACCCCGCTTTACTTCACAAAAATCTGATTGAAACATGCTTGGAGCTTTTTTCTAAGGGTAGCGAGATTTTAATGGTTCAACTTCACGATCCTGGAGAGCTATTGCGCATCCCTAATTTATTAAAGCGAGTATTGAGACGTAGGGTTGACTCGGTAAATTCTGTTTACGAAAGCGTCGCCAGAGAATTGGATGTGCTGTTAATTCGTACCCGAGAGATTCCCGACGTACATAATCTGCGTAACTGGCATATCGACAGAATGCATCCTGGACCATACGGTCATCAATTGCTGGCTAGAGAGATGGCGATTGCCCTTCGAAGGCGAGGTTGGAATATCTCTCTCCCGCTGGTGAAGGAAGAAAAATGTGCTGCTAAATCAGCTCAAGCAATTTGGCTAATCCGTAATGGACTGCCGTGGTTCCTTAAGCGATCAGTTGACCTGCTTCCAGTGGCAATTCTTTTGATGGCTATTGAAGCTCTACATATTTGTCGAGAGTTCGTAACACAAAGCCGGTAAAGTGAAGGTGTGAAGCCAGCCGATCCGCGTTATTTAGGTGCGACCCTTACCCAAGAAGGAGCGAACTTCGCTATTTGGGCTGCTGCGGCGGATGCTGTTGAAATATGTCTCTTTAATGAAGTTAACGGAAAGATCTTGGAAACACGCTTTGCCCTCTCCCATCGAGATGGGCCTATTTTTCACGGCTATCTCGCCGGGGTGAAAGCTGGACAAAGATATGGCTTTCGTGTTTACGGCCCATGGCGGCCTGAGGAAGGATGGCGCTTTAATCCTCACAAATTGTTGATCGATCCGTATGCCCATCTTCTTGAGGGAGAAGTGCAATACGTGCCAGAAATTTATGGCCATCATGCAGCTGATGGTGAAGGAAGCGGCGACATCAACGTGATGGATACCCGTGACTCCGCTGGTTTTGTTCCGTACTCCATTGTTGTTGATATGGACCAACGGCATATCAAACATATGAATAGGCCGTGGACAAAAATGGTTATCTACGAAGCACACGTTCGTGGGTTAACAATCTTTAATGACGAGATTCCAGAAGACGAACGTGGTACATACAAAGCCCTCGGTCATCCAAGCACCATTTCATATCTGCAGAAACTTGGAATAACAGCTCTTGAACTCTTGCCCATTCACCACTTCATGACTGAACCAACTATTCAATCTCGTGGTCGAAAAAATCTTTGGGGATACAACGCAATTGCATTTTCTGCGCCTCATCGCGCTTATGCTGCAACTTCAAATCCAATTAAGGAGCTGCAAGAAGCTGTTGCAGCTTTACATGCGGCAGGTATTGAAGTCCTGCTCGATGTTGTTTATAACCACACCGCAGAAGGTGGACCTGGCGGGCCAACTCTTCATTTTCGCGGAATTGACAATAAAGGCTTCTATCGCCGATCCCACGGTGATAACTATGTGGATGTAACCGGATGCGGTAACACAGTCGATGCTAGGCGCACGTGGGTTGTGCGAATGATTATTGATTCACTTCTTTTTTGGTCAGAAGTCATAGGAGTTGACGGATTTAGATTTGATCTAGCTACCGCACTTGCTCGAAATGAATACGGAATTGAAACGCACAGTGCACTTATGACAGCAATCGTCGCCGAGCCAGCACTTCGCTCACGAAAACTCATAGTTGAGCCTTGGGACATTTCAGGATATGCATTAGGAGATTTTGCGCACCCGTGGCGTGAGTGGAATGACCATTATCGAGATACACAACGACAATTCTGGCTAGCAAATCCCGCACGAGGCTTTTCTGAAGGCGTCGGAGATTTTGCCTCACGCATGAGTGGATCACACGATATTTTTTATTACCGCGGTCCAACATCATCAATCAATTTTGTTACCGCGCATGATGGATTCACTCTTGCCGACCTTGTTCGCTACAACGTAAAGCACAACGACGTAAATCTTGAAGACAATCGTGATGGTAGCGATAACAATCGTTCGTGGAATGTTGGCGTCGAGGGTGAGACAAATGATCCAGTTATTTCCGCGACCCGACATAAACTTCAAAAATCAATGCTGGCTTCTCTCATACTTTCAACCGGTGTACCAATGATCACAATGGGTGATGAAGTTGGGCGCACTCAAAATGGATCGAATAACGCCTACTCGCTCCCCTTAAACGAAGATATATCTTCGGAGAGAGCATTTAATGGTGGTTGGGCTCTTAATTGGAATCCAAATACCGGACAAAGGGACTTGCTTGAAACTGTCGCAACACTCAACTCCTTAAGAAGTGCATATCTCTCAGATGTCATCAAGGAATTTTTCACTGGAGAGCTGGACTTAGGCACCAGCCGCAAAGACCTTGCGTGGTTCCGCAGAAATGGCGAGGAAATGGATAGCGAATCCTGGCATCAAGGAGATCGCAACTATCTTTCGATGTACGTGGATGCGAGCGCAAACCGGGCGCTACTTATGTTCTTCAATGGCAGTGCTGAAGAGCAAGAATTTGCTCTTCCCAACGAAAAATGGGGCACAGCCTTTCGAACGGTCTTCGATTCTGCCTTCGAAGTGGTCAATTTTGAACCCACTATTTCTCAGCCAGGTGGAGTGACAAAGGTCGCTGCTCACGCTGCTCAAGTCTGGCTCGTTACTCGAAAATAAAGGTATACCGAGCAGTATCGGCCTGAGGCAATAAACTCCTCCACATGCTCGCAATCGTTGCTCCGGGGCAAGGTTCACAAACTCCCGGTTTCCTAACTCCGTGGATTGAACACTTCGCTCAATTTGGCCCACAAATTCCAGCAATGGTTTCGCATTGGTCAGAAATTTGCGGCGTGGACTTGAATCACTTAGGTACCAACGCTGACGCTGATGAGATTCGCGATACTGCAAATGCGCAACCACTTCTCTTACTTGGAGCGCTCACTGGCGCAGGTGCGCTTTTCGCTGGAAATGACGAAGCGATCTCTGTAGTGGCCGGCCACTCCGTTGGAGAAATAGCTGCAGCGACATTTGCAAAGATTCTAAACGCTGATGATGCGTTCAAGCTCGTATCAACGCGAGGCAGCGAGATGGCTAAAGCCGCCGCAATCTCAAAAACGGGAATGTCAGCTGTTCTTGGTGGAGACCGCCAGACTGTTGTAAATCATTTAATCTCTCTTGGATTGACTCCTGCAAATGAAAATGGAGCAGGCCAAATTGTTGCAGCCGGTTCCCTTGAGGCACTTTCTGCGCTCTCTGAAAATCCACCTGAAGGTGCTCGTGTTCGCCCCTTGCAAGTAGCTGGTGCATTTCATACCTCTGCAATGGCTCCCGCTGTTGAAACGCTAGCTGCGCTCGCTGCGAGTACGGAAGCAAATGATCCCGCCATTCGCATTCTTTCCAATAAAGAAGGCGCTGAAATTACAAACGGCCGAGAATTTCTCGACCGCATCGTTGGGCAGATTGCAGGCCCAGTTCGTTGGGATCTTTGCATGGAGACCCTTTCGGCGATGGGCGTGACTGGCGTAATAGAAATGCCACCTGCCGGCACACTCGTTGGACTTATTAAACGTGCGCATCCTGAAATTGAAACATTCGCACTTAAAACACCAGATGATCTTGCAGCCGCACGCGAATTCGTAGCAAAGCATGGACAGGTGGATTAATTATGAAAATACAGAACACACAACCTTCACAAAACACTCGAATTCTTTCCGTTGGGGCATATCGTCCAAGTCGAGTTGTTCCAAACTCAGAGATTGTCGATGCGATTGAATCAACCGATGAATGGATTCAACAGCGCACGGGCATCAAGACTCGCCACTTTGCTGGCGAGGATGAGTCGCTCATTGACATGGCGTACGCTGCTTCAATAATTGCAATCCAGCGCGCGGGACTTAAGGCAGAAGATATTGACACTGTAATTTTTTCAACGATTACATATCCATTTCAAGCTCCTAGCGCGGCAACAGAGCTAATCACCCGCCTTGGAAATACAAAGGCGGCGGCTTTTGATATCAACGCAGCTTGTGCAGGTTTTAGCTACGGTGTTGGAATTGCCTCAGATCTCGTGCGAAACCACACATCGAGATATGTCCTGGTTATTGGCGGGGAAAAACTTTCAGATTTCACAAGCCCAACCGATCGAGCTACAGCATTTATCTTTGCCGATGGCGCCGGAGCGGTTGTAATCGGGCCATCTGATGAGGTTGGAATTAGTGCCACAACATGGGGCGCAGATGCAGATAACCGCGATGCAATCATGATGACTCCTTCATGGTTGGATTTCAAAAAAGGTGCAACAGTCGACAAGATTGGTTGGCCAGATATTTCTCAAGAAGGTCAGCGCGTTTTTCGTTGGGCAGTTTATGAAGTTTCTCAAGTAGGTAAAAAAGCGATTGCTTCGGCAGGTATTAAACCTTCAGATTTGGCCGCCTTCATTCCTCACCAAGCAAATGAGCGAATTATTGATTCCTTGGCAAAATCGATGGAGCTACCGGACGGTATTGTGATTGCGCGAGATATCCAGACCACAGGAAATACAAGTGCAGCATCAATTCCTCTCGCAATGGACCGTGTACTCGCGGAAAATCCGCAACTTAGCGGTAAATTGGCTCTTCTCATAGGCTTTGGGGCAGGGTTGGTCTTTTCCAGCCAGGTCGTTGTTCTACCGTAATATCCCTCAAGACAAGTAATAGATAAGAAAAGGAATATAAAACTATGGCACTCACACAAGATGAAGTTCTTGCAGGAATCCGCGACATCGTCGTTGAAGTTGCAGGCATCGATGGCGCTCTTGTTTCACTAGAAAAGAAGTTCGCAGATGACCTCGACGTTGACTCACTCAGCATGGTTGAAGTAATCGTTGCTGCAGAAGAAAAGTTCAGCGTAAAGATTCCTGATGACGAAGTGACAAAGATGGCAACAGTTGCTGATGCCGTTAACTTCATCGTCGCTCAC
>SESB01001489.1_pt1 | contig 15241 bp, 16 predicted proteins | sample 3171441 | NCBI WGS metagenome assembly SESB01 (sample SAMN06051867, study PRJNA518727) | freshwater metagenome | biome: subpolar coniferous forest; feature: holomictic lake; material: water; isolation source: holomictic Lake 227, 6 m depth | place: Canada: near Kenora, Ontario | collected...
CATCGTCAAGGAGAACACCTACGAAGTTGGCGGCAGGATGTTCTTCCGCTACCTCAAGCCGGATGGCACATGGGGCTCCATGAGCCAAATCGATTATCTGAAGCTCGATCCCGAAGCCCGAAAGAGCGTCCAGTTCGATCCGCGAATTTCGGATATCATGCCGCAAATTCTTGCGAACCCCTCCGCTGGGCAAGGTGCTGGCGCAGGAGAAGCTGGCGCTCCCCGTCCGGCTGGCAGCACGATCCAAACAAGGCCTCGTCCGATCGAAGGCAGCACAGAAATGACTCCCGATGCGAATGATTTGGCAACTTCACGCCAAGATCATGAAGCGATCGTTGGAGGCGGAACTCGGCGTGCTGAACAGGAGCCAGATTTTTACACCCCGCAGAAGGACATGGCCGACGCAGCGCAAGCTGTCCGTCCGGTTCTGACGACTCTCGCTGGAAGTTTGAGTTCTCTTCCGAGGGACAAATCGATCTCTGCAAGCGGCAGGCAGCAGGAAATTTTAACTCCAGTCGCACAATATATGAATGGCTTGTTGCGGGTCATGGGTCTTCCGGAAGCTGCAAATTCGGAGGATCTCGCCAATCAAGCTTCAGCAATGAAGGCAGTCGCCCAGTATCAAGACGCTCAAGCGAATGCTTCTCAGCGCAGAGCATATGCAGCTTACGAAGCTTTGGCGAAGACTGTTCCGACAACGCTCAATGATCCCAAGGCGCAAGGCAAGCTGCTCGCGACGATGTATCAAGCCAATCAGATCGAGCTCGATAAACAGAAGTTCTTCGATCAAATTCGCAAGCATGCGGACCAGTTCGATCCGGTCACTGCGTTGAAGACCGGTCGCTCTGCGAACGAGGCATTCAACAGGAAGTACAATGCCGAGTTTTACGCAACAGAGAAAAAGAACCTCGAAAAGATGTTCAACTACGTCATTCAGGGAATGAAGGATCCGCAGACCGGTCGCGACATGACGGTTACGCAGATCCTGACAACTGATCCCGGCAGGCTGAGTAAAGAAGACAAGCAGGACCTCGTCCGCGAATTCGGCGGCAATCCAAAAATCCTTCGCTACTTCAATGTTTCCTACCCATAAGAGGCGATCATGGCAGAAAGACAAGGCTTAAGATTCGCCCCGGCTCCGGGAGTGCAAGATGAGGTTGCGCCTGCGCCGCCTTTGGTTTCCCAAGAAGGCGCTCCCGCTCCGAGCCAAGAGGAGCGTCGCAGCCTTCAATTTGGTGACGCGAATGCTCCGACTCCTCGGAAGCCAATGGACTGGCAAGACATTGGCATGTCTGCGGCAACCCGTGCAGGCAAAGCAGCTCCCGGCGTTCTGATTGGCGGCATTGGCTCTATTGAGTCGACCGTTGGGGATGTTGGAAAAGGCATACGAAACCTTTACCAAGCTGGCAGAGAACGTCTTGATCTCATATCGCCGGAGGAAAAAGCACGAAAACAAGCAGAGCCTTTGTACGGCGGTCCGAATGCTGAAACGGACATCCCTGAACGCAATTGGATGACTGAGGATCAGCTTCAAGGTCGCAGAGCTCCATTCACCGGGCTGCCGACCTATAAAGGTGTAACTGAAACGATCCCAAAGGTCGCACCTGTTCTCGGGTATGAGTCCAAAACGCCCGAAGGCAAGATCGCTGGCGAAGCGGCTGAATTTGCTGTTCAAGGCATTAATCCGATCGGACTTGCAGGCGACGTTGCGAGAGGCGTTGCTGGCGTGACGAGGATGGCGGCTCCCGGTTCTGCCCGAGCGGCAGCGAAGGACATTGGCTCTTCCCTCGCGACCGGCGCTGTCGGCGGCGCAGGCGGCGCAGGTGGAGAGATTGCTGCTCAAGCGGCAGAAAAGCAAGGCACCGACCAAGACAGAGCTCGCCTAATTGGCTCGCTCTCAGGCGCAATCAGCACTGGCGCGTTGATGCATGTCGGAAACGCTTTTCTGCGTCCGGGCAGCGTCGCTGAAAACAAACTGATCGAGCATCTTTATTCCGATCTTTCTCGTGGCGACAGCCCGATGACGATCGAGCAATTTAACGAGGCGCGTCGCAATGGAACGCCTGTGACGATTATGGATCTCGCAGGAACAAGAACTCGGCAGTTTCTTGCCAACTACGCCGAATACAACAATGCCAACATCGATCAGGTGACTAAGCTCAACAAGTTCCTCACGGATCGCCTTCCCGAAGGCAATGCTCGCATTCAGAGGACAATCAATCAGCAATACGGACGCGATGTTGGCAATGGCCTCGATGCACCGGGAATGACGGAATCTGTCGAGCGCGCAGGAAAGATCGAGCGCGACAAGATGTACGATCTTTTGCGCGAGCATCCCAATGCTCAAGCAATCACCGTTGATGAGCTCGGGGACATTCGCAACAATCGCGTTTGGAGAGATGCAGAGAAGTTTGCCAAGGACGCCGCCAATCATCCAGATTGGGGCATTCAGGTTCCGCGCAAAACGGCGGAGATCCCTTCGACTCCTGGAGCGATCTTGGATGAGTATGGCCAGCCGGTTATGAAGCCCGGAGTTGCTGCGACAGAAACTCCCGGCAACCTCGCCTACTACGACCAGATCAAACGTGGTCTCGACGGCATCATTGCTAAAGCCGAAGCTGCAAATGACACCAACACTTTGGTTCAGGCAACTGCCGCGAAAAACAAGCTCGTTGATCTGCTCGACAAAAAGGTTCCGGACACGAGGGTTCCTGACATCAACTCTTCCTCTGGCTATCGGGCAGTCGATGGCTATGGGAAAACACGCGACCTTGCCTCTGAAACATTCAAAGCAGGGAGCGCACCAGAGGCTGGCTACAAGTTCTTTGGTATGCAAAATTCCTATCGCCGCCAGGACCTCGAAAAGGTTTTGGCGACCTACACGCCCGAGCAGCGTCAGCTTTTCTCGGCAGGATATGCTGCTCGCCTCAATGAAATTGCTGGCCAGACAAATGGCGTGAAAGCTCTTGCAGAAAAATTCCTCACTGACAGGAATTTTCAAGAACGCACGAGGCTCGCTCTTGGGCAAGAAGCTTACGACACTTTTCGTGGAAAGTCATTGTCCGAGAATCTTCTCCGCAATGCAGAGATGATCAATTTTCTTAATAATAAACCGACGCGAACTTCCGCTTTCGGAGTCGGAGCAGGCAGCGCAGGCGCAACAGCGATGACTGCGCTCGATTTTCTGAGGAGCAGTTTCTCTCCGGACACTGCAGGCAGAGCAGCGGTTGCTGCAATCGGCCTGGGAACGCTTGGCGCAGGAATGAACCTCGCCGAGCGCAGAATGGCAGCGCAGCTGATCCCGTTCGCCGCAAAGACCGATCCGAAGTCCATGACAGAGTTCGTTCGCTTGTTGGACGGAAGCCCAATGGCTCGTCAGGTGTTCAACAAAATGAACACTGCGCTGAACACCGCCCAGCAGCAGGCTGTGAAGGGCTACCTTGCACAACCCACCCAACCCCAAGAGCGCAGGCTCGGTGGCCGTGCAGGGTACGCTGCAGGCGGTGCAATCAGCCCCGAGGCTCAGGCGGACCGGTTGATTTCTGCCGCCGAAAGAGCACACAAGGGATGGCAGGCGGAAACCAAGCCCCTGCTCGGTGCCTCCGACAACACAATCGCTCGCGCTCTCGAAATCGCCAACGCCAATACATAAGGTGCCATCATGGTCTCGACAACCACGACAAACAAATCCATAGAAAAGCCTGGCAGCGGTGACTATCCAAATACATGGAATGTCCCTGTTAACAGCGATTGGGACATCATTGACCGAGCATTCGGTGGCGTTCAAGTTATGAATCCGACTGGTGTTTCTGGGACAGTCGTGCTTACGACGACTCAATACCAGCCGCAGATCCTTGTCGTTGGCGCTTCAATTTCTGCAACAGCAACATTGACTGCGAATGTTAACTATCAAATCCCTTCGGGTGTTGGCGGCGTATGGACTGTCTACAACAACACCTCTGGTGCCTTCACCATTACGATTTCAAGCGGTGGTGGCGGAACGAGCCAGGCAATCACTCAGGGTTTGCACACGCTTGTTTATTCAGATGGCACAAACATTTTCCGTGCAGAAAACTCGGTTCCTCCGTCGCCAATTCCTGCTGGTTCTGTCATGCCATTTTATCAGGCAGCAGCACCTACTGGCTGGACGCAAGTTACAACGGTAAATGACAGCACTATTCGTGTCGTTAATGGCTCAGGCGGAAATACTACCGGATCTGTGGGTTTCTACACATACTTTTCTGGCGCATATAACACTGGCGCAACAACCTTAACGATAGATCAAATTCCTAACCATAATCATGGTGTTAATGATCCTGAACATTATCACGCTTTTCCGCAGGGAGGTGTTGGAGGTGGCGGATACGCGCAACTTGCAAATGGACTTGGCGGCTACCAAGCCACCAATTCTTCTCCAACTTTTATCACAATCCAGTACACTGGTGGCGGCAATAGTCATACCCATACAGTTCCTTCTGGGTTAAAATACTCAGACGTAATCATCTGCTCAAAGAACTGACCCATGAAACTTAAACAAGGCATATTCTGCCCACTCATTAAGAAGGACTGCATTCAAATGCAGTGTTCTTGGTTCACGCAACTTCGCGGCGTCCATCCGCAGACTGGTCAAGAAATTGACGAGTGGATGTGCGCCGTCGCCTCTCTTCCCATGCTTCAGATTGAGGTGGCCAAGCAGGCCCGCAGTGGCGCTGCGGCGACCGAGAGCTTCCGCAATGAGATGGTGAAAATGCGCGTCACACCGATCACTGATCAGTTGGATCAATTGATCGCTTCATCTCGCGAAACTGAAATTAAAAAACTTCAAAACAACTCTTGAGTTCTTTTCAGTTCGAGTCATAATATTTTTGTGGCTGCAGTTCCGTCCCTGGTGATGCAACCATTCGAAACGCACTTGCCTCGTCAAAGTTCGCTTTGACGAGGTTTTTCTTTTTTGATGATCGGAACGTAAACGATGCGTGCGTGATATTCGCAATAGGATTTGTACATTTTAGGCTGTGCGCAATACGACCTGTCATCGAAAACCCAACGACAATCGAATTCATTAAGCTGCAACAATTTCTTTCCTTTTTTGGGAACATATTCGAGTTCTGCAGGAACCGACAAATCCATTGGCTTTTTTGGTTTTGTTTTCCGAACGCGAACTTTCTTTGGTTCTTTTTTCGGAAGGTCCAGCATTTCCGCGAGCTTTTCAGAAACGGAAGGTCTCATTGAGCCTTTGCGCTCTCCATGGCGGTTCACAACACCCATGACAGCCCCACGTGTGATGCCAAGCTCTCTGGCTATTTCAGAAGACGTTTTTCCTTGCCGCCATGTTTCCACGATTTTCTGATTCCGAAGCTCTTTATCCCAATCGATCTTCATTTTCATCTCCATTTAAATGAAAGGGGTGCATTTCTGCACCCCGATCGTTTCACAACGCAGAGGGCTCTTCTGCGGTAAATTGCATTTTCGGAGAAAACCGTTTCGCGATTTCCTCAAAGCCTTTTAAATCTTCCGCGAGTGTATCAGGCTGGGCAAACTGTCCTGCGAACGCAACATTGACGATTGCTGAAACATAATTCGTTGGGTCCGTGCGATTGCCTTGCACGTGCGCGAGGTTCAACGCAACAGTGATCATCGAAACGTCGTACGCACTCAACTGCGTGTCAAGCAAAATCGATGCGATTCTTGCTGCACGATCGAATACGAGCTCTCGCGGACCATAAGAGCTGTCAAGCTCGTTGACCTTTGATGCACTCGAACGGAGGATGTCTGCGTGGTTCATTTTCATTTCCCTTTTCAGTGTTTGGAGCCTTGTTCATAACATTTTACGAGATCCGTTGCGCTTTTCAGTGAATCGATGGCATACTCCTTTCGTGTTTCAACAGCGATCATCATCGCGAGGTGCGCAATGATGACTTCAGCCGTTGCATATTTGTTGACCTCTGCTCGACCTGCAAGAGCTCCGACAGAAACAACAACGACGGAGGTTATCGCTTGCATCTTTTTTGTGGAATTCGGCTCGGCGTCCAAATCCCGCAAAAATTTGTCAGCATCAAAATCTTCTGCGAACGTGACGATCATTGTCATTCTTTCCGAAAGAATGCATCGCTCGAGATCTGCCGGACGACGTAGGTTTCTTTCTTCGTCGAATAGCGAGCGACGTTGATTTCGTAATAGAACTCCGCGAGGTGAAAAATCATCATCGCGAAGATCATTGCGTCCCCATAGTCAGCAACCACATCCTGATCAGGATCGAAGCCCTTCAACTCCGCATGAACGCGCATCTCGAACTTCGGTGCATGCTCTTCGCCGAGCAGGTCATCGAACATTGGAGATTCGCAAACATAGATGATTTCGTCCCCGAGCTTTTTGAGGTGATCGGTTCCGAAACGGAAATTGGGATGGGGCACATAGACCCTTCGGAATTTTTTCATTTTGCTGCCTTGTGAAGTTCCAACATCAAGGATTCAATTTTGACAGAAAGATTTAAAAGATCGCTTGTCAGTTTCTTGATGCGCTTTTCCGTCGGGTCAACTTGAATTTTGACCTTTTTAGTCCGGTTCTTTGTGTGTTCAATCGGCTTGGCGTGCTTCCGCCGGTCGATGGGCTTAAGGAATTCATAAACTGTCGTCGGGAACTTGCGACCTTTCGGTCCAGTCAAAACCTTTTTGCTATGCACTTTGATCGCGCCAGCTTTCTTGAACGTGACCAACGCTGCGCTGACGTTTGGCCATTTTGCCACTGGCAAGCCAATCGCTGTTGCAGGCTCTTGATAGGTGAATTTGAATCCGGGTTTGTTCCTTGCAATCCAGTCGTACACGAGCTGTGCGTTGGAGGTCTCACCCTTGTTGCGGAATCTGTAGGACATTTGCTTCTCCATTTGCCATTTACGAGGCGAGTATGCCCCGATTCGTTTCGGATGAAAACGGTTTTATTCGTTTTCTGCCATGAAATCTAGGATTTTGCGGTATTCATCGAGTGTCAAGTCTGAGATCGACTTTTTGTCTTGAAGGTTTTTCAGGATTTTGGCGTCGGGCGACTTGTTTGCGATGAGGTCAAAATAGGTTACGGTCCCGACGGTTCCGTCCCGCCATGTGCGTCCTTCGCTCTGCCAGCGAGCCAGAGAGTTGAAGCTGTTGGAATAGTAGATGTTCGTGTTGCAGAGCCCTTGCAAATTCAGTCCTGTGCCGGCAGCTTCTGGCGAGGCGACCAAATAGCGGATTGGCGAAGCAGCATCAAGGAACATCGCTTTGTGGCGTTCCCGCTCCAGCTGCGTTGTTTTTCCGTAGTAGTGCACTGCCAAAGGACGCAGCTTGTTCATCACGTTCTCAACGTCGCGGTTGAACCTGCACCAGATGATCGCCTTGCCTTCGCGCTGATCCAAGATGTTTTGCAATTCATCCATGCGCGGGTTTGGCAACTCCATGAACGAGCCGTCATCCATTGGAAGATAACCGCAGCTGATCTGCTGCAGTTTGGTCAGGAGCCCAGCCGCATTGCCAACAGAAGCAAGATCGTTCGCTTTCACCTGAATGAAGAACTGCTCGCGGAGCTCCTTCATCAGTTTTCGCTGCTGATCAGAGAGCGAAAACTGGCGCGTGACATAAACTTTCGGCGGAAGATCCAGCGCCTCCTCGCTCGTGATGCGGAAGATGTGCGGGTCGATCCGGTCGTAAAGCTTGTCGAGGTTTTTGTAGCCAGTGATCAGCGGACCGAAGTCCGTTTGCCGCACATGGCAATATTCATTGCGGAAGGTCGTCATGTAGCGATGGCCGAGGATGCTCCCGTCAAGGAATCGGAACTGCGAGAACAAATCGATCACGTTCTTTGCGATCGGGGTTCCTGTCATGATCATTCGGTATCTGCACATGCTTCCGAAAATGATCGCGTTCTTGGTCCGTTGCGCCGAGCCGTTTTTGATGTCCTGCGATTCATCGACCACCATCATGCACCGACCATTGGAAGCTTTGATAAACTCCATGATGAACCGCTCGCCATTCTTCGTGATGATGGCGTCAATGTTGATGGCGAATATTTTCAACCCTTCGAACTTTAGCATGGTCGCGAACTCAGCGACCGCAGCCTTGGTCTTCCCGAAAACCGCAGCCTTGTAGGGAACGACCTCGCTCATGTGCTTGGGGATCTCTTCAACAATCCATTGGCGATGGACACCGTTTTTCGCCACGAGAAGGATATTATCCGTCTTTCCCTCGCACCAGCGCCGACCCATCATCGCGATGGCCGTCCAGCTTTTGCCTGTTCCGACATCCATGAACAACCCGCAAGCGTTCAAATCTTGGATCTTTGCCAAAGCCTTTTTCTGGTGCTCTCTGGGCTGCGTTTTGAACTGGAAGGCCGGACGGGTGCTCCCAAGGTCGAAAAGGGCGCTGGAGGCCTCTGCAGCCCCGGCAATCGGTTGGTCGTTGGCTACCTCGCAGTCCGGGAACACGCTTTTCCAAACTTCGATGTTGTATGGCGTGTTCTCAAACGAGAACGTCCGGTTGGTCGACCACCGCTTTGCGCCCTCAAGGCGATTCAAAACCTGCATGATCTTTGAGTTGTAGGGCGAGGTCGTCCGGACCATCCGCCCGTCAATCTTTATGTTCATATTTGTATGCCTTCTTTGCTGCTTCGATCATTTCATCTAGCGATCGGATCCCCAACGGCAACCAGTCCGGACAAACTATGCCCGCCCATGCCCCATCGTAACGAGGATTCTTCTGGGCAATGCACTGACAAGTGTCGAGAGTGCACCTTCCATAATTCATCAACCAGTAAAACCCGCCATTTTCCGTTTCCATTCTGGACCCCTATTAGCTCCTCTTGGCTTCTATCCTCTTCTTCTTCTATTTTTCTCTAGAGTAGGTGGAATAGGGGGTAAGAACGGAAACGGAAAATTGTCCTTTTCACATTGCACTCCCGATAATATCGTCCGGTTTCCGCATCATTGCGCGGAAATCCTCAAACAAGGAAGACTTGCGCTTTCCTGATTCGATCGGATCCTCTTCGGAGGATTTGATCAGCGATGCGGTGTTTTTGATCGATTTGAGCAGATGTTTCGTTTTGAGCGATTCGTAGGCGTTCTTGTTCATGGTGGCGAGCTGGAGGCGTCCGCCGATCAAGAGCCTTTCTTCGTACCAGACCGCACCGCCCTCCTTCATTGCCTTGCGGAGTTCGAGGTCCGTGTCGTAGACCTTTCCTTGGACAGACGAGCGAACCCACGCAACCACATCTTTCATGGTGAGGACGACAGGCTCTGGGTAGCGATTGATCGCTTCTGCAAGCTCTGCAGCCTCCTGTTGGCCCTCCGTGCGCGATGCGATGATCAGCTCCTTCTTCCGCTCGGTCATTGGAGCGGGCATACCCTTTTGAATGTATTCCTTGAAGTTTTCCGCCCAGTGCTTAATGATGCTGATTCCACCGCTTTTCAACCAGTCATGGAACTTCTCGAATTTTTCACGCGACCATTTTTCCTCGGTGACTTCGGGGTAGAACCAACGGCGGTCATCCTCCTCCATCCGGAGCGCCTTCATTGAGTTCGAGCAAGCGAACACATGACACCAATTCTCAATGGTGTAGGTCCGCTGGTATTTCTCGTTGACCTCGACCTCTTTGTCGGTGATGGCCGACTTCAGTTTGTTGTAGGCTTTCCAGCTGTGGCCGGAATAGATCTCATTCACGATGCAAAGACGCTTGTTGGCGAGCCAACCGTTGAATTCGCTCTGAACGATTGTGCCTTCCGTTGGGAACCCCACGTTCTGCATTCCCACGAGCGGCGCGAGGATGGAACTGCCGAGCGTTGTCTTGCCTACGCCTTGGCGCTCACTGACCAGCAACAGGCCATATTCCATGCGGACTTCCGGCCGAGCGATCAGCGTTGCTGACCAGCGCAGCACTTCCTCGCGCTCTTTGCTGTTCGGAAACATGTATTCCATGAAATCGAGAAACGGTTGCGGATTGCCGGCGATCGATTTCACGTGGGCAGGCGTATGAAGGTTGATGGCCGAGGTGGTGGTGTCCGTGATGATCTTGCCTTTGATGTCCGGACGATAGCAAAGCTTTGCGCTGCGTCCGGTGTAGGCTTTCACGATCAGTTGGGAGGTTTGGTTGGTGTGGGAGAAGCTCGCCAGCATCTTGTTCATAATCTGCTCGGAGCGGACAATCTCTGGCATCTCAATGCATACGAAGAGATCTGCTTCTTCAACATAGCTCCACATGTCTTTGAAGTTTTTGCGAAGTGCGATGGTAGCTTTCCCTTTCGGATTTGGAATTTGATCGGTCGCCCATGTGGCGGGGTGGAGGCAACTACGGAACGACGGACCAACGTAATAGTTGGACCCTTCAACTTTCTTGAACATTTGCTTCGGGAAGTCGTCCCCCAAGTCGAAGCTCGTAGGCCATTCATTGGTAAATTGAAGATGGAACGTGGGCATCCGAAGATGAAACGCAATTGAAGGAACCGCAGCCACTCCGGGAGAGTCGTTGTCTGATACGATATAGGCTCTTTTAACCCCCGCCTTATGTAGGGCCGACCAATCCGTACGATAAGGTGAAAGCGCGCCACCGATCCATCCAAGATGAGCTGCATGACTCAGTTCCTCTCCCCAAGGGTGCGATGCAAGTTTTGCTTTGGCTTCCGGCGTCTTTGACTCGATCATATCGCGGATGATGCGAGCAGCTTTTGCGCCTTCGTGAATAAAGACGGTTGTGTGCTCCTTCAGTTGCTCAAGTCCCCACAAAGGCAGCGGACCTTCGGGCTCCATCTTGCGCCATTGGTCGTCGTCCCAATAGGTGAAAGGAATGTAGCTCTTTTCGCCTTTGCGCTCCATGCGAACTTGAACGAAAGAAATTTCCTCCGCGAAGTTTCGGAACACGAAGACGTCTTGCTCGCGAGCATTCGTTATCTCTTCAGGGAGATTTTGCAAACGAGCGAGGGTTTTGATCTGCGGCCATTGAACGGACTGGCAATCGATCTCGATCGCCATCTTTTCCTTCTCCGTGGGAGCGTAGGCCTCCGGACACTTCACCTTTCCATCCTTGTCAATGGAGATGATGGCGATGTCTTCCCAATAATCGCCTCGGCTTTCCTTCACCACAGCGGTGCGCAGCGAGCGCGGATCAGCGCCAATCCTTTTGAGGTAAGATGAGACGGCTGGAATATCTGCGAGCGATTTAATTTTCACCATTTCCTCCTGAGTGCCGATCTGGCAATTTGATTCATCCGTTGGATTTTTTCTTCAGCAGAAAAAGTCCGAAAAGAAGGGTTTATGTTCACATCCAAGATTTCTTTGAGGGAATCTAAAAGATCGCTCTTTTCTCTTTCAAGGGAATGAACCTCATCCTCGAGGCGCTCCACGTCTCCAGAAAGGAAACATTCATCGCATTCAACTGACATTTGCATCTCCTTTTTCATCTATAAACCCAAGGAACCGGACCTGCTCGATCCTGATCATTCGGAAGTTTGGCGGAACCCAGCCTTTGAACGCATACAACGCTTTGCCCGGACGACCCCGGTTGACAATTTCCTTGCCGAGTTTCTCAAACTTGAACCGATCGACCTTTCCGAAAATTCGGTCCGTGTCATCTGCAATCGTCAAGTTGAGAGAGGTGGTCGCTCCGGTCAACACTTTCCCGCCACGCTTGGCGACGTTCACCGCCTCGTTCTCGTCGCGAGGTTTGATTTGCTGAACGACGCCGAAAACCATGGCTTGATATTCGTTGCCATTCGTTTGAACATTGATCACCGGAACCGACGGCGAATGGATGTTTTTCATCGCAGGGTCCGGCATCACTCGTTTGATTGCATTCCTGATCGGCCAGAGGCTGTCAATCTCTGTTGTTGCGTTCGCGAGCAATTTTTCTGCACGAGCAGGCAACGGTTCACCGCGAGCACGAGCAGACATGATTGCATTGACCATCTTGGGGCCGATGCCCTTCACATTTTGGATCGGTCCGACAAGAACTTTCTTACCATCTTTGAATCCGGCTGACCATTTGTTGATCGATAGATCTTTGTCCACAGGAACGTAGTCAAAACCCTCGTTGCTGATCTCGCGAAGGATTCGAATTTGCTTTTCAGGATCTGCTTCATGGGTCAGGGTCGCCGCTGCAAATTCAAAAGGAAAGTGCGCCTTCATGTAAGCGCACCAATAGCTGAGAACCCCGTAGGCCACGGCATGGGACTTGTTGAAGCCCATCGCGCCGTAAGCGCAGAGCTCGTCCCAAACCTTGTCCAGCACGTCCGCAGGAATTCCCTTTTCCATCGCACCAGCTTTGAACTTGTTTCCATATTGGTCGAAAAATTCTTTGCCAAGAGATTTCGACATTGCCTTGCGAAGGATCGAAACGTCCTCCCAACTCATTCCTCCGACCTCACGGCAGATCTGCATCACTTGCTCTTGATAGGTAATGATGCCGATGGTCTCGTTCAGGTAAGGCTCGAAGAGCGGATGCGGATAGGTGATTGGCGAGAACCCGTTCTTGCGCTTCACCCATTCGTTTGTTCCGCCGCCTGCCATTGGTCCCGGTCGAGCGAGCGCAGTCACGGAAACAATGTCAGCCAAATTGTCGATCGTGATCTGATTGCAGATGCTCTGCAGCGCCGGACCATTAAACTGAAAAATTCCAGAGAACTGTCCGTTGTTCAGAACGTCGATCGCTTTTTTGTCATCGAGCGGCGCACGCTCGAGAAAATGCAGGTCCTTGCCTGCCATCTCCAGCGCGTCCTCAAAGACGGACAACTGCGTGAGTCCGAGCGCATCAATCTTCAGTAGGTTAAGATCTTCCGCGTCCTTCTTATCACAATGCGTAGCACCAGTTCTTGCATCAATCGCCACATAATCAGTAACAGGAGTCTCGGTGACGACAATACCAGCCGCATGCTGAGAATAGTGACGGGGGTGACCTTCCATTCTTGCAGCCACAACGATTTCAGGGTATTTTGTAATAAGCTCCTGTCCAGCTGGCGTACCAGCAATCGTATCCTCAAGCGTCTGCATAGCTCTTGAGTCGCCGCCAGATCTGATGATGAGAGAATCGAGGACCTTGTCGCACATCCAGCGAGGTATCGATAAAGCTGTCCCAGCCTCATCAATCGCACTGCGAGGTCTAAACAAAGCCACTGTACCAAGACGGGCAATTCTTTCTCTGCCATATCGCCGCTCCATGTATTCGAAAACGAGGTGGCGCTTCTGATCAGAGAAATCGATGTCGATGTCGGGCAGATCATTGCGCGTGATGTCGATGAAACGCTCGAACAACAACCCATACTTGATAGGATCGATCGTGGTTATCTCAAGGAGGTAGCAAACAAGGCTTCCGCAAGAGCTGCCACGAGCCGGACCGCAAAGCATCGTTTTGCGAGCAAACTGCATCAGGTCTGCGATGATGTAGAAATAGTCGGAGAATTGCTTTTCCTCGATCAGCTTCAGTTCTCGTTCGAGGCGCGCAGCATAAACTGGATGCTCGAGATCGACGCCGATCTTTTGTGCGCCTTCGCGACACATCTGCTCGAGGGTCTTTTCCTTTTGCGGGGAAAGCATCCGAGCAAGTTTCAATTTCGCATGGCAAGCCTCAGCCACCAGCGCCTGATTGTCCGCAGCCTCCGCAATTGTCTCAAGGCTAGCGACTCGTTTGACAGAATCAAACCATTCGTCCTCGTTGAGGATCCATTGCGAATAAGTTTGAGTGCTTGCGCCGCGACCGCAAAGGACTTCGTAAAATCCTTCGTCCGCCTCATTGATGAATTTGTTGTCGCTCGACGCAATGAAGCTGAAGCCCTTCTGCTGCGCTGCGGTGACATAGCCTTTCGAAACCGACGGAGAAAGCGCAACGTAGAGATTGTTCGCCGGAGCAAATTCCTCAAGCAGCGAGCGAGACCCAACAATTTTGTAAACCCCTTTGGCATTGGCAGCTTGCTCATAGGTCAGCAACGGCTCGTAGCGAAATTGAGTCGTTGCGAGGTTCAGCAGCTCGTTGACATGTGAGATGTCATCGATCGCTAGAAAGGTCCAGTAGTCGACCGTTGGCTTTTTCGCATGAACGTCTTTTGTGACGGCGAGCTCGATGCCAAAGATTGGTTTCAGCTCCGCTTTTTTGCAAAGCTTGTTCCAGCGAACCCAGCCGAAAGTTGAAGCTCGGTCCGTGATCGGCGCATAGGACCAGCCAAGCCCTTGCACCTTGGCGAAACAGTCATCAATCATGCCTGCTGCAGTGCGGAACGAATAGCCGGTGCGGATTCTCATTTTGGTGGCTCCGGCAAATGCATCCAATGGGTGATGAAAATCTCCTCCCCATCGAACGCCCACCAATTGGAATCCTCATCCCAATAGGCAAACGCGATGTCAGGAACTGTTGGGTGAATGGGCCAGCATCCATAAACTAGGATTGTCCGACCGTCCTTTGGTGCAGTTTCAACAGGTTGCCAATTCATCTCAGCTTCCTCCCGAAAGTGATATTTTCATCCGCACGGACATCTTGGTTTCGCCAAGACCAACATTCTCCATTTTCCTGAAACACGACCCAAATCAGATCGTGCTCTGGTCCGTAGTCAATCAGCACGTGAGCGATGCCGGAGCCTTTTGGCGTGATGACAGGCAAAGGTGGATCAAGCTGAAGCATCAAACGACTCCCGTTTCTCTGAGCGCACGGAAGCAAGCAGCGAGCGCACGCACGTCCGCTTCTGCGCGGTGGGCACCGCTGAAGGGCTCGCCAAACAAAAGCTCGTGAAGCGAAGTCAGGTTGAGTCGAAAACCCTTGAGGTGCTCCGTCGCTTCAACGGTGCAAATCAATTCAGGCCATTCGACTTTCAATCCCGCACGCTTCATCTCAAAGTCGATGATTGCCTTGTCGTAGCTCAGATTGTGCGCGACGACTTCATCGTGCTCTTCGATGTATTCTTTCAACCCTTGCGCAAGAGTCGCGAACTTCGGCTTGCCTTGCAAATCATCCGGCTTGATTCCGGTGATTCGCTGGACCACATCTGTCAGCGGGATCCCAGGATCAAACAGCTGACTCCAACTATTGCACTCATGCCCGTACATGTCCATAGATAAACCGAAAAATTCGACGACATGCGGCTGGCGCTCCAATGGCAAAAGTTTGTTCTTGATCAGGTCCGTCGTCTCGGTGTCGAGGATCAGCGTTCTCATCTGCCTCGCTCCTTTTTAATTTCCTTCATGTTTATTATCTGGTCGATTTCCTGCAGCATCATCGTGTAAACTGCGGTGTCATCGAGCGA
>SESB01001491.1_pt1 | contig 15230 bp, 15 predicted proteins | sample 3171441 | NCBI WGS metagenome assembly SESB01 (sample SAMN06051867, study PRJNA518727) | freshwater metagenome | biome: subpolar coniferous forest; feature: holomictic lake; material: water; isolation source: holomictic Lake 227, 6 m depth | place: Canada: near Kenora, Ontario | collected...
ATGACACGACGATAACAATCTACACAAAGTGCCAAAGCAAATTCGGTCCGGAAACTAACAACATCCTTTCGTCCGACATTAAGGCCTTTAATAATGACGAGTAAATGTGTGATTTCTTAAAAGAAATGTGGGCGGGACTTGGGGGTCATCGCTCAAACAATGCCATGCTTCCAAAAGAGCAAATCACAAGTAAATTTTACTAAATACTTTTTCTAAGCGATGACAACGGTTGCGCGCATAGTACTGCTAGATATTAACTCCTAAAAATCCATATCTGTGCCACGCTTTGTGGGAATAGACATCTTGGAAGTTTTAGTTTTTTGTACCTTCTGGATCGATATATTTTTCAATAATTAATCCTTCCAATCCAATTCGAGAGGTTGGTTGAGATTGAGCTCGAAGGAATTGGAACCGTCCCTTGGACATTGAAGTACCCGTACTCGGCATCGCATATTTACGCGCTTCATCATTTTCTCGCTGCAATATTTCAAACTCCTTTGGAGTAATTGAACTAGGTGAAGAGTCGATTCGGAAAATTTTCCTAATTAAATTAAAAATCCTCATATAAAATCCTTTCAGTACTAAAATTGCCACAACTTAAATTTTATTCATAATTTAGAATATTGATGAACGCCTTTGAAATATTGTTTCAATAAGAAGTACCTTTTTCGTGCACTTCCCTTATCGAGTTCGCGACAACATATAAAAACCTTTTCCGCCGCCATTACCGCCGCCATTACCGCCGCCGCCATCGATTACACTGCTCACGCACGGCCAAACCCCACTAGTTGGACATTCTGGACTTGCTTTACTTTCCACAGGAATTGTCAATGTAAAGAGCGTCATAGAACCAATTAATGTTAAGCGCAAGAAATTTTTCATTGTAACCTTTCAATAACGTATTGAGTTCTGATTGAATCAATTCAATCACTCTTCACATCAAAGTCAAGTGTTATCAAAACTAACAGAAATTCCTTATATAAATACTGAGGTTTTCAGTACCAGAGTTCGTGGCACGCATTTCCTCTATTAATTCATTTAAGAGGGCTCAACAGCATCCCGCATTTTAAAATGGATTCACTCATCCAATGAATGACGAGGTTTTGTGCAGAGTTTATTAAAAGAAAGGCGGCAAATTGCTCCTACACACTGTGTCCCTCGGGAGGATTCGCATAGCGGCCGAGTGCGCACGCTTGGAAAGCGTGTATAGGGCAACCTATCGAGGGTTCAAATCCCTCATCCTCCGCCATTTTCGACCGGGAATTACTCTTCGTTACCTTGCGGTCGAAAAATATCGACGGCGGGTAATTGGCCTTTCTAACTAACGTGGCCCTATGAGTAAATCAAATCCTGAAGAGGAAAAGCAACTTAATGGCCCGGGTTGGACGTCATATCAGCCAATTCCTGATGACTGGGATGAAGATGAATTTACACGCAGTCAATATTTTAATCTCCCTAAATTGAATCCATTAAGTCGTTTGAAAAAGTGGTGCGCAAAAAAGTTATACGAGAATAGGTATTCAAAAATGATAAAGGTTAAAACTAAACATTATTTTGATTTTGGAGATGGCGATTACGGGCATTTGAACCACGAAGAAATGTACTTGGCCCGCGCTGCATATCTTTTGAAACATCGCTGGATCCAATTGAATTTTGGTTGTTTTATTGTTGAATACTCAATTCTCAATGGATATGGCAACTTCCGTTATTCACATAATGACGGCATTGAATTTCATAAACATTCTGAAACACGACTGAGTAAACATCATCAGCTCGATCTCGAAATCCTGACAACTTTCTTTATTGAAGCCGAAGAGCACTTGTATGCCTCGACTAAAGACCGTAAGCCGACTTATTACCCTCTTAATCTCTTCCTTTAGTCAGTGGAAATAAGTTGGACCTGTTCAATCAGAAAAGGCCCTTAAAATTTACAGCCGTATTTGAAAATTTCTTGGGAGAATCGGCATGGTGGCCAGAACCCGCTCATGACTAATCTCGCCTGGGATTTCAACATTGGCCGACTGATTTTCATGCCTGCTCTCAACCCTAACTGCGAGTAAAATCTTGGATTCAGACTCTTCGCGCGTTCGGACAGTCTTCTGTTTATTCATGACATCATGGTTAAATGACTCTTCGCCCCCAAAGCCTTAATATAACGACCAAACTCTTATGAGTAGCTCCCTAAAATTTTCAGATGGTCGTGCTCTCGAGTACATCGATAATGGAGTTTCATCCAAATCAGCATTGATCTTTCATCACGGAACCCCTGGCGTTATGGGTGTTTGGAACACATGGCTAACGGCTGCAGCTGAACAAAGTACTCGCGCTATTGCATTCACTCGCCCTGGTTATGCAAGTAGCGACAGAAAAACAGGACGCACAGTTATTGAAGCGAATGACGATCTCGAGGAATTACTAAACCAATTAGAAGTCGATAACTTTGTCTCGGTCGGCTGGTCAGGAGGCGGTCCATACGCCATGGCTTCAGGTCTTTTAGAAAGATGCACTGCGGTTCACTTGATCGCAAGCGTTTCCCCTTTTGATGTTAAGGATTTTGATTGGTTCCAAGATCAAAGTTCTCAAAGTGTTGAAGAGGCAAAGATTTCTTCCGAAAGCCTCGAGGCCTCCATCTCTTACAAGGAGAATTACTACACAGAAATTCGTGACCTAACTACGGAACAGGTTTTAAGCTTCCAAATCAAGCGTGCAACCTTCAAGTCATTTGAGAATGATTACATTGCTTTTGCCGAGGATGTAAGGATTGGACTTCGCGATGCCTTGACCCCAAGCGTCGTGGGATTTGCCGAAGATGAATTCGCCTTTCTTACAAATTGGGGATTCGACGTTCAAGGTATTCAAGTTCCGGTAGGCATTTGGCAAGGCCTCGACGATGAGAGCGTGTCACCTCATATGGCTAAATGGTTGAATGAAAATATCTTTAACTCAACGTTGAAACTTTTTGAAAGCCAAAATCATGCCAGCATCATGGTTGAAAAACGTAAAGAAATTCTAAATGCAGCTTCGCGCGCTTTAAAGCCCTATGATTCCAGAGGAGGATTCGCATAGTGGCCGAGTGCGCGCGTCTCGAACACGCGTAGACGAAAGTCTCGAGGGTTCAAATCCCTCATCCTCCGCTCTTTCTATTGGCGCAGGCTTATTCTCATCCCATGGCAACTAAAGATCGCAGCGGATACCTTACCTGGAAGCATGGAAGAACTTGGTTTCGCGTAATCGGAGACCTTAAATCTCGACGTATTCCCATTGTTGTATTGCACGGGGGTCCAGGCAGTGCACACAACGGCGTTCTGACGATTGCAAAATTGTTGAGCGCTACAGGCCGTCCCATAATTGTTTATGACCAAATTGGTTGTGGTAAATCGACATCTCTAAAGTCAAAGCCAGCCGAGTTTTGGACGATGGAACTGTTCGAAGAAGAGTTATCAAGAGTTATAAAACATGTCAAAATTGAGAAACGTTACATTCTTGCTGGCGGTTCTTGGGGTGGGATGTTGGCGCTGAATTACGCAGTCAAGAAACCTAAAGGCTTAAAGGGTTTAATCATTGCTAACTCGCTTCCATCTAGTCGTATGTGGATTCAAGAAACTCGTAAATTAGTTGCAAAATTACCAGCAAAACATCGCAATGCAATTTATAAGTATGAGAAGTTAGGGAGGTTCAGCAACAAGGAATATTTAGCGGCAAACACTGAGTTTGCAAAACGTCACATTCGACAGATTCCTCAGCTCGATGACAATGCGCCTAAGCGAAAATTTGGTAAACATGTTTATGAAGCGATGTGGGGACCTACTGAATTTACAGTACAAGGCTCGCTTAAGGATTGGTCGGTAGAGAAGGAGCTCCATCGCATTAAAGTGCCAACTTTTCTTATAAATGGCGAAAGAGATGAAGCAACCCCGACAATGCAGCGATTTATGAAGAATCGCATTAAGGGAGCGCAGTACTACTGCATTAAAGGAGCGGCGCACACGGCTTATGCTGAAGCACCACTTGAGTGGATGCAGGCAACCGAGAAGTGGCTAACCTCCAAAAAGCTTTAGTCAGATGTTGGGACATCCTCCGCACCATCCAATGATTAGGTTAACCCTAATGAATGTGCAAAGAGTGCACCAATCAACTTATTCACTTGAATTTCAAAAATTAAGTGAGGCAAAACTCAAAATAAGTACTCTCTGTGATGTGCCCCAGACATATACGTCACTCACGGTTAAATTTGAAGAGGTTTTACCGAATCGTGGCAACAAGGTTGCAAAAGTCATTTCGAACATAATCGCATAGTTGATGTATCGGGTGTCTCTGACAAACCCAACCCCTTGAACTGTCGAATTAGTGCAAAATAGGGTCATGAGTTTTTATGAAGAACTTCTCACTCTTGGACAACACTTACACGAACGCGAGCGGCTGGCTTTATATAGATTTCTTTTTGAAACTAAGATGGAACTTTACAAGTCTGACGCTATTGAACTCATGAAGTCGCAAGATTTAAAACGTTCTATCGCCAATGGTGAAATTCTCTATTCTTTGAATGGAAACGTTGTCAGCTATGCTGCACGAAAGAACGGATCTTCGGAGTTTCAAGAAAATCTACGCGAGGTAAACCTCAGCGAAATTTCAAGATTCCGAATTAGAAAGCTTATTAAATTCTTTGCCCAGAGCGAGGTTGAAGTCATTTGGAACTACCCTCTTCAGGGTCGAAACCCCCAAGAAGCAGGAAGTTACTGCATCCTCTCCTACCCATACTTTGACCTGCGATATTTTTCGAATGGTAGGGGACGCATTATTGGCCTAGTGAATAAATTGAAAATCGATGACACAGATCTAAGGAAAAAGCTAAAGGCATCTTGAAAAACGTAACGAAATTCTTACAAGGCTACGAATGTCTTACAACTTTTAGATTTCAACGCCTATGTATTTAGTTTGTAAGAACTCATGGATCCCATCGAAGCCACCTTCACGGCCGAGTCCTGATTGCTTCACGCCACCAAATGGTGCCGGCGGATCTGAAATGAATTAAAGTTTAATTCTAAATCTCCTTATTCACTTAGTCTTGTAGCCCACAGGGCAGGCTGGTCTGACTGCGGTCACTTTTTTGACGAGTTTTCCTTTAATACAGGTAATCGTAATTTTCTTCACTGCGGTGGCTTTAGCATCGGCTGCTGCTTTGGTATCGGCGATTACTTTGTCGGCTGCTGCTTTGTCGGCTGCTGCTTTGTCGGCTGCTGCTTTGTCGGCGATAACCTTGTCGGCTGCAGCTTTGGCATCGGCTGCAGCTTTGGCATCGGCTGCTGCTTTGTCAGCGATAACCTTGTCGGCTGCTGCTTTGTCAAAGCCTCCCGTAATTGTTACGTCTACTGGCGGGGAAGCAAATCCGCTAGCTATTACCCGAATTGATGCTGGTCCATTTTCTACTTTTTCATCAAATGTAAATGAGAAAGTGGATGAAATATTTGGGGCAATCGAGGTATTCGAGTAATCGGTAACACGAGCATAGAAAATATGTTGTGAAGCTTTATTTGTAATCTGAACCAATCCGTAATTTGTTGAGTTCTGCTGTTCATCTCCCCAGAAAGTTCCTTGAGTAAGGCCAGAAAGTTGCTTACCTGTCAATTTGTAAGATGTTTTCGGGGAAAGTTCAGTTGTCGAAAGAGAGTCGATTTTGGGAAGCCAGGTAGTATTTGCGGTTCCTGACGGTGTGTACAGCTCCATTGATCCATATGCGCTAGTGATCATAACTTGGCCGGTCGGTAGAACTAACATATTTGTTCCATTGGCAATACCACTAGATTCTGGCAAAATAAGGTCATCAGATTGTGCGACCCAATTATTTGAGGCAATGTCGTATTCATACCAAGTCGCAGGTGACATCCAATAGGAGTTTTGACTTCCAGATACAAATACAGTGGTTTGAACCAGAACATTTCCATTTGGAAGCACTGCTGCAGGGTTATCTGCAGCAACTGGCTGAAGCCCATTTTTTAATTTTGGAAAATCTGGAACCGAAGACCACGCATTGGTAGTTGGATCGTAAAGAAAGTTAGAACCGGTTGCGCCCATTGCTAGAACTTTTCCATTTGGAAGTGTTATAGCTGGCCCAATTTCACCTCTTGCGAGTAGCCCTGGCGTGTCTGCGGCGGGACTCCATAAACCTGTCGTGGGATCATAGATTTCCACCGTCTTTGTATTTTCAGTTGAAATATTCAATACTTTATCGTTTTGCAGAAGCGTGTAGCCCTCCTCTTGGTTACCCGTAACCTTGTTCGTTCCAGTTAAGGTCCAAGTTCCTTTTACCTCGTCATAAAGCATTGCCGATAATCCCCTGGAGTTCCTAGTACCGTTTTGCCCGACCATTACAAGGCCATTTGCAAGCTCAACAAATGGTGCGGCACCAATTCCAGCCCATTCTCCAGTGCCATTTAGAGGAGCGGGGACATTTGTCCAAGTGTCATCCTTTACGTTGTATATGTAACTTTGATTCGAGTTGTCTTCCATGGCACCAGAAGCAGTTGTATTTTGTTCACCACCAACAATAATAAAATTACCACTATGCAAAACTGCTCCATTTACATTTTGTGGGTTATACCCGGCAGGGGGTTGGGCTGCTTGTGTCCATGTTCCATTTAGATAACTTCCGCTTGAATCCGGTGTGAGCAACCACCATTTCTCGAAACCTCCACCCCCCCTTGACTGAACTAAGACCTTTCCGTTCGTCATTAAGTACATATGTTCCGTATTACCGTTGATGACTGATGGATTCGGAATCAATTGCCAGGGATCCTTACCGCTGACGGTTCTAGTTAGATTTATACTTAAAATCCAATTCCCGGATGAGTCTTGCTTCATCACTTCATCAGCGGCTGACAATACTTTTACGGTTCCATCAGATTGCGGTGAAATCAAATACTGAGTGCCTTCGTTCGATTTGAAATCACTCGCACAATTATTGCAACTCCAAGAGAGGATATAGGCCTCTGCTGGAATATCGAAGCTAACAACTCCTGAAGAATTAGTGCTCGCGTTCTGTCGATCGCTGCGATTTACTTGGTTTATACCAACTTGTGTATTAGCACCGACGTTTGTGCCTGTTTTAGGATTCATGACTAAAAAAGAGACATGCAAATTCGCGGCAGATGCATTTGGTATTAAAGCCATAGAAATGAATAATATAAATGAACTTACGTACACAAGTTTTTTCATGGAAATCTACCTCTAGATTCATTTAACTTAATGGGACTGAAGCGGATCTTTGGCATACTCGGCGGCAAGAACTTGGCCAAGAATTGTTGAACCGCTATCCCAAGTAATTCCATAAACTTTTAGGAAAGCTTGCGCAAAATTATCACCGTCTGCCTGTCGAGCAATCAGTGCCATCGTGGCTTGTGGCCCACCAATTGCAACGAGGGCTTCAGTGGCTGCCATTCCAACGGAATAGCCCATTTTGTATAGAGGTCCATTTTGGTAACAGGATTTTGGATTTGTGTCATCGGTAATTTGTGTGAAGAGATACTTCTTGATCCCTGCAGCGGTAAAACCAGGAAAATTAGGGTCTAAAGAGCCCTTATAAATTTTGTCACGGTTATCTAAATATTTTTCAAGTGTTGGGCTTGCTAATGCAATGCCAGTTGCATTGGGTTGCCCTTCATTGAGCCAACATGGATTCCACATATGCCCGTAATACGAACGGGCCTTGCTGGCCGTTCCAATAAATTGAGCAGCTTGAACCGTATGAGTGTATTCGTGCGAAACTTCTCCATTTTGTGTTGGGTCCCAAGGATGATTTGGATCGGCGATTGTTACACCAAGCATTTCCATGCTGTCGCTGGACTGCTCGATTGCCCCCGCATTTCCACCGTTGCAATCACCCATTGGCCCAGTTACTTGCCCTGGCTTACTCGATGCAGAGCAGGTCTGTTGAACAAGGTGGAAAAACATTTGCGGATCTTGTGGTGCTGGATAACGCCTTGATTGATACACCGATTTGAGTTGAGCCTGGGCCCAATCAGTGTCTTTACTGTTGTAAGCGACAATGCTTAAGAATGTGGTTTGTTGAAAGCCAGCCCACAAACGAAATTCATTACTCAATATAGTTTCTTCTAAAGTTTTTGTGACCGATGTGGTATTCGGACCCACATAGAGCATGTGCGGAACCACCACTGGTGGATTTTTTGCAATAACATCTTGAATTTTCTGCCAAGCAGTTTTTGGTATATCTGATATGTGGGTCATTACATTTGCGAAAGTGATTCCGCCAGCAGTTGTGTCTGGCGCAACCGGCAATGTGATTGGCATCTTGGCAGAAAATTTTAGTGAAGTGCCATCATCCCAGTGAAAATCTGAATAATTTCCTTCATGCTGACAGAGATACCTTTTCCCACCTGAGATTTGAACTAAACCACCAGTGGAACATTTTGAACCTGCCTTGATGGTGGCCGCGTTGGCTGGAATAAATGCAGCAGCGGTCGCAATAAGAATGAGTGAAACTGCAAGGGCAAGTTTGCGCATGGAAATCTACCTCTCCGTAGATTCAACCCCGCGGTGGGGGATCAATTAAGCCCAAAGCTTTAAGCAGGAGGGCTAATCACAAGCATGAGTATGCAGGGTTAACCCATCTTAATCAATCAATGTGAGCCTGAATTTCTGTTGGGTGTCTTGTTAAATCTCGACGCCGATGTACTTAGTTTGCAAGAACTCTTGGATCCCATCGAAGCCACCTTCACGGCCGAGTCCTGATTGCTTCACGCCACCAAATGGTGCAGCGGGATCAGAAATTACACCCTTATTAATGGCGACCATTCCTGACTCCATCGCCTCTGCCGTGCGCAAGGCACGAGTTAAGTTTGATGAGAATACATAGCTAATCAGACCGAAATCAGTGTCATTGGCCATCGCGATACCTTCGGCATCAGTATCAAATATTACGACTGGAGCAACTGGTCCAAAGATTTCATGGTTCAGAATCGGATTATCTTTTTCAACGGTTAATACTGTCGCTGGATAAAAAGCACCGTCCCCACTAGGAGTTACTCCACCGATCGAAACTTTTGCACCAGCGGCAATTGATTCATCAACGATTTCGGCAATCTTATTGCGCTCTTTCATTGAGACGCTGGCACCTAAAGTAGTTGTTGCATCTGTTCCGCGGCCCATCACAAAGGCCGACATTGATTTAGTAAGTTCTGCGATGAATTTGTCGGCGATAGGGCGTTGAACATAAATACGATTAGCTGCTGTGCACGCCGCACCACCATTTCGCATCTTGGCAAGAAGTAGCTGCGGAATTGTTATGGCAAGATCGGCATCATCATGAATGATGACTTGAGCATTTCCACCGAGCTCCATTGAGCAGCGAATTACGTTGTCTGCCGCCTCTTTCAAAAGCACGCGACCAACTTCAGTTGAGCCAGTAAATGAAAGATTCTTCACTCTCTTATCGTGCAACATCTTTGAAATCGCTGGTCCAGTTTTTTCTGGCAACACTAAATTAAGCACTCCCTTTGGCAAACCCGCACGTTCCATGATGTCGACGATATACATCGCAGTTAATGGAGTTTCGGTGGCGGGTTTTAAAATCATTGTGCAGCCCGCGGCCACCGCCGGGCCAATTTTGCGCGTGGCCATTCCAGCTGGAAAGTTCCACGGTGTAATGAGAATGGAGAGACCGATTGGTTGGTGCGTTACTAAAATCCGCTTATCTCCCGATGGAGACTTGCGGAAATCACCCGGTGTGCGTACGGCCTCTTCAGCAAACCAACGGAAGAACTCAGCGGCATAAGCAGCTTCACCACGAGCATCAGGCATAGCTTTGCCATTTTCACGCGAAATTAAAGTAGCAATGGCCTCTAACTCACTTGTCATAATTTCAAAGGCTTTGCGCAGAATTTCAGATCTAAAACGTGGCGCAGTTTTAGCCCAATCCACCGCCGCGGCGTCGGCTGCTGCCACTGCGGCCTCGCACTGGCTATCGGATGCGAGAGAAACTTCAGTAATCACTGAATTATCACTTGGATCGTGGACGGCTACCTTGCTTGCGCCGTCAACCCATTGTCCATTTATATATAGCTGTGTTTGCATAGGGAGAGCATACGCTCCGCCTGCAAGAAGTCGAAGCCGTCGCGCTCTACGATAGAGCCATTGCAATGGAATTGCGATAGTCGCAATTAACTAAGGAGTACTAGTGCCTAAGTCGTGGAGAGATGATGCGCCAGAGCCAATGGTGCTCCAAGAGCATGCGCATCTATCCGATCCATTTTCCTATAAGCTCAAAAAAGCCTTCCTTGGAAATCCGCTTAATAGGCACTCCCTTTCCCACCAACGTTTAAGTAAGCGATTTGCTTTAGGAATTCTCTCATCTGACTGTATTTCATCATCTGCATATGGAAGTGAGCAGATATTAATCGCCCTACTTCCAGCTTTCGGTTTAGCTGCATTTAATATTTTGATGCCGATGACAATGATTGTTTTGGCAGTGCTTGTAATCGTCACTTTTTCATATCGTGAAGTAGTCCAGATTTATACAAAATCTGGCGGTGCCTACGTCGTCTCGCGCGATAATTTAAGTCCGCTGTTTGCACAAATCGCCGCCGTTGCTCTCATGCTTGATTACATTGTGACCGTCGCAATTCAATCATCGGCAGGTATCGATGCAATTATCTCGACATTTACCTCGCTACAGCATTACAAATTAGACATGACTGTTGCAGTCATTTTAATTTTGACTTTTGGAAACTTGCGTGGAGTTAAAGAGGCTGGAGCTGCTTTTGCGCTTCCTACATATCTATTTGTGGGATCAATGGCTGTCGTCTTCGGAATGGGCATTTATCGCACAATAACTGGAACGCTCACTAAATATAATCCAGCAGATTTACACGGTGCCGTACAGATTGGCCAAGCTAAAGGCTTATTGAACTTTGCGGCAATTTTCATTTTGTTGCGGGCCTTTGCCAATGGTGGCTCATCTCTGACTGGCCTAGAAGCAATTTCAGATGGCGTCTCCCTTTTTAAAGTTCCAGAAGGTGTTAATGCTAGAAAAACGTTGCTTACTATGAGCGCAATTCTTGGAACCTTAGTATTTGGCGTCTCATGGTTTGCGCATTCAACCTACTCGACGCCTTATTCAGCTGGATCTCCGACTGTTATATCTCAGATAGCTAAAGCAACGCTGGGCAATGGTGCTTTCGGCTCAGTATTTTTCTTAATCGTTCAAGCCGCAACGATGTTGATTTTGATTACAGGTGCGAACACGGCATATAGCGGCTTTCCTTACTTAGTTAATTTTGTTGCAAATGATGGCTTTCTACCTCGCCAATTAACCAAACGCGGCCACCGTTTAGCATTTTCAAATGGCATTGTCTTGCTTGCATCTGCAGCAACGGTGTTGGTAATAGTCACACGCGCATCTGTCGAGCATCTTGTTGCTTACTACGCACTTGGCGTATTTACTGGTTTCACGCTGGTTGGTTTTGGAATGGCAAGACGTGCACTGACAAATAAAGCCAAAGGTTGGCAATACAGTTATGTAATTAATACCCTCTCTGGAGTGGTCTCTTTTGCAATTGTAATAATCTTCGCAGTTGTTAAATTTACTGAAGGTGCCTGGGTTGTTATCGTGCTTACGCCGATCCTAGTAGCACTCCTCTTGCGTTTAAATCGACAGTACCGCAAGGAGCAATCGGCGCTTCGAGTCACTGCCGCTGAAACACGGGCGACTTCAATTCCAAGGCACGATGTAACGGTTTTGGTCGATAGTGTTGACCTGGCAACGGTGAGAGTCGTTAGATATGCCCGAAGCTTTAATCCCCGCCATTTAAATGCGGTTCACTTTGTAATTGATGACCAGCGTGCGCAAGCCATTGCCGCAGAGTGGGCTACTAACCCCGGATTATCCGACGTTTCTTTGGAGTTAATAGATTGTCCAGACCGTCGGCTTCCAAATGCCGCCGTTGATTATGCAATACGTGCCACAGCTAGCGCTGATGTCGAACTAACGCTTCTCTTGCCTCGTCGTTCATACTCGAGATTCCTTGGAAGAGTTTTACACGATCAGACCGCGGAAGAAATTGCTGCACCGATTTCACAATTACCTCGCGTTGTTGCAACCATCGTTCCTTTCGACGTTGATCGCATTGCCTCCAACGCGCAATTAGTAATACATCCGCAACATGCGGAGGCAAAGATCGCGCCTGCACCGAAGCCTAAAAAGACTCAGCCTATAAATGTCGCACCTGTAAGTCATTATGCAAAAAACGTCACTTTAATTAGCGAAATTCAATGGCGAGAGCGCGCACAAGTTCAGGGTCGCGTTACCTCTATTAAGCCCGCTCCGCGCGGTGATGCACCCGGTTTACAAGTTGAAATCTGGGATGAAACAGGCGGAGTTTCATTGCAGTTCCTAGGGCGCCGAGAAATCGCTGGCCTAGAGGTTGGATCTCAAATGCGTGCAGAAGGAATGGTTGGCGAAGAAGAAGGTGCCTTAGTTATTCTCAATCCTTCTTACGAACTCCTTGTATAAAATCTTTTAACATTGCTGCGCACTCATTTGCGAGTACCCCGGCACGAACTTCTACTTTAAATAAAGAGCGGGGATCGCGTAGCAAATCCCACACCGAACCAACTGCACCCGCCTTTTCATCCCACGCACCGAAAATTACGGTCGAGATACGAGATTGCGCAATCGCTCCCGCACACATTGCACACGGTTCGAGCGTGACAATTAGCGTGTGATCCTCTAATCTCCACTGTTTGTTTTTCTCGCTCGCCCTACGAATAGCGACAATCTCTGCATGCGCAGTTGGATCATGATGAAGTTCTCGCTCATTATGGCCAGTTGAAACAATTTCGCCCGCTTTGTTAATTATTACTGCACCAACGGGAACATCACCACTGGCAAGTGCTTCCTGCGCAATAGCAATAGCTGCACGCATTAACCCTTCATCACTCACAACTGTAAAAGTTCTGCAAACTGATCACCGAAACCTAAGCGGTTAGCGATAGCTTCAAGCTGTTCATCAGGAAATAACTCTGGATCATCACACAGTGCCGAAATCTCCATTCCGCTCATTCCTAGATCCGACAAAATTTCAAGATGTCCAAGTGGAGTCGGCTCATCTTCATCTTCTGGCATTGGTAAATCGGCAATATCTAATAACTCTTCGGCCACTGGATAGTCAAAGGCGCACGTAGCATCACTTAGAAATAGTGAGATGTGTGCTCCGAGTACACGAATCAAAATAAAAAACTCTTCATCAATTGAAATGAGTGCGATTGCTCCGCCGTTTGTCTGCTGAGACTTAAGGCTGGTAATGATTTGGGCGATATCGGTTGGATCGGGCAAGATCCCTAATGTCCAACGGCCATCTTCGTGCCAAGCAGCAACTGCAATATCTATTTCGTTGGAGAGGTTGTCGGTTTTCATTACTTGCGCAGAAACTTCCTCCAAGGCATCGAACTCTTCGATGTCTTCATTGACCTCATCATCGAATTCGGGCATGGCCTCATCGTTTCACTTATTGGAAAGGAATGAAACCCCTGTAGGGTAAGGGGCATGAAGGTTCATGTCGCAGACCACCCACTGATCGCCCATAAATTGACGGTTTTGCGCGACGAACGAACTGATTCGCCAACCTTCCGCCGCCTAGTTGAAGAGCTCGTAACTCTGCTTGCTTATGAAGCAACGCGTGATGTTCGCACCCATTCAGTTTCGATCAAGACGCCGGTGACTAAAACTCACGGTTTGAAGATGGCCGAACCTAGGCCAGTGGTCGTCCCAATTTTGCGTGCTGGTCTTGGAATGCTTGAAGGAATGAGCAAATTGATTCCGACGGCTGAAGTTGGTTTCCTCGGAATGGTGCGTGATGAGACGACCCTGCAGGCTAGTACGTATGCCAATCGCCTCCCTGATGATTTATCTGGCCGCCAAGTTTTCGTCTTAGACCCCATGCTGGCAACTGGAGGAACTTTGATTGCAGCCTTTCACTATTTAATTGATTTGGGAGCAAATGACATTACGGCAATCTGTATTTTGTCCGCACCCGAAGGAATTGCTGCAGTTGAAAAAGAGTTCGCTTCAAGTGCCGTTCCAATTACAATCGTTACTGGCGCCCTTGATGAAAAATTAAATGAGCATGGTTACATAGTTCCAGGTCTAGGCGATGCCGGTGATCGCTTGTATGGTGTTGTGTAGGTGGCATCAACATCTCCTGGTTACGGAATAACAATCCGTGTTGAAGGTTCTCCCTCTTCACAACCCGTAGCTCTAGCCACAACAATTATTTCCGGTGCCGGCGCAACGATTAGCGCGCTCGATGTAGTTGAATCACATGCAGAAAAAGTAGTCATTGATATTACGTGCGACACTATCGACTCAGCTCATGCTGATGAAATCACAATTGCTCTTGCTAAGAATCCGAACTTAACGGTTCGTAAAGTTAGTGATCGCACCTTTCTGTTACACCTTGGTGGCAAAATCGAAATTGCCTCAAAAGTCCCACTCAAGACCCGAGATGACCTATCGCGTGCATATACACCCGGCGTTGCACGTATCTGCCAAGCAATTGTCGATGACCCCAGTGATGCTCGCCGTTTGACGATTAAACGCAATACGGTTGCAGTCGTTACTGATGGCTCTGCGGTCTTGGGCCTTGGAAACATTGGCCCATCGGCAGCTCTGCCGGTTATGGAGGGTAAGGCCGCACTATTTAAGCGCTTTGCCGATGTAGATGCCTGGCCAGTGTGCCTCGATACTCAAGATGTAGATGAAATCGTTCGTACCGTTCAATTAATCGCACCTGTATATGGTGGAATTAATTTAGAAGATATTTCAGCGCCCCGTTGTTTTGAAATTGAACGTCGCTTGCGCGAAATTCTTGATATTCCAGTTTTCCATGATGACCAACACGGTACGGCGATTGTTGTATCTGCTGCGCTAAGAAATGCACTTAGGTTTGTCAAGAAAGAACTCAAGGATGTAAAGATTGTCATGAGCGGAGCTGGCGCAGCTGGAACTGCAATCGCGCGGCTTTTGGTTCTTCGTGGGGCCACACATATCGTCGGCTTTGATAAGGATGGCGTAATTTCAAAGTCATCACCTCGCTCTGACGATGAGATGCGTACCTGGTTTATCGATAATAGTAATCCCGATAATTACACTGGGAATATCTCTGGGGCTATGAAAGCCGCAGATGTTTTTATCGGCGTCAGTGCACCAAATGTTTTGACTG
>SESB01001495.1_pt1 | contig 15175 bp, 17 predicted proteins | sample 3171441 | NCBI WGS metagenome assembly SESB01 (sample SAMN06051867, study PRJNA518727) | freshwater metagenome | biome: subpolar coniferous forest; feature: holomictic lake; material: water; isolation source: holomictic Lake 227, 6 m depth | place: Canada: near Kenora, Ontario | collected...
TCAAATAAAATCCATGTGCCTGTAACAGCTAATTCATCGATAAAATTAATGGCATCAACAGTTGATGAATAAAGATCGCAATCTATGTAAATAACCAGTGGTACCCCAACTCTTCTTAGACACTTTTTATCGTAACTTGGCAGGACCTCAGAAAACATTCCCTTAACCAAGGTTAATTCATCCTCCTGCATCCTGCAAGACGATAATATATTCTGCTTCACAAATTCCAGAGGCATTGAACAATAATTCCCCTTATGAAAAATTGGACTATATTTAGCAGCTTTTTGATCTTCAGTACTTAGACTGGGCAGGCCTTCGAAGGAATCAAATCCAAAGTAATGTTGAATACGTCCACGAAATTGACGATATGCATCAATCATGCATTCACCATTTAACACGCCAAATTCAATATAATAACCATCCGGCATACTCATTGCTTCAATATACTCACGTATCCATCTAAATAGATTAGTTCTTTTCAATATATCACCATTAATTAAAGGCAATATTGAAGGTTTTGTTACTTTCGGCATTATGCTACCTCCCTACCTCCATCAAAGATATTTTTTTAATCTTAAATCTTTCCAACGCCCACACCCATTAGATAGTGAGACATAGGCGCGTAACCAGTATGGACAATTTCGTCATTCATAGAAAATATAAATGCGTTGTAAAAATATTCTTTCAGCAAGTTTCTCAATGTTTTTTCGCTTTTCAAGTTAATATGGCCTTCGGCGCTGGCGGGGCTTGCATATTGTTTAGCTGTAACATTAGGCGTTCCGATCATAAGGATGGCATCGTCGGTAAGAGAAGCAAAAATATTTTCCATAAAGACTTTCTCATGTTCCTGCGGAATATGCTCAATAACATCGAGAGCAAACGCGCCGTCAAATATATCTTGGGGCCTGCTTGCCGTTATATCAAGAACTTCATAGCTGCAGCGCTGCCCCCCCCCCCCATATTCAATTCTTTTAATATTATCTTCAATAACAAGGGGTTCAATGTCAATGGCATGCACACTTTCAACTGTCTGGAGAATCAAAGCAGTACCGAAAGAATCGCCGCAACCGATTTCCAATACCTTCTTCTTGCCCTGCAGCATTTTTGATACGAACTTATATCTCGCCAATAAAAAGGACAAGTGTCGCGGATCGCTTCTGTAGATATGGCTTGAATAAGGACCTAAAACCACTCCGCCTTTTTCATCGTAGGTATCGAATTGAATTTGGTTCTGAGGTTCAACAGCTATTTTGCTCATTTGGTTTTTATCTCCTGAACTTAGAAACAGATTTCATGATTCCGTCAACAGAAAGCCCTAATCTGTCACAAATTTCTTCGTAAGAACCGTAGTCATTCACAAACCCGTCTATAGCAATGGAAGAAATTTGCACATTTTCAATATCATAAACTGCATTCAAAATATCGTAGCCTGTGCCGCCAAAACGATTATGTTCTTCCACAATCAAAACTTTCTTCGTTTTTTTAACACTTTCACGTATGGTAGTAATATCAAGCGGCAAGACCGTATGAATGTAGATAATTTCAATATCCCAACCTTCTTTTGAGAGCATCTTGCGAGCGTCAATCGCGTTTTTAAGCTGCGGACCTAATGCCACTAAAGTCAGATTCTCGCCTTCAGAAATTTTTATTGCTTTTCCAGCTTCGATCAGCCCAGGATCAATTTCCTGTTCATGTTGATTTTCTGGAATGCGGAATAATGTAAGTAACGGGTTGTTGTATGACTTCTTAAATAAGATGTCGAATTCATTACACGATGCTGGGTAAAAAATCTGAGTATTCGGTAAAGATTTCATAAGGGTGAAGTCGTCATAGCAATGGTGAGTGCAGCCAAGGTTCGAATAATCAAAGGCACTACCCACAGAAATTAGATTGCCGGGCATTTGTTGATAGCAAAAGTCAAGTTTCAGTTGCTCAAAAGATCTTTCAAGGATGAACGGGGCAATAGTATGGACAACCGGATAAAAGCCCACTTTAGCTAACCCGGCTGCCATGCTTACGATTGTGGGTTCACAAATACCTATGTTATAGAACCGACCCGGACAGGCCTGTGCAAAAGGTTGCATGATAAAATGGCTGATGTCTCCAAGCAAAACAACTAAGTTAGGATCATTTTGACCCACATCAAGCATTGTATCAGCAAATTGCTGTCTGATTTTTTTGCTCATGAAAGGGCCTCCATAATGATCTTATATTCTTCATCATTTGGTATCCGATGATGCCAGATACCGTGACCTTCAAGCATGGGGACGCCTTTACCCTTGGTCGTCTCGGCAATTATGACTACTGGAGAACCATGCAGACAGGATTTGACACTTGAAAAAGCTGCTTTGATGTTCGACTCTGAATGCCCATTGACAACGGAAGTTTCCCAACCGAAGGCATTCCATTTAGCCGGCAAGTCATCTCGCGTCATCAACTGGGCGGCGGAACCATTCCAATCGACAATAACGCACAAATTACCCAATTGTAAACTATTGGCGACATTAGCGGCCTCCCATATGGTGCCCTCATGGCACTCGCCATCGCCAACCAAGACATAAACCTTATTATGCATTCCTTTTATTTGTAAACCCAGAGCGATTCCGACCGCAAATGGCAGACCATGCCCGAGAGATCCCGTAGATGCCTCGGCACCTGGTACTTTCGTGCAATCGGGATGTTCCCCTAAAATCCCTCCTTGTTTACAAAATAGTTTAATATCCTCGTCTGTTAGGAAACCATGTTCTCTTAAAACCATATATAAAGCTAAGCACCCATGTCCTTTACTCAATATGAAATAATCCCTTTGAGCCCATTGTGGATTTACTGGGTCATATTTTAGGAAATCTTTATATAAGACAACTAAAATATCAAGTATCGAAAAGGCGCTGGGAATATGCCCGTCTCTTCCTTCACGAACCATATCAACAATTCTTTTTCTTAATCCGCTATTTAGTTTATTATTGACCAAAATAACCCCTTCCCTGGCCACCATCAATGGGAATGATGCTGCCTGTGTTAAAAGACGCCAAATCTGAACAAAAAAACGCAACCATATTTCCAATTTCTTCGGCGTTCCCAAAACGACCGATTCGCTGCCTTTCTGACAAATATCGTTGTACATGTTCAGGATTATTTTTTGAAGTATAATCCCAATAACCGCCTTCTGTAAATACCGCTCCAGGTAAAATCGCAGACACAACAACGCCATCTGGTGCAACAACGCCACCGAAGCTTCTCGTGTAAGCAGTCAGCGCCGCCTTGATCGCGCAGTATGTTACAGGACCATGGTTTTCCATAGCTGATATCGAAGATATATGAACAACACGCCCCCACCGTTTTTTTTGCATGGGCGGAACAAGCAAGATATTGAGTTCAACTGCAACTTCAAAATTAAATCTATAAACGCGGCGCCAATCTGCAATAGAACAAAAAGGGTCTTTAATATCAAGGGTACCACCCAGGTTATGTACTACAATGGAAGGTTCACCAAATTTTTCGCTGAGTGTCTTGAATAGTTCCGAGGGTGCTTCTTCAAGTGTCAAGTCCAACGCTACACCAAGATGCCCTTTTTCAGCACCACCCATATCACTGACCAGACTTTCGATATCACTCTCAGTACGAGAGACTACTGCCACATGCGCGCCTTCTCTGGCAAGACATTTGGCGATCGCCAGCCCAATGCCGCGCCCTGCACCTGTTACCAAAGCTAACCGATTTTTTATGCCAAGTTCCATATTTTATATTAGATTGAAAGGATAGATAATGTGTTTGGGTCTGACTGACAGCAGTTTCGACATGATTGGTTTAATGTTATCCAAGGCTGTAATTAAGATAGATAATTTTTCTAACTCCTTTATTTTACTGGAATGAATAATTTGCATTGGAAGATTTTGGTAGTAGATGCCATCTTTATTTTTATCGTCGTCGATGATTCCAGCAAGAAAAGACAAATCAGACTTAAAGTGATAGGCCAAAACGGGAAGCATCAGCGCCGCTCCATAGCCATAAAGAGAATCAGGTTTCAGCGTGCGAATGATTTCATAGGTACTTTCAAGTTGCTTCCTAAAAATATCTAACCTTTGGCAAATATTCCTTTCAGAAAAAGAAAATATATTATTTTTTCTCTGTCCTGAATCTTTTTTGAAAGCAATAAGTAGCGCACCCCAATCATGGTAGTTTTCATCGAATTCTATTACGTTCGCGCCAGAATTAATCAGCATTTCTTCAAACGAAGACTTACTAAAGTATTGCAGATGTTCATGGAAAATCTGATCAAATCTTAGCCGCTCAATCATCGATTCGAATGAAGGAAGCTCGAATACAAAAAGTGCATCATCAGCGCTACACTCAATGAGCTTCCTCAATATTTGTAATGGGTTATAAATATGCTCAAGAGTATGCCGGCAAAGAATCAAATCTGGCTTGGAAGGTAATAAATTTTTCAAATTTGCTTCTTCTATCGTTTCTCCAATTACATTTGTTGATTCAAACACATTATCTGTTACTTTTGTCCTCCATATTGGATCAATTCCCACCTTATACTTACCTAAATATTCTAATTTCTCCAATAAATATAAATCATTGCAACCTACATCAAGAATGCAGTTGTATTTCTTTTTTAATGAAACTCTTTTTAGAAAGGTAATAAAATTTTCGGTACCGATGCGAGCGGTTGCACTGATCGACGTTTTAAAGCTGTATTTACTTGAATCATATAAAATTGAGGGATTGATTTGATTGCGTAGTTGTCCGTGGCCACACTTTGGGCACCAAAGCAAACTTTGATTAAACCCAGACAGAAAATTAACAGGCTTATCTTTAGAAAATAAACCTGTTATCGGTAGGTTTGGTAGATCAAGAATTTCTGATAAATCTTTTGCATCACAGACAGAACAAGCATCTCTATAATTAATTATCGTCTGTTGCTCACAGGTGTTTGTAGTCTGTTTCACTTTATCTTTTGTTCCCATAGGTTAAAATGGCCCCGTGAAAGATTTGTCCGGCACATCAAAGGACTGATCGTGCTTAACGCCCAGGTCTTCCTCTATTCCTATCTCTCGGTAAAAAATTTACATATACTTTCTGCGCTCTAATACTTTCTATCAAATGAATTGTGAGTCCCTATCCAAAACCAAATGTGTACATCCCCATCCCTGAAATATGTAGCTCTATAACCCATGCCAACAGTTACCTCATATACCTTGAACCTGTTGCTCCTGGTTGAACCAACAGGTTTTGTTCTCAATGAGGGATGAGATTGATTTTCAAGAAACAACTTATATTGCTTCCTGGCGTTCTCTTTAATATGGTCGGGCAAACTGTTAAACAGATTTTTAAAGGCCTTTGTTCTTTTCGAATCCATCTTTATAATATATCCATATCTTCAGCTTTACCACTCCGATACTCTCTTATTGATCCAGATACGATGTCTTTAAACTGATCGCTTTTATAAAAAACATCATCGCTTTTAGAAACGTACTCGTTCTCAATTCCAATTTTTATATAATGAACAATTCCTAAAAGCTGATCAATTATAAAATCAGGAAGTCCACTAATTTCTTTGATCAATACCTCTCTCTCACTCACTATAATCTCCTTGGCATGTGTAATGGATTCTTATTTAAAATGGCCCAGTGAATGACTTATCAGGCACATCCAGCGGCTGATCGTGCTTGATACCCAGTTCTTCCTCGGTTTTCTCGGGAAGATTGAAGATCGCTCTTACCGCATTTATTACGCCGATCATTCCGGGGTAATAAATGTTCGCCAAGGCGGGGCTTGTGGGCGTCGGTAAGTCAGGCAGGGTGACGCGCCGGGGGGCGGTTTTTAAAGAGTCGAATGCTTTCTCCGTCGCCATCGCTACAACCTCTGCTGCAAACCCGGTTGTACGGTAGCCATCGTCGGCAACAAGGAGGCGACCTGTTTTCTTCACAGAAGCGATAATTGTTTCTTCATCCAAGGGTTTTAATGAACGGATGTCAATTATTTCAGAAGCAATTCCATTCTTTTCCAGATAATTAGCCGCTTTCATGGTTTCCAAGACCATGTGTGATGAAGCTGCGATGGTTATATCCTTTCCCTCTTTCACTATTACAGCTTTACCTAAGGGCACAGTGTAAATATCTTCCGGTACTTCGCCCGTGATATTGTGCAGCCAGCGGTGTTCAATGTAGATAACCGGATTATCGTCTCTGATGGCGGAAACAAGCAATCCCTTTGCGTCATAAGGGGTAAAGGGCATAACAACTTTTAGACCGGGGATATGTGTAAAGAGTGATTGGAGACTCTGAGAGTGCTGCGGCCCCTGGCCCCAGCCGCGGCCAATCAGCAGACGAATCGTTAAGGGTACTTTCATCTTGCCGCCGAACATGTAATGCCACTTGGCGGCGTTGTTGATGATCTGATCGAGGGCCAGTAGCATGAAGTCTATCCGCTGATGGGTCATGATCGGGCGCATCCCTACCAGGGCGGAACCGATGGCCACGCCGGTCATTCCATTCTCCGACACAGGCATGTCCAGAACCCGCTTATCGCCGTGCTTTTCTTTAAGACCCAGGGTTGTCCCGAATACGCCTTTCGGATCTGTAACACCCAAACCCATGATGTAAACAGACGGATCTACCGCCATGCATTGGTCTGTGGCTTCTAACACGGCTTGGGCATAGGTCAATTCTCTCTGCATGAATATCCTCGTTGTTTATGCGTACTCTTATATGGCTGATTGTTTCTGTTACTGGACTTCTTGCAGAAATTCATCCTGAAAACATTTGGCCTCAGTCAATTTCTGAACGATTGAAAACCATCGAGATTGCAGTTCCCGTTTGTTGTTTTCATAATCCCGTACGCTTTTTTGAATTCTTTTCTTGACCGGTTGCTGAGCCAACCTTTTTTCAGGCGTTTGGTAACACTCCCATTCTTGCCTTCCGGCCTCTTTATCGCTTGGAAATAGCGCTTTCACAACCCATGCTTCCATGCTTTTTGAAGGAGTGCAAAAAACCACTCTTTTCGGCAATCTTATTGCACCTATCCAACGGAGCATTACTTTGCGAAGCTGATCCGCTGTCACATTTGGCGGCGGACAAAGCATTTCACAGGGTAAGTCTTTTATTTTCTCTCTGATATTGGCCATTTCATAGGTCTGACCCGCAACATCGGTGTCAAGATGAATGATCAGGATATCGTGGCCAAGAAAAAGAGGATCTTCTTCAATATGCACACTTCGCGTAACTGCTTGATGACACCAAGCGTAAACACCGCCCCAACCGGACCCTGTCGCCCCGAATGTTAATTTGTTTTCAAAAGATTGACATGTCTCGGGTTGAATTTGATTGAGTACATAAGACCGATCCGACAATATCGAATTCAGAGCGGCGTCGATAACAATACGATCCGTCGGACCTTCTGCGATAAGTGCAATACGCAGGGTTTCAGACATTCGGTACACCACCAATTAACTTGTTCATCCAAAGGCGTGACATCGTCCACCCCTTTTCAGCAAAAGATAGCAACTTATCGTTAACTTCGATCCGTTTGACGACTGTATGGCCCTTGTTATCTCGATCAACTGTAAACAGCCTCACCCGATCGTCTCCAAGGGGCAATCCATCAAGCACGGCTGGATTGTGGCTTGTGATCAGTACCTGACGATTTCCCGGTGAATCCATGATCCATTTGCAGAAAAGTTTTGAAAGTTCACACGCCAGCCTTGGATTAAGACCGTGATCGGCATTATCAATGGCAAAAAATTCAGGTGATTCGGGGTGAACTGCCAAAACAGCAAGGAACAGAATATAAAGAGCGCCTTCACTCGCATCGTAACCGGATAATATGTTGCGGTTTTCACGCATATACTTATCCCTGAATTTCACCATTAGACGCGCCGTAGATGCTGATGGTGACAGGGGCAGGGTAATAGAGTCACCCGCACTATAGGAACTTGCCCAATCAATAAGAGAAAGAATCTGCTGGTGTATTTCCTCACTTTCGTTAATTTGCCGTCGATATTTTGATAGTTCCATTATCGCTTCAGGCAGTCTTCCACCTGTCAATCCAACCGGATGCCGAGGTTGTATTTCGGGTGATATTCCTCGCAGCACGGGAGTTGTAGGGCTATAAATTACATAATTCTGGAGTCTCTTCAGAAAAAATAACGCCGGGTCATCTTGTGGTCTTTCCGCTAATTTCAAGGCCGCTATCCCCTGCTCTGGGAATGTTGATTTATTCATGGCAGGATAATTCCCTACGATTTTTTCCTCGTCATGTTCCCATTTTTCTGTCTTGAAACGCCATGCCGGCTTTGGATCCGTTAAAGGATTTTGCAAATCTATCTCGTAGCGGTTTTCCGGATTCGATGCCGCGAAGTGAATATGAGGTGCTATTTTCTTCTCGAAAGCAGACTTATAAAGCCGTGGCACTCCGGGCCGCACGCCTCTTTGCATTAGTGTCTGATCGGTCACTTTACCATCAGCCGCTGCCGAAAGAACACCAATTGCTTCCAGGAGGTTACTCTTTCCTGAACCATTTCCGCCGATAAAGACATTCACTTGCCCTATGTCAATGGTCAATGATTCTAAGGATTTGAATGATTCTATTTTAATGGTGCCTATCATTTTGCGTCCTCCGGAAACTTGCCTTCATGCATACAAATCTGAATAAAGTTCTGACGATTCTGGGAATGGGCTGGTTTTAGCGAATGAAAAGGCTTCTTCTATTTCAGTTTCAATTTTTACCTTCATCTGATTCGTTTGTTGTTCCGTGAGACTCCCACTTTCTTTAAGCTGTCTGTCGAAATTCTCAATGGGGCAGCGTTTTCGCCAAGCCAAATATTCCTCTTCGGTTCTATAGCCGATATTATTGTCGAAATTGGGGCCGCAGTGTTCACGCCAGCGATAGGTGTCGAATTCCAGATAGGCGGGTCCATTTCCTGTCTGCATGTGGGAAACCGCCTTTTTCGTGATTTCATAAATATCCAGGATATTGTTACCGTCTCCCCTGTCGGCGTATATGCCATAGGCCCTTGCCAGGGCAAGATTGTCTCTTTCTGCGGGTTGTCGAACGGAAAGATGAGAATAAACGGAAAAGAAGTTGTTTTCGCAGACAAACAGGATGGGCAGTTTTTTCAGGGCCGCGAAATTCAAGCTTTCTGTAAATACCCCTTCCTCTGTAGAGGCATCACCGATAAAGACTGCCGATATCTGCTGCGTACCTTTGAAGGTGATTCCAAAGGCAACGCCAGTGGCAATCGGGATGATGCTCCCCACGATTGGTGTCGATCCCAAGAAACCGGCATCTAAATCTATTAAGTGTTGTGACCCACCCTTACCCTTTGAGCAGCCTGTGGCTTTGCCGTATATCTCTGAAATCATGGTTTTCAGATTTCCGCCTTTAGCCAGATAATGTCCATGAGCCCGGTGAGTACTCATAACATAGTCTTCATTTCTGAGGTTTGCGCAAACACCAACGGCAATTGCTTCTTGACCAATGCATAAGTGCACCGGACATCGCATTTCCTGCTCATGATAGCGCTCAGCAATGGTCTCCTCGATCAGACGAATACGAAGCATATCAAAAAACAATTTCTTCTTTAAAATTGGATTCATTCTTATTCCTTATCAAATATGTCAGCCGGCAGATCGAACTTGTCAATAATATCATTCAGAGCATATGATAAGATCATGGTCTTTTTGCCATGGGCTGTCACAGGGTATGATCTTTTTGTCTGCGGGTCAAAGACCTTTGGGTGGCGCCCCTTTCCTGTGACATAGGTGATCCCATATTTCCGGAGTATTTTGATAACTTTTCTTAATTCCAGGGCATTAAGCATAATGAATTTCCGGCTTCACTTCTTTAATGCTATTAAATGTTAATACCTTTAATGATTTGTTTATTGATCGCTTCAAGCTTCCCAAAGCAGATTTTGCTTCAATTTCATTGAACATTCGCCAGTATTTATTTTGCGCCGGATCATATACCACATCCATTGCGTTTTCTTCAATGGCGGTTAATAGATACTCTTTGATTGCTTCGCCAAGAGACTGGATTGCTTCTTTTTCATTCTCTCCATGAGAGGAAACTGTAAAATCAAGGCACCTGGCAACAACTATTTCTTCCTCCTGAGTTAACAAGACGTGAAGATTGGGAGATTTCCAAATATCGCCTAAACTAACCTGAATTCTCTTTGCGCTTAAACCTTTCATAGCCCCCCATTATGGATGAAGATAGTCTATTCTATCAAATTTACTTTAAGTTATTCAAAGTAGTTAGTCTGCATCATGGTTCTGATGTTGTAGCATCCGTCTTCGTCTTTCAATCTGCCCGCATTGAAAGCTTCAATGATTTCCTGAATGGCATCATTAACCGTGTGTTTTTGTTTGAAGCCGGTTGACAACAGCTTATCAGCATTGATCCGGTATGAGCGCGGGTCATTGGATGCAGATACAATGATTTCCGCTGGGACATGTTCAGTTACCCGTTTGGCGATATCGAGAATGGAGATGTTTTCAAATCCTGCATTATAGATGCCCGGCGCTTGCTCACGAAGGTTCAGAAAATGGATAAACACATCAGTAATATCCTGGATATGGATGTTGGGGCGGGTCTGGTCGCCGCCGAAAACAGTGATGCGGCCGTTGGCAAGAGCCTGCATGGTAAGCATGTTCACGGAAAGATCGAGGCGCATACGGGGCGAGTATCCGCAAACGGTGGCCGGGCGGATGCATTGAACGGTTATCTGATCCTTGTAGCTCAGAAGAACACGCTCGCTGATCATTTTTGTCTTGTTATAGTCGGAGATGGGGACCAAAGAAAGTTCTTCGGTGACATTCGCTTCTTCTTTCACACCATAAACGCTGCCTGAACTGGGAAGAATGAACTGTTTGACTTTGTGTGCGATGGCCTTTTCCACAAGGCTCATTGTGGCCAGTACATTTACTTCCCAAGATAACTTGGCATTGAGTTCCCCGCAGGGGTCGTTGGCGATGTTGGCCAGGTGGGTGATGGCATCCATGCCTTCCATGGGCACAGTGTCCACGTCTCTGATGTCACCCTGAATGACACGGAGGTTTTCATGATCGGCAAGATGCCTGCCAAACCACATGACATCGAAAACTGTAACCCGGTACCCTAGGTTTAACAGTTTTGGTGTCAAGACCGATCCGATGTATCCGCAACCGCCAGTTACAAGAATGTGCATAAAATCTCCTTACGGTTTATGAATATAGTCAAATGGCTGTTTTTTGATGTCTTCAAGATTATCGCAAATCCAGCAGATCGTCTCTTCGATTCCCTGCTCAAGAGTTATCTGAGCCTGCCAGTCCAGTTTTTCTCTGGCATTGGCGCTATCCAGAAGGTAGGCGGCATCCTTGCCAAGACGTTCCCCCACAACTTCGACATGATCGGCAAAAGACAAGCCGAGTTGGGCGGCAATCATTTCTACAATCGCTCGTATGGAAATGCTTTTTGACGTTGCAAAATGGTAGATTTCGCCGGGAGCCGCCTGGCGGGCCACTCTGAGCGTTCCGTCGGCAACGTCACGAATATGGATGAATGATCTAACAGAATGACCACCGCCATGCAACTGCAATTTTCTGCCGATGAGAAAGAAAAGAATGGTCCGGGGGATGATCCGGTAAAGCTGCTGCCCTGCTCCATAGACATTGGCGGCGCGGGTAAAGACAACGGGGAAATCGTAAGCTTTTAAGAAGCTCATCAGGCTCATGTCCGTGGCAGCCCGGGATACGGCATACGGCGTGCTGGGATGATAGTTGGTGTTTTCCTTCACCACCCCTGCGCATGTTCCATAGACTTCCGGTGTGGATATATGAACATATTTTCTTAGATAGGCTCGTTTTCGCAACTCATCATGAAGCTTTATGGTAGCGACAGTATTGGTTTGAAACCAGTGTTCCGGATGCTGCCAGCTTTCAGCGACCATGCCTTGGACGGCAAAGTTGACGATGTAATCAGGCTCAAACTCATCTGAAATTTTCGTGATGTCCGGCATATCTTGATTTAGATCCATCTGATAAAATCGAAATGATGGATTTTGCCTCTTTTTATAAGGCAAAAAGACGGGATGTGGTTCCTGGGAACGACTAATACCAATGACATCCGCCCCCTGTTCCAGGGCGTAATCAACAAAATGTGCCCCTGAAAAAGAATTGTTCCCGATGACAATTATTTTTTCCATCTACGAATTGGTCCTTTCGTATTTCCCGATTTCATTTAGATTTGATGACCAGTTCACGATTGCCCAATGATCTTAGACGTAATATTGTTTTCCTTATTTGCTATCTTAGGAAATTCCTGACATGCCAGTTCATAACTCTCTATTGTGCCAACATCCCTGTGATAAACATTGTTATGAAATGTATTAATGCGGCCAATAAAATTTGGAATAACGTCGGTGCTAAAATCGATAGACTCCTTGTTCAGGCCTTCAAGATAATTGAATATGGATGGAGCCACGATATAGACGGCGCCATTGGCCATGTCGCTGGGCGGGTTGGTCACTTTTTCATGAAATGCCTGGACGCAGCCATTTTCATCGGTTTCAATGATGCCACAGGTATGGGGTGTAGGCGTTTTGAAGGTCATCATGGTGATTTCGCAACCTGCAGGGCGGTTTAGGTGGTGATTAATGAATGATTGCACATCAAAAATCGAGAGATTGTCGGCGTGGACGAGCATTAACGGCTCATTGTCAAAGAAACTCCGATTTTTCAGAAGGGTCCCCCCAGTGCCTAACAATTTCTCTTCATAGACAGTGGTAACGAATTCGCAGTATGGGCTATTAAGAATAAAATTTGCAACGTTATCCGCATGGTGATGGAGATTCACTAAAAGAGGAGAAACGCCCCCATTTACAAGCAAGGTGATCCAATAATCTAAAAGGGGCCTGCCTTCAATATCAATCAGACATTTGGGAATAGTATCTGTCAGAGGCCGTAGTCGTGTCCCCAAGCCGGCTGCAAGGAGTAAGGCTCTCATTTTACCAGGTTCCTCCCATTTATTTCCATTTTCAGATCTCTGGGGGTCAGCGGGATATTTCCCATGCTTCCCACCTGGCGGGCAGCAGCCAGCGAACCTATATATGAACTTTTCCAGATATCGGCACCGACAGCCATTGACATGGAGGTGCAGGTCAAAAAAGAATCGCCAGCCCCTGATACATCCTGGGGTGCGGTGTTGAATGCGGGCAATTTATCGGTTCTCCAGTCGTTTTCCTTTTCGGTTTCAGCGTGAATCAGCAATCCTTCTTCGTCCAGCGTTATAATGACATTTCTTGAGGCAGATTTTTTTCTCAATTTCTCCGCAAGAACCACCAATCCCGATTCGAAATCGTGAACGGCAAAGCGGGCCTCTCTTTCCGTGGGCGTAACCAGCCTCATCCCCCGAAAGCGCGACACATCACCAACCTGAGAAGAAGATTGACTATCTGCAACCATCATGATCCCTTTTTCTCTGCATAATTTCACAATAGGATTTACTAAAGACTGTGGAAGACATCCATAATTGAAGTCAGCAAATATAACCAAGTCAACTCCTGAGAGGACATCCATAACATCCCGATAAAATTGTTCTCGAATTTCAGCGGAAATTGCATGCTGACGCAAATGGCTTACCCGTAACAACGTCTTCTGTCTGACTCTGAATCTTTGCTTGAGCGTGGTCGGCCGGCTTTCATCAATAAACAGATGGGCATTTACGCCAAGAGATTCTAAGCGCTGTTGGACAAAATCATGGGTGTCATCCTTGCCGACCACAGAAAAAAATTGGACATCCGCCCCCAATCCCTGTGCATGGAGGGCAACGATACCGGCGCCGCCAAGGTATTTTTCCTTTGCTATCGGTGTTACAACAATTGTAGGATCTTCCTGAGACATTCCGAGGGCATCGCAGGTGATGTATTCATCAACGATGGTATCCCCAATTACGCATACTTTCAAACCTTTCATCTGGTCGACAACCTGAATTAATTCCTGAAAACTAAAATTGTGCCGCTCTATGAAATCTATGGGTTTCTTAATGGATAAAAGAGATAATTCCTTCCACTCTTTATTCATTAAATCAATGGAGGAAAAACTGATTTCACCCGAACCGAATATCAATTTGCCGCCATATTGTCCTAAAATAACTTTCTCCGGGTTCTCTCTTTCCTCATGTTCTTTCCCCTTAACCACAAAAGCAGGCCTCAATTTATCAAGAAAGTCAACGAGCGGTTCATGGAGGATTAATGAATAGTCAACACATGTAATGGACTGAATGCTCTCCAGGCGCAATTTTTCATCAATGAACGAGCCGGGAGATTTACCATCCAGAACGCCAACGATCAGGTAGTCACCACATTCTTTTGCAAACCGCAACAGCCTCAAATGGCCGGGGTGAATGATATTGAAGTTACCAGATACAAAAACGACCCTTTTGCGGGAGGTTTCTTTCTTAATTTGTTCTAATTCTTTTGTGGAGTACACTTATCTTGTCGCCCTTGGGTATAGTGATGGGGACATCCTATAGCAATTTTGTCAAGCACTTTTTGCGTGTTTGCATGTCTGAATAGGGAAACGGTATTGCGACTATATTCCCCATGGCCTAAAATGAAAACGCGAAGTTACAAAAGAAAATGAATAAAGCGAAATATCAGCCTAACACATTTATTATCACCATAAATAAACTGCCTTACGATGTCAAATTAAAACATTCATACTGGACTGATTATAATGGCCCGGTCAAGCAGATGCCCGACATTATTGAGGTGGCTACGCCAGCGGCACATACCGTAAATGTTACAGTCGGTGTGTTTTACTTTTTGAAGTGAATATTCCTGCCGTTTTATGGCTGTGTTTTCCAATAATTGGAACCTGGACAGGAAGCGAAGACAAGCCCGAGTCTTTCGATAGGGGCTTTCAACGGCTATGCCGCAGACTGAATTGGAAATTCAAGGATATCAACCGTCATCCTGCTCAGTCTGTAATCATTGTTGCGGTTTAGTTACGCCTGCCCCTGTTTACCCAATACCAGTTGCCGGATTTCCTTGATGCTGCCGACCGCCCGGATAGCGTCCTTGATCATGAGCAGCCGATCCGGATCATGAAGGCTGCGGATTAATGGCATCAGCAATAACGCAGCATCATCACCGAATTTCAGGCTCAAACCCAGCTCAATGGCTTCAATC
>SESB01001497.1_pt1 | contig 15150 bp, 27 predicted proteins | sample 3171441 | NCBI WGS metagenome assembly SESB01 (sample SAMN06051867, study PRJNA518727) | freshwater metagenome | biome: subpolar coniferous forest; feature: holomictic lake; material: water; isolation source: holomictic Lake 227, 6 m depth | place: Canada: near Kenora, Ontario | collected...
AGCCTTTAACTAATCGAGCATGTGCTGGCTTAACACCTTTGCCACGCAATAATGAAACAACCTTAAATGCTTTTGGATCAAAAGATTCTGGATCCTTAATCCATGCATCAATAGCAACATCAATATCTTCAGTCATTTGTCCAGCCGCATCACGTAACCGTTCTTGAATACTTGGGATATAAACTGCTGGTTTATTTGCTTCAATTGCGGCAACTGCTTCTTCGTCAATGTCGTTCCTACCTTCTGAAACAATTTTAGCAATCTCGCCACGCAACCATTCTGCTGTATTGCGACCATCATTAAAATCTATACGGAGTTCTGGCATACCTTTGAGCAAGCAAGCGGCAATTGCACCAACTGTACCATTACAACGATTATCTTTGGTTTTCTTAAACGCTGAGATTTCAGCTTTAGTATAGTCATTACGAGCCATCCAATCGATAACTTTTGGCTTCAATTCTTTGGCAGTCTTTTCCAAACGATACCAATCCATAGCAGATTTAAACTTACGATGAAATTCGTTTGCTAACAATATCTCGCAACCATCCCATTTTGGACTGTGATCTTTACCACGAGCTTCACGAATAATTGCGGATGTAATACGTTGTTTTTTTGCTACTGCCATTTTCAACTCCTATTTTGTTAGTGTATGTATATATTATACACTCACTCTTTGGTTTTGTCAAGCGGAACCCAGCCTAATTTTTGGAGATCTGTCCGTATTTCGTCCGTAATCGTGCCTTCTGCTACATTACGTCCAGGGTAAAAGTTTGTGTCTGCTTCATCACCGCTAAAGTCCTGTATGCCCGAACAGTACCAGTCCATATAATCGCCCTCTTTGCGTATGCGAGAAACAACACCACCGGCTGACCGCCAACTACAACGCCAAGTTTCTTCCTTTAGAATTGGAATCACTTCAAGTTTTTGGAACTCATTGTTACACATGGCCGCATAAAGATTTTGGCTAAATGTTTTGCTAGACCGAACTTTGTTTCGGAACCATTCGGACAAATACATATCCTCCTCCATGTCTGGAAGATTATTTTTTATTTTGGAATCGAAATTCACGTCTTAACCACCATTTGTATTTTTGAAAATATTCACCCATTTTAAGCGGTGGTTCATTAAATTGATTATGCTCTTCACAATTTTCTAACCAAATATTTCGTAACCAGCTTTTAAATTCGCTTAATTCTGTTGACATATCATTTTCCGATTAACTCAATTTTTTTAAACTCTTCTGGACTTATTAACTTCCATCCAGTTTGTTCGGCAATACCGCCGCGGTCTTCGATCAAGAAAACATGATCAGGAAATCGAGCTTTTAATACACTAACTACATCATCTAAATTTTTACCTTGCCCAAGAAATTGTTCGCTATGTTCATCATACCAATATTCAATTTCTCCACGTTTTTCTATCTTAACCTGATGAATAATATCCCTTAGTCGTTTAAGAATATCAACACGATCCTGTAGTTTTACAATCGCAAACGCATCCATCACTCCTAAGAGTACTTGGCTTACAATCCAAATAACTACCGCTAATAAAACAATCTCACCAATACTCAAGTCCATAGCCCGTTCCTTATTTTGATTAAACGGATCATCATAGCTTCATCTTCTTTTTCGTAGTCTGCTTCCATTTTGTTCATAATCTTACGAACCTTAGCGGAAAGTTTCCTATCTTCTTTATCTTCTTTACCCCAACTAGCAAGCCCCGGACCATACTTCGCACTCATTAGATCGCAATAATCCATCCAACCACTAGCCTGCATCGGCTCTGGACGATTACGATATATCTGTGTCCACCACGTATATAAATCTAATATTTCTTGTGCTTTGATTGCTTGACTTGTAGGTTTGCCATAACGAGGATCGTCTTTGTCCAGTCCTTCGTCATCACCCCAAGTAAGACCACGTTGCCATTCTAGGTTATCTAGTCCAGCTTGTGGGCAACGCCAAGTACGCCAGCGGAACCAACCACGAGCCCAAAACGGTGGCTTATACTTTTCTGCTTCGTCTGAGCTATCCCAAGCAATATGCCACCATGCTAGTTCGACCTCGACGAAATCCACCAGCTCGTTAAATAGGCAAGGCAAAAACCTGTTGCCAACATCAAACCAGCTACCACGCTGAATATCGCGAGAACTAGCGGTAAGGGCATGAGTTTTAGTAACCCAACGGTTGTTAATGTAATATTTGATATCATATAATGTGTCCGGTATAAAATAAACTACGTTAGCGATATAATCTAACCCTTCTTCAGCAATCCAATAACGAACAGGATTAAACCCTTTAGCATCATTTTGCCATTTATCCCATTGTTCTGTTGTTCCGGCTTCGAGCTTGCGTGTACCGCGAACCCAGTCTGCAAATTTTGAACAACTCCAATAGTGTGTTCTAGACATTTTTATTCTTCCTAAATTGTTCTACATCTTTAATAGCTGACTTTAATGTTTCAGCGTAGGTAAGAGCCTGTTGCTGACTCATAATAATACTTGCTTCGTATTCAATATAACCGTTGGTAAGCAATCGCCAAATATGATGCCAGCGTGTTTTAGACCAAAAGTTCGTCTTTTGGGTAGTATATGTATTAACTGTAATGTCTGATTCATCTGCTTCTACCCAAACATTATGTGAATGGTCGTCACTGCCGCAGTCGCAAGGCACAATGTAAGATTTTGAGTCGCCCCAATCCTTACGTAATAATATACCTTCTGCTGGTTGTTGTGCTTTCATTCTTCAACTCCAAAATGTTTTCGAATCTGGTTGCCAGACTCTGTTTTAATATACTCGTGTGGGCGTTCAGCAATGCCAGCACACTCTTTCACAATCAACTCGGCGAACTTTTCTGTAGCTTCGTGTGCATTTCCGACTCGACTGCTAGGACCTAAGAGTCCAGCTTGTTCAGCAAGTTGTTTAATCTTCTCGTTCATCCTCTTAATCCTGTTGTAGTTTTATTTACAGTAGGCCCATCGCTTTCGAAGTCCATTCCGGTTGAGCGGCCTTCATAACACTTGCCGTTCCACTTCATACTAATTCGAACAGCCTTGTTAATGATAACATTAAGTTTAACCTTATCTTCAAAGCTTTCTACTACCGCAGTAGTTTCTTTGGCACTCTTTGCCATTTTAACTAGGCAAGTATCACCGTGTCTTGTAACTTCGGCCATTATTTTACTTTCTCATATTGATGTTTAATTTGGGCTACAGCATGTTTAACACTAGCATTGTATCCGTTTTCCCAATCCTGGTAACCACCCAACGGCTCTGCAATTTTCTGCCCTTTGACAATCTTACATACATCCTTGATCAATAACTCAGCCAACTTGTCGGCACGGCCTGCTAACTCTGGAGCAGCAAATCCTGCTTCTAACATTAGTTGTTTGATCCGGTCGTTCATTAAAACTCTCCGTGTCTCATTAAGTATAGCATATGATGATAAATCTTAAACGTATTTTCTGCGTCATCAAGGGCATCGTGCTTGCGGCCATCAAACTTTAAGCCAAATCTGTTCATAGCGGTGCCTAGCCCACCGCTGAATACTTTGTTGTCACGGGCAATCATACGACTAACAGCTAGTGTCTTGGCATCAATCCATCGACGCCCAAAACACCAATCCTCACGAGCCGCAGGGCTAAGTTGTTCGCGAACTTCTGCAGAGTCTCCACCGCCCCAAGTAATTGGATTGAGGAATTCTGTATGCTTGCGGTGAAAATCCTTTAGAATTTGATAAGCATCATCTAACGGCATGCCATCGTTATCAATCTGTGCTTGTGTAATACCGCATAGATCTGTAATAAACGGCACAATGGGTTCGCCGGGATTTACGTAAATGCGTAATCTCTGTGATATTTCTCCAGTATCAGTGTCTCCAACAACGGCACCAATTTGGATAATTTTGCCCGAGGGCTGATTCATTTCAAGGTCTAGTGATGTAAGTTTCATATTACTAGTATACTGCCTTTCTTTGGTTTTGTCAAACAGTTTGGACTATAAGCCCGGAACTCTTTTTTGGGCAGCATTGCCAAAACGTAGGTAAAATTCGGTTAATTTCTTTCCTTCAAAAACTGCACTGATCATATACATGTGTCCGTAATACGTTGGGTCCATATATCTATTCCAAATTGGAGCATCATCTACACAATTCTCCATAACCCATTTACCAGCATCCGTTTGTTGCCACTGATAAATCGGTTCAGCCGCATATAGATCAGGATCTTCAACATCGCCTACAGTAAACGTATGTACTACAATTTGCTTTTTCATATTTTAAGCGATTGTGTATTGTGCCCATACTAATGAAAACATAGTTGCATCTTTTGGATTATTAAATTGAAACGTATATTTGCTCCAACTACTTTCGGACAACCACATTTCCCAATCTTCAAAAACGAGATTCTTTTCGCACCATTCGGCAGCTAGATAGCCTGCATCAGCACCGTGAATATCGACTTGTATCATACTTTTTTAGGGCGACGTTTTACATATTTAGGTTTGGGTTTTTTGGTGGCGGCTAACGGCTCATGCTGTACTGCTTGCTGGCTACGTTCAAGTGCGGCGTGTATTTGATCTGGAGTCGGTTCAGCTTCGTCAGTAACTAGGAAGTCTTCTTCAACATAATCATCAGCCGGAATAACACCTTCTTCGTTGGGCATAATCATGCCAACTTTATTTAGATAGCGTTGTTCGTGCTGTGTCTGGGTAGACTTGAAAAGATTAATCGGACCCTTTGGATCAAGGCTAATCTGTTGTAATGTACGAACTTCGTAAATATCTTCAATGCCCGTTTTAATTTCGATAATATACAGCTCAGTATCTTTGCTGTGCCCTTCTTCAAGATGAGTAAGGTCAATAATTTCAACTACTCGACCCTTAGTTAACTTTCGTTCACCAATGTGGATCCAAACTGGATCTTTAATATTAATTTCTTTTTTCATAATTTTTAAAATAGCAATAGTAGAACACTAGCCGTTATTCGGCTAGGTCTGCTAACATCGGTTTGCCGTCCATTAAATCTTTGACAAACTTCATAGCCTTGCGGTTGGTATCGAAGACATATTCACTGTCCTCGTCTGTTGTGCGTAGGCTAACAACGACACCGTTCTTAACCTTACGCATTTCGATTGCTTCAAAGTCCATATTAGGCCTTTATGTTATTGTGGAACTGATAGGTTGTAATTAAAATGGAAAATTCCAATGTGTGCAATTTCACGACTTAATTCATGATCACACCAACAATCAAATCCTGCTTGTTTTGCTTTTGAGCAGAAGTAGATATCTTCACCGATTTCAAGATTAAGTTCTGGAACAAACTCTTGGAGATAATGCGGCTGTGGAATTTTTTCGTAAACTGACCGATGTACCATAACCATGCCATGTGGTAAGACATCAACCTTTTCCATTGCTGGGCTATTCTCGTCAGTTACTAATTCTTGGAAGTTACCTGGAGTACCCATCATGCCAGTAAATCCCGGATTAGGGAAACGGCGACGACGATAGTTAGCACCAACTAATGGTACGCCACGTTGTAGTAATTTAATAGGAGCGTCAATTGGGAACTTCATATCGCTGTCTACCCACCAAGCGTAGTCAAAGTCTGACTTCATAAAGATGTCAGTTAAGTTACGTCGAGCAATGGTAATAACACTACCAATGTTAAACGCACAATTGATCTTAATGCCATTGGCTACCATGTTAGCACATGCCATAGCAAGATGCTGGGCAAATTCTGCATTAACCATTTCCATTGCTGGAACCAAGATCATAACACTTGGAGTTTTTCCAGCAGGTGCACCAGCGGGTGCCGTTGGAACCTTCAATGGTGCCTTAGCCGTTTGCGCCCCACGACTAGGAATGTTTAGTTTACCTTTGTTCTTCATTATTATCCTTTTGTTTTTGAAGTAATTTGTTTCTACTGCTCGATAACAGTTTTATACCTATATAATCTAATTTATCGTTTAAAACGGTGTCCATGACGAAATTAGAGTCTGCAATTACCACACTAGTTTCTGTTGAATCATCGTTCATTTTAATTTCATAATGTAATCTAATACTGCTTTTGATTCACGTAAGTCGTCTTTTTCGACCATTGTGTCAAATACGCTGTGTACTATAACTTCGTGTTTGGCCTGATCTAATGGTGTTAATTTAGTAACATCAATTAGTGTTTTTGTGCCGTCTTTATTATTGCGTTCTATTTTAACATCAAACTTTCTTGATTTAATTTCCATACTACTATTATATAGAATAAATTAGGAGTTGTCAACTAATTTAATTAACAGTATTGAGATTTTGGATTTATTCAAAAAAACAAATTTTTGTTGTGCAAATCTTGGGCAGTTTCATAAGGATCAGTACCGTCAAATCTATAATGATAACGTAGTGCATCAGCACATACAATATTCTTTTCAACAATATGTCGAAACTGTTCTTGTCCGCATAACAATCTTTCCCGGCACAGATCTACGTTATCCTGCATTAGATCAACTCCATATATTGTACTCAATGCTTGCTCAAAGGTTGATCCATTTTCCATTTTACGGATAAGCACCTCACCTAGAAACTGCCCATCACCGCACGACGGATCCAAGAAGGATTTAGTAGTATCTTGGAACTGATTAATAGGGATCTCTGCCAGGATTTCTTGTACTAGCGGAGTTGGGGTAAAGACTTCGCCCGTGGCCTTTACCCTGAGTTTGTCACGCTCTACACCGCTCATGTAAGTGCGGTTTCGAATGTGTTCGACTACATCATTTAACATTAGCTTCGATGTAGTCAATTTCTTCTTGTGTAAGTCCAAAGTGTTTGTAAATCTCTGCGTCAGTCCACTTCTTGGTCTTAAGTTTTGGAAGTTTTCTTTGTCGAACTGCATGATTAAATCCTGAGTTTCGTCTTTTATAAAAATAAGTTACAAATCTAAATAATTTTGAGCTTAGGTATGTTTTAATTTTTTCTCCTTCATCAATGGTTGATATAGGAATAAAACACATCAATGCACCTACTGCTTCTTTGGTAATCGGCATATTGTTGTCTGCTGTTTTGTTGCTGTAGTATGCAGAGCTAATATTAACTGCAATTTTTAAAACCCCGTCATTATTAAGTTTTGTTTTTGTAAAACCTCGGTTGGCGGTACTGTAAATTATAGGATTTACATATATTTTATCCTGTATATTCAAAACTTCAGATGACGCTAAATGTTCGTCTTGGAATTCAATTCGGGGATGAGATGAATTTAAAACTTTTGATATAATCAAATCAATTTGTGTTTCTGATGAATCTTTTGGTAGTCCTATTCTTAAATCAATAGGTTGAGAAGCGGCCTCATCTATATATAATGTATTACCTTGATATGGTTCGTTACATGCAACCAATGAAATAATATCGGTACCCACATTAAAGAATTGATTTGCATTACGATTAATATTCAATAAATTATACTCAGAAGTAAGTTGGGTTCTGACTTTTTTCATTTGAGCATTATTACTATCGAGCCAACCAGATGGAATCACCCATCCGATGTATCCATTCTTTTTAAGCAAAGAAAGTGCCTTCACCGTAAATGTAGGCCAAATCTTAAAAGCATGGGCTTGATCTCCCTGGTAAGGTGGGTTACCTACTATAACATCAAATTTCATTGTATTATCCAATTCAAAGAACTTGTCGTAGGGCTTCTTAGCATACTGTCCTACGAGCTTATTCATATTTACTGCTAGGTCAACTAGGGCGGTGCTGTATTCGAACCCATATACACGATTGCGAATGTTCTTATCGTTGTGCCCATTAGCACGAAGTCTATTTTCAATCTCAGCAACGAACTGACCACCACCTATTGCAGGATCAAAAAATGTAGTAGAGTCGCTAGTCCAAACATTTTCTGGCAACGCATCGAGTATCTCGTTAACTAACTCTTTAATGTCTTTAATTCGCTCTAACATTTATTGCTCCTGCTTTCTTAGTGTATGTATATATTATAACACCAAATTTACCAAATGTCAACCGTTGTTTTTATGCCACAAGTTGTGCTACTTTAGCACTCTTTTGTAGGCTAGCAAGATCATAGTTTAATACACCACGATCAAAGAACTCAAGTATAGTAGCAGGAGTAACACTAAACTCTTGTTCAACATACTCAGCATAATCATCTACTTCTGTGCAACGCACTAGGCTGTCACGGATACTGCTGGATTGTGTCATAATAGCTAGGTATGGCAAGTGTTCAACGATAGTGGCCAAAACCTTTCGGGCTTTATCGATCATCTTGAAATCTTCCTTGCTTAATACCACAGGCTTACCTTTGGCTTTGTTAACTCCTGCCTTGCCTTTTGCGGCCGCTTCAATCTTGGCCAACTTAGAATAGTTTGCGTGACCCAAAGCCAACAATCTAATCTCATCAATGCTCAACTCATTGACGTCGGCTTGCTTACCTACCATACGACTCAAACTGTTGCGATCTAGGATCTGTTGTAGGTAATGATCAATCTCAATACGAACACTACCATCTTTACCACAAGCAAAAATGTCAATGGTACTGATCACACGACGCAAAGCTTCATCAACATCAACACCTTTGCGTTTAGCATAGTTTTGTGCCGCCGCAATCATCATTGTGTCAAACTTGTCATCACGATTAGGATCAAAGCTCAAACTAAAGATGCGTCCGATCTTACCTACTTGGCTTGGAGTGAGGGCACGACTGATCTTCTGCGTGGTTGCTCCGGCATCACCTTCGTCGTAACATAGGTACAGACTAGTGATCTCTCCAATACTATAAGAGCGTTGTGCCATGCCGCGGCTTAGGATCAACAAGGGCTTACCTGTTTCGCGACACTTTTCAATTACTTCTTTAGTAATCTTCTCTGCGTTCTTGTTGCTAATCTTCTTACCGTTATGCTCACCAACACCGCTAATCTCTAAGATCTGCCAGTTGCTAAGAACTTGTTCTGTAATCTTTACAGTTGTCTTAAGGTGTTCGTTTTTCATACTGCCTGGTAAGAACATCATTGCTACTTGAAAGCCTTCAGTATCGTTAGCAACCGCTACCTGTTCAGCAACACTCATCTCGGGCAAACTATTCTGTCCTAAGAATACTGCCTGTAGCATACGAGTCCAAAAGCCTTTAGCACGGATAGGATCCTTAGCAAACTTGCTCCAGCTTGGCAAATAGTCATCACCATCAACAAATAGTTCTGGATCTAACTTGCGAGCCTGCTCAACTGCGCGGATTAAGTTCATTTGATAGAACTCAACTGGCACTACGAGTTTGCTACGCTGTGGATTTATCTTAAAGTGCTTTAACATTATTACTCCTGCTTTCTTAGTGTATATACATAGTATACACTGATTTTACCAATTTGTCAACCATTAAATGCCAGCTTTTTCCATAAGCAATTCAGCGTAGGTTGTGCCCAAATAGTGATCAATTTTCCAGTTACCGCAGGCCCGTTCACCGTTAGTTCCAGTCATTAGTACAACAACATCCTGTGGTTTTTTTGCCACAATAAATGGATCGGCTTGTTTTTCTGTGTGTGCTCCAAAGTCTGCTTCGTCGATGAATACCAAACGAGTCTCTTTAAGACCAAATAGGTAATCAATACGATCTTGACGCTTACTACTACCACACATACTTAGGAATACCACAACCTGTTGATTGGCCTTTAATGCCTCTTTAACTTCTTTCTGATAATTGTCGGTACTGCTGTCAATTACTGCTAGGTTACGGAACTGTTCAAATGCTGTTAGGTCTTTGGCAAAACTAGCAAAACTGGTTAAGACATAGGATGCTACGATGGTTACCTTTGCGCCACTCTCAATAGCAAGTGCACCTGACCAAATTGTCTTACCAAATCGAGCACAAAGCTCTGCCATAATAGTACGGCAGCCGTTAGCTACTGCCTCCAACACATTCTCGGCGGCATCTGATTGCCACTGTGCTAGTCCTGCGATTGGTAATGGTTGCCCAGCCTTCTTAAGATACTCGTTGACCTTATAGGCCATTACTGTTGCGTCGAGTGTATGGACTTCACCTGTCGTGCCCTTACGGAAACCAATCTGCTCGCGGATAAAGTCATCTACACGACCGTGCTGTTTAAGACGATCTGGACAGTTTTTCTGAGCCAATTCAGTTACATCCCAAATAGCAACCAACTCGATTGTACCGTCTTTGATCTTATCCTTACGAACACCAACTGAATCCTTAATACGCTTGAGCACTTCTTTCTCTGGATCTTGTCCTTCTTTAACCCAACGCTCGCCAAACTTACACTCGTCAATGTCGGTCTTTTCGTGCCACAAGTAACAATACATCTTATCCATATAACTCTTTCTGTTTTCTAACTGTATGTATATATTATACAGTGGTTTTACCAATAAGTCAAGACTCAATTTGTCCAAAATCTTCTGCTGATCTGGCTTCTTTATGATAATCGTCATTCTCGGCACTCTTAATACGATCGCAAATAACACAAAGAGTTTGGATATTATTAACATCATCAATCTGCTCTTGAGTCCATCCCATAGCCCTTGCATCAGCTTGCCGAATAATATGATCACAAATTAGTGTAGATCTTTGGGCACGATCCTTTTGGATAGGATCAGTCATGCGATCAAATCTTTTATCTTCTTTTGGATTGTAACCACAATCTGAGCAACACCATTTCTTATGAAGTGTGTATTGCCGATCTGCTCTGGCTAACCCCTCCATAAGTTTGAGTTGATGATCCCTACAATATTCAGCACCTTCGCCCTTGTAGATTGTTCTATGATCTGTACACCCCGGAGCCCGGCAGATATATCCTTTCTCTACCTGCTCCCGAATTGCTGTTGTTGATTTCCTTGTAGTCATATTAAATCTCTGGAGTAAACGGAGTATTAATAGTAAGTTTTGGAATAGGGCCGGTATAATGCTTATTCACTAAGTGCCACAAATACGTGCCACCCTGGATCCAATCCTTATTCAACTTAGGTTGTTTAATAAACATATCTGCATTTTCACCAAACATGTTACGCATCATTTGATGTTCTTTTTCTTTGTACTTAAGATATGCACCTTCTACTAGTTTCCAAAATGGACCGTCTGGACTAAAGTCTGCATTGAATTTCTTTTTAAACAAATCATATAACCGATACATATCTTCTTGCGTGTATTCGGCTCGTTCGCTTTTACTCATTGCAAACCAATTACCCATAATGTACATTTCTTTAGGATCTACAGGGCGTTGATCTTGGGCACTCAGCCCTAGGTACATTGCTAGTTCTTTAACGACTGCTGGTTCATATTTGTTAATTTCATCAAGACGACTAATAGCCCCTGGTTGATTAGTATCCCCAAATTTATCTGCTGTAGCAAACAATCCGTTGTGTTCGAGATACTGTTGTTTCTTTTCTGCTTCAACCCAAATAGGATTATTGCTACCATCCAACCGAACACCGTAAATCATCTGCATAAACAAATCAATTAGGTCCAATAACTTTTTACCTTCTTTGCTGTTACCTTTAACAAAGTTGTTACGGATTTCAGATTTTAACGTAACTTCGTAAATGGTTACAGGAATCTCAACATCGTCTGTGTCTTGTAAAATCATTACAGAAACAATGTATAGGACCATAGCAGTGTGTTGGCCATCCCAACTGGCAAATAAAATATCACTGTTAGGAACTTTATAAACTTGTATTGGCTGAATTTGAAATTCATTGAAGTTAGTAATAATGTCAATCACCCAATCGATATCCAATTTGCGTTGCATGGTATCGTCGATGATGATTTGATTAAGTTTTCGCATTTGGCTTTTGCAAAGGCGCAGTTGTTTAAACTTTGTTATAGTTGGGAATCGACGTTGGAATTCTTTAATAGCTTCGGTAAGCATATAAAGTTTATATTTTTTAACGTCGGGGGGCAAGTTTGATAGCGTATGATTCAACCTCTCTTTGAGATCATGAAAGGTTGATGCATTGACATTAAAACGACTATTCATTTTGTCGCAATAACGTTGTGCTGGTTGAATCTGTAAATTCATCATTGTAATTCTCCAAATTGTTTACCACGTAAATTTAGTTTCACGCAGTACGATCGTTTGACCGTATATCTAGTATACGATCAATAGAGAACTATGTCAACAACTTATATATCTTTTTGAGTAGGCGTTTGATAACAGGGTGGTTTGGAGAGAAAGCATGGACATAAGCCCAAAGGTTAACGCTGTCTTTGGTACTTAAGGTTTGGACATTTTGGAGGGATTGGAGCGGGTTGGAGCATTCTTTTAGTTCTACAGCAATATTATGGGCATAAGCATCTATTTCATCTGGGTCAGCCAAATAGCAAACAGCTTCGTCCAAATTGTATACATGTTTACGTCTGGGTTCAAATGATTGGAATCCACGATCACGACTTTGTCGCATATGGATTAATTCGTGTGCCAGGCTATCTGCTAGTCGATTGGTAAATGTAGCCCATACTTCTTGATCTACGATAAGATACTCATCTGATGGATTGGTTATCAGCACTATCTCAACGGATATTCTGCCCTGCTCGTCATGCTCGGGATCATAATAGGCTGTGATGTTGATGTCATCTTGGTCAACTTCCAAAGCCGAAGTATGAAGCACGTTGACTCTAAATCTGCGGGCAATGAAATGACCAACAAGATCAATTAGATCATTTACGGGATATACCTGTCCTAGAACCTTAGATTCAAGTGGACTGCATATTTCAGTAACTTGTAGTCGTGTTGGTAGTTCTACAGGTTCATCTATGCTAGGTGCACAATTAAATTTTTTGATCTTCAATAGGTTAACCAATCTGTGGTCTTAAATGGTTTGCCAATGTAGGCATTTTCTAGCTGTGTTAGGATCTTACGCTTCATCCTGCGTATGATCTTGTGATCGTGATTCCAATCAAAGGATTTTAAATAACTGTACCACCAGGAATTTTTATGTCTACAAGCCTGATTGGTATCTAGATATCGTTTGATAACTGTGGGATTATAACCAAATCGATCGATCAATTCGCAAGCGATATTAAACGCAAATGCTCCCATTTCGTCACGGTCACCAAAATATTCCTGTAGTTTGCGCTCAAGGGTTAACTCTGCTGTGCTTTGATAGCCAGGTAATGATTTGAAATTGCGGGCACGGAACTGTCGCATGTGTATCATTTCATGCAACATTATATGGGCGAATCTGTGACTCATCCTGCGCCATCTATTCATGGTTATAGTCATTCTTATATCGCTAGGATGATAATTGAGATTTAACTCAATGGCAGGTTTGCTTTTTCGATCAAGATCGCTGTAATATACTCCGCCCATGTAGATATATCCAGGCATGTTATTTTCTTCAATTTTTTTAATTATCTTGATGGGCAACAAAGGCTTGATGTGGTTGCTGACTATTCTGTTGATTTGATCGGGTGTAAGAGGTCTACCCACTATTTTCTTGTTTAAAGAAAAAAAGCAGGAGTACAGCATGCCACGGTCTAGTGCGGACCAATTAACGGTTTTAGCGTTTGCCACGGTATTTCTCCAGTGATCTTACTCACTGTATTTACACCGGATTATATTACAATTTTATATATGTTTAACGCCCACGTCCTGCTGAACGTGTAGCGGGCTTTTTAACCTGGACCTGCGGTTTTTTAGCCTGTTGAACCTGGGTTGTTTTAGCACCCGGGACCTTTGGATTATTTGCAACTTTTTGTGCGGCTGCAATAAAGGGATTTTTACTGATTTTTTTAGCTTCTTCTGCCATGGTTTTTCTCGCCAATTTCTTTGCTTCTAACCTGGCTAGTAGTGCTAACAGTTCTTCACGGGTTAGCATCTTACCCCAGGTTGCGACCTTTTTAGGTTCTTCTTTTTGTTTTCTTGTTGCCATTACTGCCTTTAATTGGTGCGCGGGGAGAGACTCGAACTCTCACGCCTTGCGGCACTGGCTTCTAAGACCAGCATGGCTACCATTACATCACCCGCGCAATGCTACTATTCTGCTACCGTTTCTACCACTTCTTCAACAACTACCGGTGCTTTATAATTTGGAAGCGTTTTCAAATATGCAATTCTACGATTGATCTGTGCTATGTGCTTTTTACGAGCACCACTTAACATCTTTTCTAATTGAGCAATATTCAATGGGCCTAATCGTGTTTTACCATTACGGGTCAACATTGAGTTTGCTTTTTTAATTTTAGTTGTTGCCATGATATATCCTTTATTAAACTTTGGTGCCCTCGCACGGATTCGAACCGCGGACCCCCTGCTTACAAAGCAGACGCTCTGGCCAACTGAGCTACAAGGGCAATACTATTACGGCTGGGAGGGCTTGAACCTCCAAATGCGTTGACTAAGTCGTTGCACCGTCCTTACCCGGATATGGGAAGAGCTCTGCCAATTTGCTTACAGCCGTATGTATAATTATACACAGTCTTTGTCTGTAGAGCAAGACTTGATTATTCTCCTAAAACTTGACTCTTAGTATCCATTTTTAGTAAGTATGCCTCAAAGTCAACTTCACCGTTTTGGATTTCTAAAAGAGCATCGATAGTGCTTTGATGTTTCCCATGACGATGTTGCTTCTTAAGTTCACGCAATCGTTCCGCGGCAACCAACACCATATCATATCTTAAATTATCTACATTTCGGACACATTTTTCGAGGTCGAGCTGTAGATGGCGGCTGTCAATTTTCTTTTTCATGTAAACCTTTCGTTTAAAACTTATTATACGGGAATTATTTGGTAATGTCAACCACTTGATATTCGTAGTTGATTGTGTCGTCGTTTTCGCGGAAAGTAACTGCACCATTCTTATGATGGAAACGTCGAGCCATTTCGGTTTTTGGACTAAGTGTTACAAAACGAGTAATATTTGGAAACTGTAGTTTGATTTCATCTACGGTACGTACTAGCAATTCTTTACCGGCGCCTGGAGCATACGACCAAATAGTGTAAAAGATTGCTGTGTTTGGCATTAGCGCATCTTGAGCTAGCTCAGTAACTGAACTAGGAACAAAGTCACACAGACTTACACATACCATTGCCTTTGGATCTTCACCGTCGACAATACTTGAGATAAAGCGATTTTCACTAACACGGAACTCTGCTGGAAGTTCTGGACGTACCGGGTCATCCTTGATAAATTTCATCAATGGACTGGCAAGGTC
>SESB01001498.1_pt1 | contig 15136 bp, 11 predicted proteins | sample 3171441 | NCBI WGS metagenome assembly SESB01 (sample SAMN06051867, study PRJNA518727) | freshwater metagenome | biome: subpolar coniferous forest; feature: holomictic lake; material: water; isolation source: holomictic Lake 227, 6 m depth | place: Canada: near Kenora, Ontario | collected...
AAGATAAGACTCCTCGTCTGTTCCTTTGACCGGGTTGATCAAGGGGGTAAGCAGTTCTTGGAGACTTAATTTGGTTAGGTATTCGTTGATGGGTTTTGTCTTGTCGAAGACAAAGGAGGGTCTAGCATATTTAGGGAAGTCAGGAGACTGAGTTACCTCCGGTGGGAGATTAACGACCGTGTAAATTCTGCCAAACCAGTCTCTTCTAAGTCGAAGCTTCCCCCATTCGGGAGAATCCATCGACTGCTTCTTTATTTCAGAAAGATATTCTCTGTAGAGACCTAGTTCTTTCAGTACTTTAAAAATTCTAAGCATAGTTTTTTATTATTATAGATGAAACTATTTGGTTTCCTCCATTTTCAGGCGAATTTTATTTCTAGCTCTTCTGATTCGAGTAGCAATAGATCTCTTTTTGATCCCGTATTTCTCTGCTATGTCTTTATATTTCATTCCGTTAATCTCTCGATCGATCATAATGTCTCGATAGAGGGCAGGAAGGGACCTAATTTCTTCAATAGCAACCTCGTACATATCATCTATCGTGCTTCCCTCGTTGGCAAACTTCCAAAGGGGATCATCATCTATATTATATGATGGATTCTTCTCCTCGTTCTGAGAGGAAGAATATTCTAGATCCTCTATTGAAAGATGAACATACTTCTTTCTGGTCTTTAGTAAAAGTAGGGATTCGTTTCTGGCAATGTTGTAGCACCAGGTAGAAAAATTACCTCTCGAGCTGTCGTACTGCTCGATCTTCTGCCAGACTTTGGCCATTGCATTTAAGAATGCATCCTCAGCTAGCTCTGCTTCTTTTAAGATGGAGTAGCAGTGATTTAGCACTCCGGGTTTAACTCTTTCGTAGAGTAGTTTAAAACTTCTTTCGTCTCTAAATTCGATAAAATTGTTTGCAAGTGTCTGAATGTTCTTTTCTTTTTTAATTTCTTTTTGCATGATTTCTCTTTATGATTTTCTTTATTTTTGATTTATAATTCTCCAATTCTAACAACTTCGATCCCAGCTTCATACAGGAAGTGTAGAGATTCTGTTTTTCTGTAAATTTCCTTAAATACAACTCTCTTGATTCCAGATTGGATAATAAGCTTTGAACATTCAAAGCAAGGAGATGCTGTGATATAGACTGTTGATCCATCCGAACTGTTTGTGCTCTTGGCAAGTTTAGTGATTGCATTTGCTTCTGCATGAAGAACATACGGTAGAGTGGTATTGTCATCGTCTTCGCACTGATTTGGAAACCCAGAAGGACTTCCATTATACCCATCCGAAATGATGGACTTGTTCTTAACCATTAGACACCCAACCTGCATTCTCTTGCAGTGGGAGTTAGTTCCCCATATTTCTGCCATCTTAAGATAAACTAGGTCTGTCTTCAGTGTCTTCTCATCTAGATCGAGATCTTCTATGGAATTTCCATATTTAAAAGTTTGTTCCCCCGGGGAAGCCTTCCAAAAGGGGAGAGCTAGTTTATCTGGGTCTCCAAAAGTCAGCCGGAGGAATTCTTTTCTTTGGTAGTCTGTCATTTAGTAGTTTTTTAGGTCGCTTACTATCTAATATACGGACCCAAATTCCATCAGATGGAAAAAATTGAAATTTAGTCCAACATATTCGACGTTGGGCGGAACGGCTTGTTGTTTTTGATAGATAGCGGACCCGTCAAAGTTGTATTGATAGCAGCAAGAAGACCTTTAATGTCCTGGATATCCTGGGCAGAGATCTGGGTTTGTTTGCCCTTGTCTGACGAGCTGCTTGTTGCTGATGTTGGTGCAGAAGATTTGTTCTCTTCTTTTTTAGCCTCTGAAGATTGAACAACGGCAGGAGAAGTTTCTTTCCTGGCTTCCGCCTCTTTTTTAACTTCAGCTTGAGGTTTTGCCGGATCAGACTTAGATTTAGACTGGTCTTTAAGAGTAGTTGTCTCATTCTTCATCCCCGATTCGGCAACAGATGCCTCTTTCTTCTTCTTAGTCAAGGAAGAAATATAGTTGATAGTAGATCCAAGTCTGGTTTTTCCAAATTCTTCTTTTGCCACTTCTTTAAAGCTTTTCTTCGGAGAATCCACATCGGCAGAAGATTTAGTCCCAACCTTAGGGTTTAGAGCTTCAGGGGTTTTAACCGCTGTCGAATCTGCTATTGGACTTCCTGGAGTGGGAGATGTTTTTTCTTTTAGTGCAGCTGGGGTTGAAACTGGTGATGTTCCTTCTGCGGTTGTTTTTCCTTCAGTTGATTCTTTCTTCCCGAAGAATTTATCTTTTAGTCTGGTAAGGACACTTTTTTTTCCGGCTGCAGTAGTTCCTTTTTCTCCTGACTTCTCTGTTTTGGCTGCAGGACTTGTCATGTTCTCGGTGGTCATGTTCTCCTTAGCAGCTTTTTCCTTCTGCTTTAGATCTGGAGTTTGACTCACGGTCGTACTTGTGGTGATCAGCTGTTCTGCTTTTTTCCTGGCTAGATCTTCTGCTGATTTTTTAGCAGAATCTTTTGCCTCTGAAATTCCAGACTTTGCAGCCTCTTTTAGGGATCCAGTTTCGAGCAGAGTCTTTCCTGCAGAACTTAGAGTCTTTAAACTAGCAGACTTGAAGAGTTCATTTCCCTCTTCGAAAGACTTCTTAACAGATCCGAGAAGCTTAGAAAACATTCCCTCTTGTGCCTTTTGTGCATCTGCAGTTGTTTTCTCCGCAGAGGTAGCAGCAGATTTAGAATCTTCCTTCTTTGTTTCCACAGACTGGGTAACAGCCTTTGCAACAGAGGCATTTCCCTTATTCATGTCTCTGACTTCTTTAGCCAGGACGTCTAGATTTCTAGTAAGGTCTGAGAGTTCTTTAAGCACTTTTTGAGGAGAATCCATCTAGGAGATGTTTTTCTTTATATATCAGGAATTTATCTATTTTGAAAAATTGAATAGCTCTTTCTTTCCTGATTCTTCTAGAGATTCTCTGTTTTCTCTTTCCACAGCTTGATTGAGTTTCTCAATCCACATCTGATACTCATAGTAGGGGATGGACTCAATCCAGTTTGGATCTAGTCCATGTTCCTTCCACATTCTGAACTTCAGATCAAAGAAGTTCTCCAAAGATATCTGAAATAACGAAAAGAGATTTGAATCCTCCGGGAAAGGTTATAGGGGCGGTGACCTCGACACCGCAGGTGGGACACATGACGCTAACGTCCAGCTGAGTCCCGATTTTTATAGTTTCACAAAGTTCAAAATAGAGGGAAAATTCCTCTTTAGACCAATCGTTAGATTCCAGCATCCTCTGTTTAATCTTATCAGCATCTAAACCTCTCCACTCTTCAAAGATAAATGGAGCAATCTTAGCAAAGCTCTCTTCCACTTCGATTCCTTTTCTTTCCGATTCAACCACAAAAGAAGAAACTGCTTCCATTACTCCGATAGAAGGAACAGTCATTCTAATTTCTTTCCCTATTTTTCTAACAGGAAAAACAAAGTTTCTAGAGACGGGGGAATAATACTTCATCACCCTTGAATCGATCTCATAGTCGGAGAGAATTCCGGTTCTTAGTTCTATTCCGTTGGAAATAGGGCAGGCTTCTTTCTTGCCGCAGGTAGTCGTAGGTGTAATGATGATCCTATTCTCTCCTTGGATGAAGGTTAAATCTCTAATCGCCATAACCAAGAAAAATCTATCTTCCTGTTTTAGATCTTTATACGAAACTACACCCTCGCTTGGGAAGTGCATTGTGCTACACTTGCTAAGGATAAAGTTTAACCTCTCGTTTAGATCGATCAAATCTTCCTCGTCTATACTCGAAAAGTGTCTAATTTCTCTTACCTCTGCAGCTCTGATTGCGATCTTAGTTCCGTCGGGATAAAAGAGTCCCTTCGAAGGCAGAACTGATAGAGGAAGATTCTTCCAGCCAAATTCCAGTCCAGGTGAAAATTCAGGCTGAGGAACCCTTTGAGGTTCAATTCTTCCTAAATCAGAAGGTCTAGAATCTAAGGGTGCTGCTGACCTAGATCTAATCTCTTCTAGAGCAGGGTCTAAAACATGAGGAGGTGTATATAGAGGGGTTTGTCTTGCCTCTAGATCCTCACGAGTTGGAGTTTGTATAACGTTTGATTCCGGAATGAAAGGGTCGTCGTACTGAACTCCTCCTTCCATTTCTTTTCTTGCTAGAATTTCCTCTGGTGATAAACCTGCTAAAATTCCTTGATTGTCTAGTCCCATATTAATTTAAATTGTTATTTTATATACCCGACATAACAAAAAGACGGATATTCTTATTTTAGAATATCCGTCTCAGAGAAGTTTCTCTTTTTTGGTAAATTAACCAGGAATTTTATCTATAGCTACTTTAGCTTGTTTTACCACGGGTTTTTCTAAAGCAGTCTTCTTGATGTACTCCATCGATTCTCCGTTCGTAAGATTATCTTCCTTAGCATAGTCATCAACTATGGGTTTAACTGCTTTTAGAAGTGCTTCAGAAAACTTGTCCATTTTTAGATTCTGATCTTTGTCTCCTATATAATAAGTCCAGGTGTAATCTGATGTTTTTCTGTAATTATCGTTAGCGGACTGATCTTTACCGTATTGATTCACAGGAAAAAGATTCTTTCCAGCTAGTAAAAGAGCCTGGGCAATTCTAAATCTAGTTGCATAGTCAATTTTTCCATATACCTTTTGGATGTTAGCAAAGCTAAGACCAGTAGGTTCAGCATCTTTATTCTCTTTATATCTCTTCATTATCTCATCGATAGCGGTCTGGGCTTTCTTAGGATCCCAAGGTGCTGCTTCGTTGATGGTCTGAACAAAAGAGTTAAAATCTGATAAATTTTTCATTTAGTTTTAATTTTTAAGTTTATAGGAATTGATCCTGCCAGTAGTCTGCCTTCCAGCTAGTTTCTAGAGTGTAGAGATTTTCACCTGCATTATAATCTAAATTCATTGGGTTGATGTTTGCTGTCAAGAAGCAGTTGTTTAGACTAATTCTTCTGAAGACATCCCCTTGCTTATTGAAGATAGAAACCACGATAGATCCAACATAGTCCTTCTTTACACCCATTGCACCTGTCAGTGGATTGTAGATCAGATCCGCCCACTGTCTCATGATTTTATACACGATCATTGAATTCTGTTCGTTTAAGTTCACCTCAAATTCTACGCTGAATGCAACTGAGGTATCCGCCGGAGCACCTCCTGCATATCTTCTCTCTGCAAACTTGTAGAACTGGCTAGAAACTCCGCCTGGTTGAATATCAACTGCAAGTCCAGAAATTTTCTTCACCTGCTGGGTTAAAATTCCTTCCCCTTTGAATCTAGTATTAGCTAAAGTAACACTAGCTGGTGGGGTAATTAAAACCTCAAACTGGTTGAGATAAACTGGTTCGTATAGTTTTACGCCTGCCGCTGAGTTTGTAAAATGTGGTAATCCTGCCATTTCTCTTTGTTATTTTATAGGAATTGATCGTCCCAGTAGTCTACTGCCCAGGTCATAGTAACGTTATAGATATCTGTAGCTTGATAATCTAGCTCCATTACTGTCAATGGAGAAGTTGGGAAGCAGTCTTTACAGGTAATTCTTCTAAATACATCCCCCTGTTTATTGAAGACCGAAATAACGATAGATCCAATATAATCTCTCTTCACTCCCATCGCACCAGTCAGAGGATTGTAGATCAAGTCTGTCCACTGTCTTAGTGTTTTAAACACGTACATCGAGTTAGCATCGTTTAAGTTGACCGTAAAACTAAGGGACAGATCAAATACTGTCCGATCTGGCTTTGCACCAGCATAGTTTCTAACTGCAAACTTATACCTTTGCTCGATTGGTGCAGGTGTCTTATCAACTTCTAAACCGTTAAGGTTTGTTACCTGCTGAACAAGAATTTGGCCGCCCAAAACCGGTCCTGGAGGGGTAATTAGAACCTCAAACTGGTTGAGGTAAACAGGTTCGTAATTGTTTATCCCAAACAGTGAATTTTGATAATGTGGTAATCCAGCCATTTAGTTCGTTTTCTTATTTTCTATATTTATCCGATTCTTCCTGATGCTAAAAATTATCGATTACGCAAACTGGATAAATCCTCCTGCTGCGATACCTCCGGTTCTAGTAACAGTAATTCTGTTGATGAACTTCTGGATTCCTCTAGCAGGTTCAAGAATTACGTCGATGATACCGATATTTTGATCGATTACTGAAGGAGGGTTGTTTGAAGCATCCATGATTACTTGGTAAGCATAAATTCCTCCACCAGATCTAACTCCGTCAAGGTAGTTGTCCACCAGAGTCTTAATTTCAAGTCTGATAGAATCTTCGTTGAAGTCGAACAAGTAGTTAGAAAGAATTTGTTCTACGTCGTTCTCAACGCTGATCAGTAGATCTCTCACGTGAACTAGACTGAATGCAGAATTAACTGTCTGGTAAGCAGTCTGGTTACCGAAGATAACAACTCCAAGTCCTCTCTTTTTGATGATTGGGTTGATACCAAAAGGCTCTAAATATCCTCTATCTTCTAGGGTGAAGTCATACTCAACTCCAACTAGGTTGGTTCCTGCGATTGTTCCTCTCTTCTGACCTGCCACGATAGCGTATGGTTCACCGTTTGCAAATTTAGCAACGAAGTTGTTGGAAACAAATGCCGCTGGTGGAACGTTTACGTTTCTGTTGTTCTCCCTTAGTGTGATATAAGGAGCGTAGTATGCTGCAAAAGAAGCACCTAAAGCCTGTGGAGGAAGCGAGAAGGTATATGTTGGGTTCAAAGAAAGATTTCCTCCGTCTGCAATATATTGAGTTTGTAGAGCTGGATATGGATCAGCTGCAGTAGGAGCTGCGGTAAATCTAGGATCTACAGAAGCCTGGAACTGAGCCATCGAAGGAGCATTAATCAGAGCAAGAGCTTGCCCTCTCATCATAGCCAGTTTACTCAACTGGAACTTGGAATTAGGAAGAATTACTCCGCTGAATGTATCAACGATGTATCTGAACGAGATAACGTCTTTAGTTGCAAGTGTTGCTGCAATGTTCGTGTTGTACATCACATCTAGGATTGCCTCCACTCTAGCATCTGTTCCGTTTGGTCTGTGGAAGTCGCTAAGTTGGAATCCCTCCAGATAGGTGAAGTCAAATGATGTGGTAAACTGCGGAATAGATTGGAACTTTTGAACTTGCAGTCCAGTATTTCCACCTGAGTAGAAGTAGATAGGTCTTGCAGTTGTTACAGTTACAATGTTATTCAAAGATGTGGTAGCTACAGAGGTAACTTTAGTCAGTCTCTGCTGTCTGTTAGTGTTTGCAACTTGACATAGATCCAGATCAGTAGAAACTAGTAAGTCCCCGACAGAAACAGTGTATAACGAGCTGTCCATCTTAAATGAGGTAACGCTAGTCTTTCCTGCGATTCCTCCGTTAACGTCGATGTATTCGTTAATACTTCCGATCGAAGAAATAATATCTAGCTTATTTGTTGCAGGAGAACCAGCAGTTGCACCTGTGCTAACAGAAGGGAAGGAAGCTCCGAAATTGGTAATAGCTTCTAGTGTATTACTGGACCTGGAAATGTTGGTATATCCGAATGCATAGTAGATTGAATATTGGTCCCTATCAACGTCTTGATGATAAGTTAGATACTGAAGGTTTGTTCCTGTAGAATTCTGATAAATCTCATCCCCGTTCTGAAGTTCTGCATAAAGAACATTCTGGTAGAAAGGGGTTGTGATTTGTCCAACTAGTGCGTTAGCATATCCTGTCGGTGCAGAAGATGATGTTGCCCCCGTTCCACCTGCTCCTAGTGTATATTGGATTCCTAGTGAGTCAGAAGCACCGAACTGGTAAGTTGCAGTTGCTCCGATACCTCCGGTAATTCCATAAGGTTTATAACTTGTGGTTCCGTAGTTTGAAGCGTAAGGTGTTACTATAATTCCAAGATTTCTATATTGGGCAATGTCTAGAGGATGGCTGAATGCAATCTGAAGATTTCCATTAACCTGATTAACATTGGCAACCTTAAGTTTTACTAGATCCCCTTGGGCGAATTGATTTATGATAGAACCGGTTAGTCCTGCAGGGAGGGTTGTAATTTGTCCAACTACATAAGGATTATAGTCATCTGTTGGGGTTAAGAAGTTCTTCAGATCCAAAAGATCTGCTGCAGACATTCCAGCGAATGGTCCAGAAGCACCGGTAACTCCAATTAGGAAGTGCAGTCCTGCAACATATAGGGATGAATTATAAGGTTGAAATCCATATTGAGAAACCCCTGCTGTTCCACCGAAACTAGCGGAAGGTTTGTAGCCAGGAAGACAGTATAAACTACCAACTGGTCCAGTATTTCCTACTGAGTCGGTTAGGATTGAGTAGTTCTTGGTGTATAAATAATCTTGAAGTAAGTTCTGATCATAAGACAAGAAATTAAGCTTAGCATCAGCAATGTCTCTGTCTCCAGAAAGTTCATCGATCAAATGGTTTCCAACTAGATCCACTTTATATGGATTGGTACAAAGATTTTCTAGAGCTTGCTCATCAACTGCACAGAATAGTCCATTTCCTGGGGTATTGTTGTTGATTAGTGTTTGGATGTATTCGTTATTACCGTTTAAGTTGACAAAATCGATAATTAAACATCCTGTTGTAATAGAGATGATCTGAACGTCCTGTTGATTCAAAAAGTTGGTCATCTGACTCTTGATAAATCCATTCGGGGTAAAGAATCTACTCCACTGTGGATCTTGGGAAAGAGCAACGTAGTCAGTCCAGTTTCCTGCAACTGCAATTACATCGATAAACCAGTCAGAAATATAATCGTAAGGGTTAACATAGGAGGGAACGTTTCCGGCTCCATACCAGTCGATTGCAAAAATATCATATCCCTGTAGGGGAGGATTAGCATCTGTTGATTTTCTAACTATGACAGACATAGCAGTAGAACCAAGATTTACCAGGTTGAAGATTCTTCCCTGGTCTATGATAGATCTAGTTGCCAAGAAATACTTGGTATCTGCATACCAGAATCTCTCCTTGTTGTAGTAAGAAGCCAGAAGTTTATCATGAAGAACCCCGTTTTTCTGTTCCGTGTCTACAGAATATCCAATATAAGGAGTTTTATCTGCAGTTGGACTGTCCGCATCGTTGTTCAATCTAAGTAGATTCAAAGCGAAGACTGGACCTGCGTTTAGACAGGTGAAGATGGATCTTTGAAAGAAAGAACCTTTTGCTTCTAGTGTTCTATCGATGTCCCCGAAGATAGCCAGAGCTGTCGTTACATCAGGGATGTACACAGGAGCATTGAAAGGACCTTTATTAGAGAATCCCACGACCAGACGAATCGTCTGTGTTGTTAAGATGACGTTCGCTGACGCATCGAACTCCAAGGTATAAACTCCAGAAGCTTTAAATTGGGATAAATCAAGTTTGACTTTTTGTGCCATTATTTAGTGATATTTTTTGCTTTGTATATATCTAACCGCATTCCCATAAAAAGTGGGCTTACTAGTTCGATTTATATATCTAAGGGGGAAATGATTTTTAGAGGAGAGAATTAAAGGAGTCGTAGAACCCTCCATCCTTAGTCTTCATCTTGCTGTCCCCTTGGGCACCGTTTTCTCCATCGACCTTAATTTCGATCATTCTTCTGTAGGTAGAATCAATTTCATCGTAGAGATCCTCAATTAGATCGTTAAAATCACTGGATTCAAACAGAGCAGAGAGATTGACCAGAGTCATTGCAACGTCGTCGTGTCCGGACTGGGAAGAGTATGTTCCCCTGCCGTTCATCCCGAAGGAGAATAATTCTGCAATCGTCCACTTCTTTTCGTTGATGATGACTCGATTGGTTCTAATAATCTGTCTCAACGACTCACAGTATTTTAATTTATTATTTCCGCTGTATTTAATTCCTGGCTTTTTAATCCTTGCAGTCTCGCTGTGCTTCGTATAGACAAAGATCTCCTCGGTAATGGAATCATTGTTCAGAAGCTTATCCATCAGAAGTTCTCCCTTATAGTTTAGCTCCAGTAGGATCTTAACCCTATCTGGCTCAAAAATATCGACTATTGTGCTCTCGACTAACTTCTTAAAGTCTTCAATTTGAACCTCGTTGTCACGATAGACTCCAACTTGAAGCAGACCGAAAAAATCGGACTCGTCTTCGAAATCATCTAGATCTTCTATGACTTTCTTAGGAAGTGGAACAACCTTAAAAACGTTCATGACGGTAAAGTCTCCGCCTCCACCCCCTGCAAGATCAATAGAGAGAACAAATTTTCTTCCCGATTGTTCTAGAGAGTTTGGATCAAACTTTGGATGCCACTTAAAGTTTGCGTACCTTATTCCTAGATCTTCAAAGGCTTCGACTTCTTTCCACTCATATTCAGTCTCGTTGGCCTTGATTCTCTGGAGCTCTTTAGATCCCAGCAGAAGGGTAGATGAACTTAAAAACTGGTTTCCGTATTCTTGGTTGAACAGTTCTTCGCTTCCTAAGTTGGCAATCTCGTCCTTCTTCCATTTATCGTCTCTGCCAGGAACTTGCCACCAATCGACTCGAACTGGATTAAATGTATTTTCCCCAGTCAGTGCTCCCTGATAGATCTCCCAGAATTTATTCTGTCCATTTGGAGTAGAGGTAATGATAATTCTAGAAACCTTGGAAGAAGAAACTGTTGGGTAAGTTGATCTAAAGAAGGACTCGATAAAGTTTGGATGAATGTGAGCAAACTCATCCATGTATAGAAAGTGAATGGTAAAACCAATCGCTGAGGTTTTAGTTGTGGTTTTAGCAATCGCCCTGCATCCGTTGTCGAACTTCATCGACATAACGTTGTTCACCACTATCCCTGGCTTTAGAAAGAAGGGAAGACCTTTTACGATCGCTTTGATCTTGTCCATTAACTCCTCTGCAGTCGATCCGACGTTGGCCAAGATCATCGCATTCTTATCATGGTTGAACAGGAGATACCAAACTAGGATGATCGCAGAGGTGATAGATTTTCCAACCTGTCTCGGGGCTAGGAAGACGTTAAATCTGTGATTTTGATATTCCTTCAGAACAGAAGTTTGATAGTCCCTTAGAGTAATGTAATTTAGACCTTCGTCGGTCATTACCTGACAGTACTTGGAAAAATATGTTACATCCTTGGCACACTTTTGGATCTCTAGGATTTCCTCCTTGGTATACTCCCACAGAATATTTGCCCGCTTAAGATCAGGGTTTCCGTCGTGAAAGGGATTATCGACAGACTTATAGTCCAGTCCAAGCTCCTCGATCTTCCAGAGTAGTTCATCCACTTTCTCAGTCGACCAGTAATTACTTTCTATTTCTTCTTCAGCACTCATTCAGAGTTAATTAAAGAGATCGTCCTCGACCTCAAATCCATCTTCTTCTCCAGAGTCAAGTTCCCCCCTAGTGATAGAAAGTTCTGCTTTTCTCTTAGCGTTAACAATCGCATTCTCGTTGGTCTCTTCCGGATGAACGTCTTCAATCTCAGTTCCTAGAATATCTCTAAGACCCTCCATGAGGCCTTTAGTTCCTCTAACCTTGATTCCGGTTTCTATCTGACTTGGGGCACCAAAAGTGGGAGCTCCGTCCTCGCCATTGTACTCCATCCTCATTCCACCTGCATAGGCCTTCTTTTCCCCTTCGGTTCTGAGTCTAATGTAGCTTTCCTCCATCTTGTTCATGTACTGCTGATAGTCTTTAGGCATCTGCATGATCTGTGACTGGAGCTGCGCTAGCACTTCGAACATTCTTGGGTTTGCATTTCCAAGGTCAATTTCTTCTAGCAGTTTAGTGATTGCGTGTTGGGCAGTCTTCAGCTGAAGCATCATCGAAGAGATGTTCATCGCATCAATCTTCTGCTTATAGTTTACATAGTCCGACTTTTCAATCAGATTTTCCTTGAGGTAAAAGTCGACGATGGAAGTCATCAGCATTCTAGCGTCGTTTCCGACGTCAGATTTTGCTGTGGCAAAGTCCATAATGTCGGTCGTCTTCATTCTAGGAAGGTCAGACGGGGAAATTCCCATATCGTCTAGCCCTTCGTCCATGAGAATTTGATCCAAGGTGGACTTAATGTTCTCCTGGACAATCTTCTCTGGTTTTGGTTTTCTTCTTGGCATATATTTCCGATTAAGAAATTACTTTCTGTTGGCAAATTTAGGAAGCTTCAGCTTCGGTTGGGCGTTATCTATCACGTGAGCCAGCTGGGCATCTCTAACGATGTTCTGGTTCAAGACGATGGACTGCTTGTCTATATCTATCATCTGCTTAAACAGTCTAATATTACTGATGTAGAGAGGTGATGTCATTACCTTGTAAGAATTGTTGTCAGTTCCATAGTATGGGCTGTTCAGATCTGTGTTCAGATCCGGGGTTGCAGCAAAAGTATAAGGGGTAGATAATGATCTAACATATTCGTGCACGTTGGTTAAACTGCTGGACTGCTCCTGAGGATTGGTTGGGTCGTAGGACATCTCCCACATGTTGATAGCAACCTGTTTATATTTGTTGGAAACGTTAACGACCATCGCATACCAATCACCAAAGACTGGTGTAAACTGAAGAGGGGAGTTGATAATTAGATCATTGAGCACAACTTCAACACTACCTACTCCCAGATAGCTAGAGTTGGCGGGCTCATTGACCCCAGAATGAATTATGTCAATTCTGAATCCCTTCACATCTCCAACTGAATTCAGATAGAGTCCATTCAAGAAGTTTCTGGCCTGAGCCTTCTGCATTCTCCAGGCAGATCTATTCTGAGCCATCGGCATGTTCGGATTGGCAACAGAGAATTGGAATTCGTTGATGATAGACTTAACTCTAAAACCCCCAGTGTGGTTTGCATCCGCCGAGATGGCAACATACCCTTCTGGATTTTCAGAGTAAGATCTCCAAGGCTGAAGCCCGTGACGGTAAGGGTGGGTGGTGTAGATGATTCTAGTGTCGTCTTGAGAAACGACCGTGATAGGCAGAGAAGGGTATGCCTTCTTAGTCATCTTAGACTGATCGAAGTAGTTTCTAATGTTGAACCAAGCAGTGTAAGATAGCTCACCGGCCTCTGTTAAAACAGGGATGGTTTTATATCTAACAGCTTGTCTATATTCCGCAGGATCGTAGATAAACTCTGCGTTGTACTGGAACGAGTCCGACATATCGTAGTAGTGGTTGAACACGATCGTCCAGTTGTTGTTTAGATCATATCCAACGATTGGAAGGTCGTTGTAGAGATAAGACCTGATCGGGTCCGGATCTCTGTTCTGAGTGCTGGTGACGTACTGCTGAGGCTTGGTTAGCTTCTCTTCTTCTGATAGAGTCTCCGCTCCAAATAGAGTCTGAGAATTTAGGGCAATTCCGTCCAGCTGCTCCTTGTAGGATGGATCGTTAAAGTAGGTGTTGGACTTAGGCTGGTACTTCTTCAGCTCGATCTTAAAGTAGACCGGCGAGTACATAAAGTCTCTGAAGAGGTACATCGAGTTGATCTCGTATATCCTGTTAGTCAGAGGGAAGTAGATGATGTCTCTCTTTCTAGGTTGGGCACCTCTACCGAAGAAGGATTCAAAGTAAATCTTATCGATGTGGATTTCGAAGGGCTCTTCAAATTGAAGACCAAACGGGTCGAAGTTGATCTTGTTGTCGGGAAACTGGTTCTGAGGAACCATCACCTTGACGCACTTTTCGTCAACAACATCGTAGAGGGTAAATTCTTTTAGTATCACGTCCTTAGATCTCGATTGAGCCTGGACTGAGTAGTAATTTACTTCCCAGCCAAATAACTTGTTCACAGAAAGACTAAGATCTTGATATAAATTCAGAGCAGAGTTGACCGCATAGGGATTAAATGTTATCTGTGTGCAGTCTGTATTGAAGACGACCGGACGGTTGCTTCTTTCTTCCGAGCAGGAAGGAACTGGCTGTCTAATGATTTCGTTGGTCGGATCAAATGGAAATGCATAGGTGACGTCCAAGTTAAAATCAACGATAATTACCGACGGTGAGATCGGCTCATCGTTTCGGTAGGCTATAGTTCCGTCGTTATTCTTAACTGTTGAGGTAAATCTAAATTCAGGGTAAAAAGGCTGGTCTGGGTTTAGCTCAATAATAAAGAGGTTAGACTTCTCGTTGGATGTGTTGGACTGGGAAATTCCGGTGATGGCAGTTCCAACATTAGTCCAGAGGGACCAGGTTTCCCCGTCGACAGAATATCTAAAGTCGATAGAAATGTCTTGAGTGTCTAGATCGACTGGATTGGCAGATGTGTTTAGACAATCAATGATCCACCCATTTAAAGAGGAGACGTTACGGTAGGGCTTGTCCCAACTTAGAACCCTATAACTTCCTATGTAAGTAAAATTAAGTGCAGAATCGATCTGCTCTTTTCTAAGGGCGAGCCATTCCGCTCCGGTTACGTCGATGTAGTTATCACCACAGGGTGCATAGTAATAGGCTGTTCCTCCTTCGGGATAGGGAATACCCTGAATGTGGTATCCGTTACATCCGATCTGGGCTGCTCTGGCTAAAGCTCCTTCTACTGTCGTAAATAGATCATTGGTCGAAGACGGAGGTGGCTTCTCAGTATTTGGAAGATCGTCAGCATAGGCATATCTCGGGTCGGAGATGTCGTACTGCTCTCCGTTTCCGTTGTAGACCGGCTGTCCTTCTTTGGGAAATCTATTGTCTGGGTAAAATGTCATCTAGTCGAATATATTTAGGGGTTGACCCTATTATATATCTAGCATAAAATAATCCATCTAAGTGAATTAGGCTTAGATCAAACCAATGGAGGTGTGATTTTATTTTAAATCTATAAAACTTAGATTTTCTTCTAATGATTTCGGAAGAAAACGATCCAGACAAATAGTTTTGGAGGATTCGAGAACTCCCTCAGAGAATACTTCAACCTTTAAAACACTGTCATCGAGGGGAAATACTCGATAACACCATTCTCCAGGAGATGATAGTATATTTTCTGCCAGTATCCCGTTTACAAAGATTTTAATTTCCTTAAAAGATTCGGATCCATTAAGATTATTTATAAGCAGTACAGGTGATTCTGGATTATTTTTATTAAATATTAGATCACACACGAATAACCCAAACTTGCTAGAGTTAATTTTGCTCTCGGAAAGATATTCTTCCACGGAGGATGGGATTATCAAACACTTATCCTTTAAA
>SESB01001501.1_pt1 | contig 15111 bp, 9 predicted proteins | sample 3171441 | NCBI WGS metagenome assembly SESB01 (sample SAMN06051867, study PRJNA518727) | freshwater metagenome | biome: subpolar coniferous forest; feature: holomictic lake; material: water; isolation source: holomictic Lake 227, 6 m depth | place: Canada: near Kenora, Ontario | collected 2014-07-08...
GCCTCAATCGGGTCGAGCGTGGAGGCTTTCCATGCGGGGTAAAGCCCCGAGAGGATGCCGATGCCCACGGCGAAGCTAAAGGAAATCATCACGGCGGAGGCGGTGATGATCGGCGCGTTTTCCGTGGGCGAAAGCAGGATGAGCAACTGGATCATGCCAGCGGCGGCTGCCAACCCCAGCAGCCCGCCAATGAAGCCGATGACGCCGCTTTCCACCACAATCTGGATGAAAATATCCCGCTGCCGCGCGCCGATGGCCCGCCGCACGCCGATCTCCCGGATGCGCTCGGTGATACTCGCGAGCATGATGTTGGTGATGCCAATGCCCCCCACCAGCAGGCTGATCCCCGCGATAAAGCTGCCGCTCAAGCGGGTCGCACGCACGCTCGACTCAATGCTGTCAAACCACTCCTCGCGCGTGTCGAACCCGAAGTCGTCGATTCCGCGATGCGTCCGGGTCAGCACGGCGCGCACTTGATTGAGCGCCTCCTCAAAGAGCGAGAGGTCGGCGACGCGAATGGCAATCCGGTCGAGCCTCCGGTTCGCGCTGGCATCCGTATTGGCAGCGGTGCGGAAGTCAAAGAACAGCGTCGAAATGGGAACCACGATGGCGTGATTCTTCCACCAGTAGGTGTCGAATTTATTCGCATGCGCTTTCTTTTTTCCCAACCGCTTCACCCGCAGTTCGTCTGCTGCGGCGCTGACTCCCGCCTCGCGCTTGCGCCTGGACTTATCGCTTTCACATAACGCAAACGTGCCGATAATGCGGTAGGGCGTTCCGTTGAGGCGGATGGTCTCGCCCAGTGGGTTGCAATCGGGATTCTCCGGCCAAAGTTCCGCTGCGACGCTGGCGCCGATCACCACCACGCGGCTCACTTTATCGATATCCGTCTGCCCGATCATTCGCCCGGCTGCCATCTCATACTTGCCCACTTCCAAAAACTCCGGGCATGCCCCCGAAACATTGAGACGGATGGTTTTGTTGGAGCGGCTGATGGCCGTGTTGCCCATGATGATCTCCGGCGAAACGAGGTCGATCAAGGGAGCGCCTTTGCGCAAGGCGTCCACATCATCCATCGTACGGCCCGGCGAGAGAAAGGCCAGGTCTTGAAGTTCCTCCGAGGGATCCTTTGTGGTGATCTCCACCCGCTCCACGCCGCCGCTCGCGGCCAGCGTTGCCCTCATTCCCTGGGCGATGCCTTCGGTGAGGGCGAACATTGCCAGCAAGCTGGCCACCCCCAGAATGATGCCCAGCATCGTGAGAAAGCTGCGGAATTTGTGGGCGCCAATTTCCTTGAGGCCAATGAGAAGACCAAACCAGAAGTTCATGATGCAATGCCCTCCGTTGAAGATGGCAGCAAGGGCGCCGTGTTGGACACCTGCGCCTCCGCGCCGAGGCGGATCCGCCCATCGCGCATCTCGATGCGGCGGGGCAACCGGGCCGCAATGGTGTTGTCGTGGGTGACGATCACCACGGTGCGACCGCTGGCAGCCAGTTCGCTAAAGAGCGTCAGGATGGCTTCGCCCGTGTGCGAATCGAGATTGCCGGTGGGTTCGTCGGCAAAGATAATTTTCGGGTTGTTGACAATGGCGCGCGCAATTGCCACGCGCTGGCACTGGCCGCCGCTCAACTGGAGCGGGGTGTTGTGCACGCGGTTCATCAAGCCGACCCGCTCAATGGCTTCCATGGCCCGTTCCCGTCGCACTTTGGCGCTCACTCCGGCGTAAACCATCGGCAGTTCGACATTGCGCAGCACATCGAATTTCGGCAGCAGATTGAAGGACTGAAAGACAAAGCCGATCTTGGCGTTGCGCATGACGGAAAGCGCGTCATTGCTGGCGCGCGAAATATCAACGCCATCAATCAGGAGCCGCCCGCTGGTGGGCGTGTCCAGGCAACCGAGCAGATGCATCAAAGTCGATTTCCCCGAGCCGCTGGGGCCGATGATGGCGAGAAATTCGCCCGCTTCAATGGAAAGCGTCACCCCGTCGAGCGCCGCAATCTCCTGCTCGCCTACGCGGTAGGTTTTTCGGATATCGTAGAGTTCAACAAGAGCCATTGGGGGAGGAAAGAGACTAGGGAGGAGAGATTATAGAGGGGTGAGAGGAAAATCCGGTGCTATGATTTCTTTTCCAGCACGCGCGGCTCCACAGTGAGGATTTTTTCCCCTTCCTTCAGCCCTTTTTTGATTTCGGTGTAATCCAGCCCGGCGACGCCCACGACCACCTCGCGTTCCACCGGTTTGCCGCCCTCCAACACATACACCACCCGGCGCTCTTTGGTTCCCCGGAAAATAGTGGAGGCGGGAACGCTCACTGCCTGATCCGCGTGCGCCACGGGAACCGTCAGATTCACCATCATCCCCGGACGCAGCCGCGGGCTCGGCTTTACAATGGCCGCCTGCACTTGGAAGCCTTTCACGCCGTTCTTGATCGTGGCCACCGGAGCAATAAAGCAAACCCGGCCCTCCATCGTCTCCTGCTTGGCCGCCTCCATCGTCAGCTTCACCGTTTGCTGGAGTTGCAGCATGGCCACATCGACTTGGTTGACGTTGGTGGTGACGAGCAGTTTGGAGAGGTCGGCCACGGTCATCAGGGTCGTGCCCGAATTGACGCTCGCCGCAGGCACCACCACCTGACCCTGCGTCACCTGCACCTGCAATACCGTTCCGTCCGAGGGCGCGACAATCCGCGCTTTGCTGATCTGATCCGTCACGGTCTGGAGTTTACGCTGGGATTTGGCCAGTTCGTTCTTTTGGATCGCCAGATCACTCTCCAAGTTATCAAAAGCCTCCTTGGTGATAAGCTTGGCCTTGAAGAGTTCCTTGCCCCGGTTGAAATGGTCTTGCGCCCGCTTCACCAGCAACTGCCCGCCGTCGATCTCCACCATGACGCTGGCCTTTTGGTTCTGCAAATCCGTGTCGTCGATCTCGCAAAGCAACTCCCCCGCCTTCACCTTCTGGCCGGGCTCCACATGGAGCGCCTTGATCTTGCCGCCCACTTCGCTCTTCACTTCGAGTTGAAATTCCGGCGCCACATCCCCGGCCACGTCAATTGAGTAATCGATATCGCGACGTTCCACCGGCACCACATATTTTTCTGGAATCTCCTGGGTTTGCGCCGCCGTCATCCGGCTCCAGTACGCGCCAAGGGGCTTGTGGCCCGTGGTGAACCAGAGGGCGGGAAGAACAAGAACAATCAGGAGAAACGCGACAACCTTCTTCATTGCACCACATAAACCACACGCTCCGGGAAAAAAGTGCAACAAAATTGCGCAAACAAAAAGGAATTAGGAAACCAGGAAGCCAAGAACAAAATTTGTGTGCTTTGGATGAAAAAATGACAAATGACAGTATTTATGAATGCTTGCTCTGCCGTATTTTCCTGGCTTTCTGGCTTCCTAATTATTCCATTCGTGAACAGGCTCTGATATTAACGCCGCGCGTGATCGGTGCGGTCTTCCATGACGTGCGCCGCCCAATCGAGCGCGGAACTGGCCGCGTCCCACGTGTCCACAAACGGCTCGCGCCCCGCAAGCAACGCCTCCATGCGGTGTTCCTGGTAGGCGAGTTCCGTGGCAAGCGGGAGATACACTTCCCGGTGGCCCGTTTCGTTGGCGTAGTCGAAGAGCCCGTTGTAACAATGCCGGGCATCCTCCCATCCGGGATGGTTCATAATGGGATAAAGGCACAGCCCCTCCAGCGGCACCCCCAAGGCGAGCGCCGCCGCCGCTTCATTGGTAATATACCGCAGCCACGCCGGGCGCGTTTCATCTTCAATCCCCGTTTCCGCAATGAAAAGCGGACGCTGGTAGCGTTCGTGAAGCTCCGCCAACATCCAGCGCACATGCCGGTAGCGGGGATCGGAAGGGGCAATCATGGAGCCGTGTCCGCCGGGATAACACCACTGGTTGTGGATGTAGTAGTTGACGCCGATCACGTCGAGAAATTCGGGCCGCCCACCCAGTTCCGGTTCCAGCCGCCCGCCAATCATGTCCCAGGCATCGAACTGGCTCTGCCGGAACGCCTCCGCGGGGAGGGCATCCTCGGGGCGATCCCGCCGTGGGAGGACGTTGATCATCGGGTCCACTTGAATCAAGCGCGTCGCCGGGTTCACCTTGCGCAACTCCCCCATTGCCGCAACGCTGGCGCGCACCAACTGCCGTTTCAACTCCCCGCCGCGCCCTCGGGCAAAGGGATTCAAAACGCCGCTCTCCCCCGCTGCCCATGAGAAAAACGAGATTTCGTTGATAGGCACCACAAACGGCACGCCGACACCCTCCTCCTCCAGCAGAAGGGCGAAAGCGCGCGCAAACGAGGCAAACCGCTCCACGAACTCCGGCACAAAGAGATCCAGCCCCTCCGGCCAGCCGTAGTGAAAGAGATCCCAGAGCACCTGCGTCCCCGTCTCCCGGGCCGCGCGCAACATGGGGAGGAAGCTCGACCAGTTGTACACGCCCGGCTTGCGCTCGATCAAATGCCAGCGCACCCCGTCGCGCACCGTCGCGATGCCGTATTCACTCAGCGTGCGGTAATCCTGCGCGGCAAAGCGGTCATGCTGGGTGGCAGCCAGCATGTCCAAGCGGCGTCCATTGGCAAGCCGGTGTGTGGAACACTCAAAGCCGCCCAGGAAAAAACTCTGGAACAAAGGGTGCGACGGTCTCATCTGAGACGAATCGCATCTCGCCGCCTCTGCGCGTCTCAGTGACTTACCTACACCGCCCCCGCCAAAAACGGGTTCGTGGCCCGTTCCCTGCCGATGGTCGTGGCCGGGCCGTGGCCGGGCAGCACGCGCACGTCATCGCCCAGCGCCAGCACTTTGTTGACGATGCCGGTGATCAAGAGCTGCTTGTCCCCACCAGGCAGATCCCAGCGCCCCACCCCTCCGGCAAACAAGACGTCGCCGCCGAACAGGAGTCGCTCGCTCTTGGCGAAAAAGCAAAGCGAACCGGGGCAGTGACCCGGAACGTGCAGCACTTGGAAATCGATCCCCTCCACCGGCAGCGACCCGCTTTCTTCAATCAGAAAATCCGCCGCCACGCACTCGATGTCCCATGGAATCCCAATGCGCTTGAAGAAGCCGGGCTCGGTCATCATGGCGATGCCGTCGCGGTGGTAGCCAACCTGGCATCCCTGCGCGGCTTTGATTTTTGCGGCGTCCATCGTGTGGTCAAAGTGGCCGTGGGTCAAAAGCAGGGTGCTGACGCGCAGGCCGCTACGCTGGAGCCAATCGAGCGCTCCCTCGGGGGCGTCGATAAGAATCCCGCCCTGCGCGGTTTTGATAAAGAAGCAATTCGTTTCGAACGCTCCGCCGGTAAAGGTGTCTATGTGCATGACTGGAAGGAAGGGGACGGCAATTTGCCGGGCGACGCAAGCTTGATTTCACACGAGATTGGCAGGCGAAGGCCAAAAAGGATTGCGCGTTGCCTTATTCCGGCTTTGATTACCCTGACCACGCATGAAATCTCTACGCTCCCTTTTCGCCCTCCTTGCGACGTTTGCCGTCCTTGCCGCCTCGTCGCCGCAGGCCAGCGCGGACGTTGAGCCCGGCCAGATCACCAGTTCCATTGGCCGGGTGCTGGAGCAGTTCCACTACAGCCGCCACAAGCTGGATAACGAGTTTTCCAAACGCACCCTCCTGCGCTATCTGGAAACACTGGACTACAGGCACCTCATTTTCACCCAGCAGGATATTGACGCTTTTACCGATAAATACGGCGGCGCCCTGGACGATGACATCCTGCTCGGCAACCCAACCCCGGCCTACGAAATTTTCGACCTCTACAAAAAGCGGGCGGAAAGCCGCGTAGCAAAGGTCAAGGAATGGCTGGCCACGGAGAAATTCACCTTCAAGAGCAACCGCACCTGCATGATCAACCGCCAGAAAGAACCCTGGCCCAAGGATGAAGCCGAGGCAGAACAGCTCTGGCACGACACGCTCGAAAGCGAATACCTCGCGCTGAAGCTGGCTGAAAAAGCCACTGAACCGCCCGTAAAAGTCTTGAACCGCAAATACGACACCTTCCTGCGCACTCTGCATGAGCAGACGAACCGGGACGCCGTGGATCAGTTCCTCTTTGCGCTTGCCCAGACCTACGACCCGCACTCCGAGTACATGAGCAAAGAGGAATACCAGAACTTCCTCGTCACCATGAAGCTCTCCCTGGTCGGCATCGGCGCGGTGCTCAAAAAGGGCGACGACGGCTACACAAAAATCATGGAGTTGGTGGTCGGCGGCCCGGCGGAAAAGGAAGGCCACTTGAAAGTGGGCGACCGGATTGTGGCTGTCGCCCAGGGCGACAAGGAATTCGTTGAGGTCATGGACATCAAACTCGACAAGGTCGTTTCGATGATCCGCGGCAAGAAGGGAACCCGGGTGCGCCTTCAGGTGATCCCCTCCCACGCCGCAGACCCGAGCGCCCGCAAGGTGGTGGAAATCTGGCGCGACGAGGTCAAAATGAAAGACCAGGAGGCCAAGGCCTACCTGATCGAAAAAACGGACGCCAGCGGCAAGCCCTGCCGCATCGGCTGGATCACGCTCCCCAGCTTCTACGGCGACATGGATGGCTCCAAAAGCACCACCGAAGACGTCCGCGCCCTCGTCAACCGGCTCAAGCAGGAGGGCATCGCGGCGCTCGTCATCGACATCCGGCGCAACGGCGGCGGCTATTTGACCGAGGCCACGAAATTGACCGGCTTGTTCATCAAAAAAGGCCCGGTGGTGCAGATCAAGGACGCCAACGGAAAGATCGATGTCTTAAAATCGGAGGATGAGGCCCCCGTCTACAATGGGCCGCTGTTGATTTTGACCAGCACCCTGAGCGCCTCCGCCAGCGAAATTTTCGCCGGGGCGTTGCAGGATTATGGGCGCGCCGTCATCGTGGGGGATCGCCACAGCTTTGGCAAAGGAACCGTCCAGAACTTGATTCCTGTGGACAAGGTCATGCAATTCTTAAGCGGCTCGGGAGGGGAAGCCGGAGCGCTCAAGCTGACCATCCAGAAATTTTACCGCGTTGCCGGGGGCTCGACCCAATTCCGCGGCGTCGCCTCCGACGTCACCCTCCCTTCCCTGTGGGATCGCGAAGACATCGGCGAGGCCGCCTTGAAAAACCCGCTTCCCTATGACGAAGTGCCGCCAGCGGATTACCAGAAATCGCCGCATCAGCCGCTGTTTCTCGACGAGCTGCGCAACCGTTCCGCCGCCCGTGTTGCCGCGAGCCCCGAGTTCAAATACATCAACGAAAACATCGCCCGCCTGAAGGAAACCCTCGACGGCAATCAATTCTCACTCAATGAACAGACGCGCCGGGAGGAGATCGCCAAGGAAAAAGCCCTCAAGGAAAAGCGCGCCGCCGAACGGGCCAAACGCAAGACCCCGGACTTGAAGGTCTTCGCCGTAACACTCGACAATTTGAACAAGCCTCTGGAGCTGGCCAAGAACGACGGAAAAAAGAGCGGCTACGTGGATCAATGGGTCGCCGCACCGGAGAAAGATGCCAAAGCCGGCAAAAAAGGAGCAAAAACCGAGCCGGCTGACGACCCGGATGAAGACGATCCCGATGCCCAGGACAGTGCAAACGCCCCGGTCATCGACCCGATCCGCGCAGAGACGCTCAATATTGCCACCGATCTGATCACCCTGCGGACGGCTCCCAATAGCAATCCCAGCATGGCGAAAGCCAAGGAGTAGAGAGGCAGGGGCGGCACTCCGTGCCGCCATGGCACGCTTGCCATGGCCAGCACGGCAAGCCTTTTTTTCCAACCCGCGCGTATAGGACGGCACGGAGTGCCGTCCCTACCTAAAACCGGGCGGGCTGACCGGTGATCTCGATCACAGCCTGCCAGAGTTCGCCCGCCGGATCCACCTTGCGGCGTCCGTGGGTCACGAGGTCGATGGGCATGTGAACGTAGCTGCCGTGCCAGCGCCCAATGACCATGGCGGTCTTCCCCGCCATCGCCGCGTGCACCGCATGCTGGGCCAGGCGCGAACAATAAACGTTGTCCTGCGTGGAAGCAGGCACGCTGCGGATGGTGTAGCTCGGGTCAATGTATTTGAGGGTCGTCTCGATATTCTGCTCCTTGAAGTAGGCGGTGATGCGATCCCGCAAATAGACGCCGATATCCTCGTGCCTCGTATTGCCGGAGGCGTCGGCACCCGCTTCGGCAACCATGTTTTTCCCGGCTCCCTCGGCCACGACGATCACGGCGTGTTTGCGCTGGTTCAAGCGCGCGCGCAGGCTTTCAAAGAGTCCGCCCGGCCCTTCGAGCGTGAAGGGCACCTCGGGGATGAACACGTAATTGACCTCCGCGCAGGCAAGCGTGGCAAGGCAGGCGATAAAGCCGGAGTCACGCCCCATGAGCTTGACGAGCCCGATGCCGTTGAGCGCCCCCATCGCCTCTGCGTGCGCGCAGGAAATCACTTTGCCCGCTTCAGCCACAGCGGTCTCGAAGCCGAAGCATTTGTCCACGTACATGATGTCGTTGTCGATGGTCTTGGGAATGCAAACCACCGACTTCTTGAGCCCGCGCCGCTCGATCTCCTCAGAGATTTCGCCCGCGCCGCGGATACTCCCGTCACCGCCGATCACAAACAGCAGGTCGATCCCCATCTCTTCGAGCGTATTGACCATCACCCCCACGTCTTGAGGGCCGCGCGAGGAGCCGAGAATTGTCCCGCCCATCTTATGGATGGTGAGAACGCTTTCCGGGGTCAGCCGGACAGGCACCCGCCCGAAGCTCGGCACCAACCCCTCATATCCGTAACGGAACCCGTAAATGTTTTCGATGCCGTAGTTGTGATGCAGCACCATCACCAGCCCGCGGATGACGTCATTGAGGCCGGGGCAGAGCCCGCCGCAGGTGACGATGCCCGCACGAGTCCGCCGGGGATCGAAAAAAATCTTCGCGCGCGGCCCGGCGACTTCAAAGCTCGGCGGCGTCTCTTTTTTGGCAACCGCCTCTTTGAACGCCGAAAGCGTGTCGCTGCAAAGCACGCGCTCTTCGTCGCTGCGAAAATAGGCATCCACGTGGCCGCTGCGCGTCAGCGGCGAAGGAAAGGAGCAAGGTCCCAGTGAAGTGATGGCGGTCTGCATGGCGGAGGTGTGTATAATGGGGCCGGGCGTTTGAGGCAATCGGAAATCTCCCGCAAGGAAGCTCTTGATTTCCTCGCGCCCCCCTGTTATTTCGCTTTGTAGTTCTTTGCAGGCTTAATGGCCCGACCTTTTCGGGCCAGCGGGGGAACCAATTTTCCCGACGCTTTTGCGAAAGCAGCAGCGTCAGGATCGGGGCTTACGGTGTTCTTGGCACCGGGGATATTTAATGGTCCCAGCCCGACAGCTAACCTCGTCGGCGTTACATTATTCAACGCAAGGGATGTCTCTTCGGATGCCAGATCATTCGAGCGGTCTCCCCCACTCCTCTTGCCGGGACCGTCCGCCTTCCGCATAGGCGGCACATTTATCGAAATTCATGATCGCAACGGATACGAAGCGTCCACGCAATGTGGACTGGAAGCGCGCGGCCGCCATTCTTTATGGGGATTGGGGGACAAGCAAAGCCTATGTGGTGGGCCTGGCGTTCGCCGTGGGAGGCTACAGTTCCTTCTGGCTCATCGCCGCCATGTGCATCCTCACGGCGCTGGTGGGCATCAACTACCTGGCCATCTGCAAGCATTACCCCTGTGGAGGCGGCGTCTATGCCAGCGTCCGGCATCGTTCGCAGGTCATCTCCATCGTTGGCGCGTTTTTGTTGATCGCCGACTACATCGTCACCGCCGCTCTGAGCGCCCTCTCGGCTTTCCAATACCTCGGCACCCCCTACCCGGAATACTTCGCTGGCGGCGCCATCCTCATCATCGGCGCGCTGAATTTCTTCGGTCCCAAACACACGGGCAGCCTCGCTTTTCTTGTCTCCGCGCCCGCGTGGATCGTCGTCGGGTTGCTGGCCGTGTTCGCGATTCCCCACCTGGGCGCCGCCGTCCACGAACTCCAGCCGCTGCATGGCGGGTTCTTCACCAACTGGAACGGCTTTGTCGCCATCGTGCTGGCGCTCTCAGGCGTGGAAGCCATCGCCAACTCCACCGGCGTCATGAAGCTCAACCCCGGCAGCACGGAGGAGAAGCCCATGGTCACCAAAACCTCCAACAAGGCGCTCATCGTCGTCATGTTGGAAGTCTGCATCTTCACCGCTCTCTTCGGCCTGGCCATGAACGCCCTCCATGGGCTGCACATCAGCAACGGCCAGGTCTTTTCCCCCGAAGGCGCGGAAGTGCGCGACTCCATGCTCCGCTACATGGCGGAGAACTTCGTGGGGGGCTCGCTGGGCCACCACTTCGGGCACATCGCGGGGGTTGCCGTGAGTCTCGTCTTTGGCTTCCTGCTGCTCTCGGCGGTCAACACCGCCATTGTCGATCTCGTCGCCATCTCCTTCCTCATGTCGCGGGACGAGGAGCTTCCCTCGTCCTTCCAGAAGCTCAATAAATTTGGCGTCCCAAATCTCGGCGTCGTTGTCGCCACGGTCATTCCCGCCATCCTCGTCATTGGCATGAAGGATGTCGCCGCGCTGGCGGATCTTTACGCGGTGGGCGTTGTGGGAGCCATTGCCACAAACCTGGGCGCAAGCTCCACCGACCGCAAGCTGGGCCTTGCCCGGTGGGAGCGCATCCTCATGTTCTGCACCTTCCTGATCATGGTGGCCATTGAGGTCTCCCTCTTTGTAGACAAACCCAACGCCCGCATCTTCGCCGTCACCATCCTCGCCTTTGGCCTGATCATGCGCGGCCTCGCCCGCGAACATGCAGACCGCCGCAAAGCCGCCCTGCCCGTCCCGGCGCTGACCGCTGCGGAGGCCTCCACCACATCCCACCCCGAACCGGCCTTTTTCCACATCAACACCGGAGCCGCCAGCGGCACGCCGATGATGTGCGCCGTTCGCGGCATCGGCAGAACACTCGATTTCGCCATCGAAGAAGCGCGCGAAACCGACCGGCCCCTCTACCTGCTTTTCGTCCGCGAACAGCCGATCATCACCGCGCAGGATCGCAAGCGCAAATGGATGGATGACGACGAAGCGCGCGAAATCTTTGCCTATGCCAGCGAAAAAGCCGACGGCCACACCGTCCTGCCCTGTTACGCCGTGAGCGACTCGCCTGCCGACACGATTGTCGATATCGCCGCCACCGTGGGGGCGTCCCGCCTGCTCCTCGGCGCTCCGCAGCGCAACAGCCTCCTGAACATCCTGCGTGGCAACATGGTGCGCCAGGTCGCCACGCTCCTGCCGGAAGACATCCACCTCTTGGTTTGCGCCTAGGCTCTTGTAACAGGGCAAACGCATCTCACTTGAAAGGCAAAAGAGGATCAGGAACTCAGGAAATCAGGAAAAGAACGAGCAAAGCACCCCTTTTGGAAAACTGTATCCTCTCCCAGCTAAAATACGTGCTCTGAGGAGGTTGTTTCTGTCTTTTTCCTGAGTTCCTGATTTCCTGATAGATTTTGGATGCGTTTGCTCTGGGATGAGGGATTGACCCCGCCGCGCTGTTGCCCTAAAACCTCGTTTCCCGGCGTGATGAACCCGCGCGGGCAACAACCAAAGCAACAACCCGGTGGAACTCAGCCTTGAAGGGCATCGCCCAAGAAACGTCGATTGGAAACGCGCCGCAGCCCTGCTCTATGGGGACTGGGGCACCAGCAAAGCCTATGTCACCGGGCTCGCCTTTTTGGCTGCCGGTTTCTCCTCGCTCTGGCTGATCCTGGCCGTCTGCGTGCTGACCGGTCTGGTGGCGGCCAACTACGCCGTCATCTGCCGCTACTTTCCTGATGGCGGTGGCGTCTATTCCGCCGCGCGCTCCCACGGGCGCTCGCTGGCGGTCATCGGCGCGCTGCTGCTCATTGCGGATCTCACCGTCACCGCCGCGCTCAGCGGTTGGGCGGGCCTGAGCTATCTCACCGCCGGGGCGGAACATTACCCCGCCATCGCTTTCCTCAAGGAGCACATCGTTTTCGCCACCATCGGCGTCCTCGTCTTCATGGGCTGGCTCAACTGGTATGGCCCCAAACACAGCGGCAGCCTTGCCGTGCTCCTCTCGGCCCCGGTCATCGTCGTCGTGCTGGTGCTCATCGGCATCAGCATTCCCCACCTGACCCTCCAATACGTTGAACCGCCGCACCAGAGCGCCAGCAAGGTCTGGGTGCAATTCGTGGGCGTCATCCTCGCGCTCAGCGGCGTGGAAGCCATTGCCAACATGACCGGCGTCATGAAGCTCGACCCCGGTTCCACCAATGAGCATCCGAAGGTGCACCGGGAATCGGCCCGCGCCATCTGGCCCATCGCCTTTGAAGTCGTCTTTGCCACGGCCCTCCTCGGGTGGGCCATGCTTTCGCTCCCCTCCGTGCTGGGAACCAACCTCGGCCTGCACGACAAGGAAAGCTGGCTGGCCATCATGGACAAGCGCAACGAAGACATCCTGCGCTTCATGGCCGAGCAATTTGGGGCCGCTACAATCGCCCCTTGGTTCGGAACGGTTTTTGGATGGGTGGTCGGCATTCTGATGGCCCTCCTGCTCCTGAGCGCAGCCAACACCGCCATCGTCGCCATGGTCGGCCTCATGTTCATGATGGCTCGCGACGGAGAAATGCCCATGGCCTTCACCAAGCTCAACCGGCACGGCGTCCCGCTGGCTCCCGTGCTGATCTCGGTGGGCCTGCCGATTGCCGTTCTGTTGACCACCTCGGATTTTGCCTCGCTGGCCGGGCTCTACGCCATCGGCGTGGTCGGCGCCATCACCGTGAACCTCGGCTCCTGCGCCTCCAACCGCGTCATCGGTTTTACCTGGTATGACCGGGTGCTTTTCGCCTTCACTTTCCTGATCCTCTTCGCGGTGGAGATCACCCTCGCGCGCACCAAGCCCGACGCCCTTTTCTTCGTCCTCTGCGTGCTCATCCTCGGCTTCGCCCTGCGCACCTACGCGCAGAAACGCGCCGGGCTTACCAGCGTCACCGTCTCCAAAGAACTTGCCGACATCGTCACCCCGGAGTCCATCGCCAAGTTGCGCCCCCGCCTTGCCGAAGGCCAGAAAATCATGGTCGCAGCCCGGGGCGTCACCCCGGTACTCCGGTTTGCGCTCGACGAGGCGCAACTGCGCAAGGCCACCCTCTGCGTCCTTTACGTCAAGGAACTCGCCGTCTTCATCCCGCAAGGCCCGGCGACCACCGGACGCGGCCGCCCCAAATGGCAGGACGACCCGCAGGCCGCCGCGATCATGTCACTGGTGATGAAGGCCGGAACGGAGCGCTGTGTGGACGTGATGCCCATCTACGCCGTAAGCGAGAACCCGGCAGGCACCATTCTCGACCTCGCCGCGACCCTCGGCATCGATTACCTCATGCTCGGCTCCTCCCATCGTATGAGCATGACCAAGATTCTCAAAGGCAACGTCATCGCCCAAGTGGCAGCGGGCCTGCCCGAGGACATCCAGTTGATCATCCACGGATAAGAGACAATGAATTAGGAAGCCAGGAATCCAGGAAAAACCGCAGATTCCACCGCACTCTCCTGGATTCCTGGCTTCCTAATTCCATCTTCTCCGGTTCTTAATTGAATCTCCCGCGCGCTCTGGCATGATCGGCCCATGTGGAAAGGCCGCTTTAAAACCGATACCGCGCAACTTCTCAAAGATTTCAGTGAGTCGATCTCCTTCGACTGGCGTCTCTACCGCCATGACATCGCCGGTTCCATCGCCCATGCCACGGCGTTGGAAGCCACGGGGCTGATCACCAAGGAGGAACTCGAAGCCATCCGCACGGGGCTGACCACGATCCGTGACGAGATCGACGCGGGGACATTCCAGTGGAAGCCCGAGTTGGAGGATGTCCACATGAACATCGAAGCCGAGCTGACCCGGCGCATTGGCGATCCCGGCGCGAAGCTCCACACCGCCCGCAGCCGCAACGACCAGGTGGCTCTCGACATCCGGCTCTACCTGCGCGACGAAGCCGACGCCATCTGCCAGCTACTGGCCGAAGTGCAAAAAAGCCTCGTCGCATTGGGCGAAGCCAACTTCGACGTCGTGATCCCCGGCTACACCCATCTCCAGCGGGCGCAACCCGTCCTCTTCGCCCACCACCTGCTCGCCTACGTGGAAATGTTCGCGCGCGACGCAGGCCGCGTGGCCGACGCCCGCAAACGGCTCAACGTCCTCCCCCTCGGCTCCGGTGCGATTGCCGGTTCCACCATCAACCTCGACCGCGCGTTGATCGCCCGGCTGCTCGATTTTCCCGCCGTCACCCAAAACAGCATGGACGCCGTGAGCGACCGCGACTTCGCCGTGGAGCTGCTCTCCGCGCTCGCGCTCGTGGGCGTCCACCTCTCGCGCCTGAGCGAAGACCTGATCCTCTGGGCCAGCGCCGAGTTCAAGTTCGTCACCATCTCCGACGCCTACACCACCGGCTCCAGCCTCATGCCGCAGAAGAAAAACCCGGACGTGTGCGAACTCACGCGCGGCAAGAGCGGGCGGCTCGTCGGCAACCTCGTCTCGCTGCTCACCACGCTCAAAGGCCTCCCCATGACCTACAACCGGGACATGCAGGAGGACAAGGAGCCGGTGTTCGACTCCGTGGACACCGTCAAAGCCGCGCTGCAAATCTACGCCGCCATGCTGCGGGAAATCCAAGTGAACGCCGAGGCATGCGCCGCAGCCGTTGCGGACTGGAACCTGCTCGCCACCGACGTGGCGGATTACCTGGTACTCCACGGCGTCCCCTTCCGCAAAGCGCACGAGATCGTCGGCAAAACCGTCGCGCTGTGCGTGGAACGGGGCATCGGCCTCGCCGACCTCACGCTAGCCGATTACAAAGCCCTCTCGCCCGCATTCGAAGCCGATGTCTTCGACATCCTCAACGTCCGCCGCTCCATCGACGCCCGCACCAACCCCGGCGCACCCTCTGCGGCGAATGTGAAGGGGCAGTTGGAGCGTTGGAAGGCGGAGTTTTTCATAGACCGCCTAAGCAAGTAGTAGGTATCCCCTTTTTTTCCCTCGTTCCCAAGCTCCAGCTTGGGAACGGGATTGTCTTCGAAGCTCCAGCTTGGGAACGGGATTGTCTTCGAAGCTCCAGCTTCGT
>SESB01001504.1_pt1 | contig 15069 bp, 10 predicted proteins | sample 3171441 | NCBI WGS metagenome assembly SESB01 (sample SAMN06051867, study PRJNA518727) | freshwater metagenome | biome: subpolar coniferous forest; feature: holomictic lake; material: water; isolation source: holomictic Lake 227, 6 m depth | place: Canada: near Kenora, Ontario | collected...
AATTTAGCCAAAAAAAGACGCAAACCACGCTTCTTCTCTTAAAACGTCAAACTATAGGGCTACCTCATTGAAAATAGCCGAATATATTTAATTGTATAAGTTACTTTGTTGTTCTAAACTGCTTTCGGGCGATTTAGCCCGAACAATAACAATAAAAATTGGAGTTTAGGCAATGATGACTGGAACCACAACAGATTTAACTTTATTTGAACAACTTGGCGGGGAAGCTGCGGTGAATGCGGCGGTTGATATTTTTTACCGCAAAGTTTTAGCGGATTACCGCATCAATCGTTTTTTCGACAACGTTGATATGGACACGCAAGCGGCTAAACAAAAAGCGTTTTTAACTATGGCTTTCGGGGGTCCCGCGAATTACAGCGGCAAAGACATGCGCGACGGTCACGCAAAATTTGTCAAAATGGGTTTGGACGATAGCCATTTTGATGCGGTGATGGAAAATTTATTGGCGACATTGGCAGAGTTAAATGTGCCACAAAATTTGATTGATCAAGTAGATACGATTGCTCAAACCACTCGCAACGATGTTTTAGGCAAATAAATCAGGCGCAAAAACTTATGACACGCATTAAATTTGACGAACAAACTTTTGAAACTGAAAACGCTGAAACCGTTTTACACACGTTATTGCGAAATAACGTGCAAGTGCCTTATGGTTGCAAAGCGGGCGTTTGTCAATCATGTTTAATGCGTAGTCTTGATAATGCTCCACCTGAAAAATCGCAAGTTGGATTAAAAGACCCGCAACAAAAACAAAATTATTTTTTGGCGTGTTTATGCAAACCAGAAAAGGATATGACGATTACATTGCCAAACACCGAAAGTGTGTGGCTCGAAGCTGAAGTTATCGAAAAGAAAAATTTATCGACGAACGTTATTTTTCTAAAATTAAAATCGAAAGAACCACTCGCTTTTTTTGCAGGACAATTTGTCAATTTGCGGCGTGATGATGGCGTAATTCGTAGTTATTCGATTGCTAACATTCACAACGGTGAACACGAATTAGAGTTTCATATTCGCATTTTGCGGAACGGACAATTTAGCCGTTGGGTTGCGGACGAATTAGAAATTGGAATGTCGTTGAGTTTTTCACACGCGCAAGGAAATTGTCATTATGTTGAAAGACAAACGGAACAGCCGTTATTGCTTATTGGAACAGGAACTGGGCTTGCGCCGTTATACGGGATTATTCGAGATGCGCTTTCACATAAACATCAAGGCGAAATTCATTTATTTCACGGTAGCCGTGATGCGTCAGGTTTATATTTAGAAAAAAAGTTAATTGCATTAACTCAACAATATCCTAATTTTCATTACACGCCGTGTTTATCAGGTTCGGACATTTCTGAAAAATATACACAAGGGCGAGCCAATCAAATCGCGCTGGAGAAATTTCCAAAATTGAATGGGTGGCGCGTGTATTTGTGTGGTCAACCAGAAATGGTTTTACATTCAAAAAGAGCTGCCTATTTACAAGGTGCGTCACTCAAAGACATTTCTGCCGATGCGTTTGCTTATTGAAATAAACACTGAAAAAATTCAATTGATGTAATTTGCGGTTCAAACTAAACCTTAAAACTTTTTAATACGATTGATAAATCATAGGTTTGCTCTTCCAATGATTCCGCAGCGGCAGCCGCTTGTTCAACTAGTGCTGCGTTTTGCTGTGTCACATCGTCCATTTGTCGAATCGCTTGATTAACTTGCCCAATTCCCGCCGTTTGTTCAGCCGAAGCCGCCGTAATTTCAGAAATTATTTCTGACACGCTCCGAATGGAATTCACAATTTCAGACATCGTTTGCCCCGCCTCTGCAACTTGTTTACTGCCGCCTGAAACACGCTCAACCGAATCACCAATTAAACGCTTAATTTCATCTGCCGCGACGGCTGAACGCTGTGCTAAATTACGAACTTCTGTTGCCACAACAGCAAAGCCTTTGCCTAATTCGCCCGCTCGAGCCGCTTCAACGGCGGCGTTTAACGCCAAGATATTTGTTTGAAATGCAATATCGTCAATCACAGAAATAATATCAACAATCCGATGTGACGAATGGTTAATATCGTCCATTGTTGTCACGACAGAATTGATGACATCAACGCCGCGCGTCGCGATAGTTGCCGCTTCATTTGCCATGCGATTAGCATCTTTCGCATGACTGTTATTTTGTTGTACTGTTTGCGTTAATTGTTCCATGCTTGCAGCGGTTTCTTCTAAACTCGCCGCTTGTTCCTCGGTTCGATGCGACAAATCATTATTTCCCGCTGCAATTTCTTTCGCGGCATTATTGATTACATCTGCTGCATTATGTATTTCGCCAATCAACCGTTTAAGATTCGTCGCGGTATTATTCATACTCGTGGTCACATCGCCAAAAATCCCAGGATAATTCGTCGGAATAGATTGCGTTAAATCACCCCGCGCCAGAGATTCCGCGACACGCACAATTTCATTTAAACTTTCTAATGCTCTTAACGTGTTATTGATATTATTTTTTAATGACAGCAATTCGCCACGTCCCTCTGCAATGACACGATGCTTTAAATCGCCTATTGCAATGTGCTTCATGACTTGCCCAATATCACTTAACATTTCATGCAGGGCGTTTTGAGATTGAATAGCCTGATCAAACATTTGTTTATACGCACCTTTCACATTTGCAATGATAACTTTAGAAAAATCAACATTATAAAACGAATCCGTTACGTCATTTAAAGCAAACATCGTGGTTGCAAGCTCCTGAACGGTTTCATTTACACTATTTTTCAACCTCGCCAAATCCCCGTTAACATTCACCGTAACACGCATATTTAATTCACCTTCAGATAACGCCTTCATGACGGCATTTACATTCACTAACGCCATTTGTAAGGTAGACATCATGGTATTAAATGCAACCGCTGTTTCACCAATTTCATCATTTGATTGATAATCTAATTTTTTGGAATAATCGCCGGTTTGATTAACATCCATCAAGGTCGTTTTCAATAAATCCAATGGATTCGCAATCGCCCGCGCTACAGAAGAAATCAAAATAAACGTCAGCAGAATAACCAATAATGTGATGACAGAAATGATGGTTAACGTGGTGATTGCTGCGAATTGAATTTTTTTCGCACTTTGTAATAAATCACCTACTAATTTATCTTCGACGGTTTTCATTAGATTGATTCGCGCCGTTGCCATCTCAAACCAATACGCATTATCCACACCTAATGACGTGTTCAAATCAGATTCCATCGCATGTTTACGCATGGCATCAACTTCAATAATGGATTTTCCTGTTACGGTTTCTTTATGAAAATTATTTTGTTTCGGTGTGGCAATTTGTATAAATTGGCTAAAGCTAACGTTATATTCGCCTAAATTTTCTGACAGTTTTAATAAATGCGGCAAGTCCATTTTATCGATAGCAAAGATTCCCGCTAAAATTGCCCGTTCACGTCCAGCTCGTTCTTTCATATTCAAATATGCTGAATAAGTATTTGCACCACGCATAATTTCTACATTGTGTGTAGATTTCGCAACGATGTTTGTGAGTTCTAAAAGTGATTGAATAATACTAGTATATTGTGCAGCGCAAACTAATCCATCTATTTGAAATTCGGTGGCTTTTTGACGCAAATTTTGCAGTTTAGCTAGCGTATCTAAGGTACTTTTAATCGAATCATTGGCAACTCGTGTGTTGATACTGCTCGATAAAATTTGAATACTGGTATCACTGGTAGTTCGTAATTCCGACAATTTATCGCTCATTTTCGCCCCTTTACTACTGACAAATGCGACCGATGCGCCACGTTCTTTTTGCAAGTTGTGAACAGTCGCGCCAATTTCAGCGAAAAATTCTGAATCTTTAATTAGTTGGTTAGATTCGCTCACCTGATTCACACGATCAAAAATGATTATTCCGCTCAGAATAATGACACTGAGCAGCGGTAAAATCAGCATTGATAACAGCTTGTGCCTAATTGGTAAATTTTTTAAAAACATAATCGTGAATTATCCAGTGAGTGAAATTTTTTTTTGTAAAATTTATCGGTACGACAGCGCAATTCTTTAACGCTACTTTGAACTGACTGATCGTACGCTTAAATTTACTGACATAAAAAAGCGGTGCAGTAATTCAATTACTGCACCGCTTTTCTGGTTTAAACCCTCACATGTGGCTCATCACCTTATTTGCCCAATTGATGCTTTCAATATAGACATCACCAATGGTTGATTGATCTACCTTATTAAACGTAATTTCGCCGGTATTCCAATGTTCATAACTGAGTACACAACCCAATGCCTCGCCGCCTAAGCCATTGTGTTCCAAAATTGCTTCAATAATATCGTCGTCTAACGGCAATTGATCCAGTGCATCTTTTAATGTGATGTCCAAAATACTGTCTAACGAAGATAACATTCCAATCAAAAAAAAGTTTCCTGTTTTTTGCCCTGCAATTTTTGCCAACAATTCACACATTTTTCCGCGAATTAACGCATTTTGCATGACGACAACCGGTTTATCAGACAATGACGACAACATTAAAATGTTAATCCATCGTTTTAACTCATTCATGCCTAAATAAGTAATAGCTTGATTGATAGATTCAATCTTTGTGGGAATCGAAAAAAAGGCTGAATTGATATAATGTAACAATTTATAACTCAAACCCACATCTTCCGAAATCACTCTCGTCAGTGTCTCAAATTCAACATTAGGATTGTTGATTGTTGTCAACAAGCGCACGGCTGCTAATTGATTTACGCCGATACGCTTTCCCGAAACTAAGTTCGGCTTACTAAAAAAGAAACCTTGAAAGTAATCACAACCCAATTCACGCAGATATTCATATTCACTATGCGTTTCAACTTTTTCCGCCAAAATTTTTAAATTGTAGGGTTTGAGTTGAGCAATAGCTTCACGCACATTCGCCTCGCCCATTTCCAGTACATCTAATTTAATAATGTCAGCAAATTCAACTAATGGTTTCCACTCTTCCGTAAACACAAAATCATCGAGTGCAATCAAATAACCTTGCTGAGACATTTCACGCAAGTTGTTAATCACACGCAAGTCAATTTTCACATTTTCCAGCACCTCAATAACAACGCGATCTTTTGGCAAAAATAAGGGTGTTTTTTCCAAAATATTTTGCGTTGTAAAATTGATGAAGGCTTTATGTTCATCGACAATATTGTTAATACCAATTTCAATAATGGCATCGGTGATAATTTGATTCGTCGCCTGAGTAGCTTCGTCTCTGTCTTCAAGATTCAAGCCTTGTCCGCGAAATAACAGCTCGTAAGCATAAATGTTCAGCTTGCTGTCCAGAATTTGCTGCCGTCCAATGATAAAATCTGCCATATTATGCTTCACCTAAAAATTGTAAAAAGTAATTTGAAAACACTACGCAAAAACCACGCAATTTGTATAAGCTGTATTATAACTTACATTCATTGATTGACAATTCTGTGCGTTTTAAAAATAGCCCTGACACCTGTTACACTATCGTCACTTTTTAGCGTTACGACGAAGGGCGCGGAAAGTATTTTTTAATTTTAATAGTGAGGATTTTTATGTCGAAAATAGTTAATGAAGTATTACTTGCTAATCGCGAGTATTTCGCGAATTTTAATAAAGGTGATTTAGTCATGCCACCCGCGCGTCAGTTTGCGATTTTAACGTGTATGGATGCACGATTAGATCCCGCGAAATATGCTGGTTTGAGCGAAGGTGATGCACACGTTATTCGTAATGCAGGTGGACGCGCGAGCGATGATGCCATTCGATCTTTAGTCATTTCGTATAAATTGCTCGGCACGAAAGAATGGTTTGTCATTCATCACACCGATTGTGGAATGGAAACGTTTACTGACGAAATTATGCGTAATTTGTTAGCAAGCAGCTTAAAAACGGCTTCTGTCGATGCAACCGGTTGGCATGATTGCTGTGAAGGTGGCGGTTCACACGAAGCGAAACACATTGCGTGGTTGACGATTAGTGATTTAGCCGCAAGCGTTGTGGAAGATGTCACGCGCATTAAAAATCATCCGCTCGTGCCTTCGGATATTCCGGTTTACGGCTATATTTACGACGTAAAAACCGGCGGCTTGGTTGAAGTTTCCGAAGCGTCGAAGATTGGCGCAGTGCGTTAATTTTAGTCGGCGAAATTGCTCATACTTGGATTACCAGTGTGAGCAATCTTTGGTTTAAATCAACCATCCTCAGCGTTTTAGCCACCATTTTTTTAACATTTATTTGAATGCCACTTTTAAAAAATTATATTTTTCAAGGAGATAATTTTATTTTAAAATTGGTATGCTTATCGCTAAATTAGCCATGAAGGCATTGCGGAAGATGCTTTTTTCACAGTTGGTATTATCACTATAATTTTTAAATGGAGTTATTTATGTTTAACAATTACGATTTCAATTCATTATTTAATTCAGTGTTTGACTTCAACTCGTTGTTTAATTTCGGCTCGTTTTCGCACAAAAAAAATGCACCTACGACGGCGACTGGCACCGATGTCAATGTCGGCGTTAACCAGTCTTACACCGTTAAAACAAACGGTCTCAGCATTCACGGTAACACGGGTTCAGAAAAAATCACGGTCGCTCAAAATGTCAGTGGCGTTAAAATCGATTCCACCGTGGAATCGGTCACATTAAGCGGCATTAAATTCGATCCGAGTGCATTGGTTTCGTCGCAAGGTACGTTGGTTATCAATTCAGCGGCAGGCAATTTAGCGACACTTAGCGTTGTTGGTAATCATAACGAATCGTTAAATTTTTCTAACGCCGTGGGAACACTCTCGCTGGATAGCTTGGGGAACGGTGTTTTTAATTTATCTCAAATTCAATTAGATAAAAACCAAAGTTTTACCGCCACCACCAATGATTTGCAGGTTTATGGCAATTCAGGACAAGAAAAAATCACGCTGGCGCAAGGTGTAACCGGTGTGGCGGTTTCTAGTGCAGTTGAAACGGTCGTATTGAATGGAAATTTCGGTGATTATTCCTACAATGTCGCAGGTGGAACGGTGGTTATTTCTGACAAAAGTGGCGATGATGTCGCGTTGATTAGCGTGAATAAGGCTTCAACCGGCACGCAAATTCAATTTGCCGATAAGTCGTTAAGCGCGTCGTGGGAAATTACTGGTACATTCGGGCATTGGAATTCATGGGGCGTAATTGTCACTGACCCGAACGCGCCCGCAACACCCACCACGATTTCGGGTGGCACAAATCTTCCGTATTCGGTGGATTTCAGTCACGCTAACTTGGGCAGTAATCTGGCGAATGTGGAAGCGAATGTTAAAACGGCTTTGGATAATATCGGGCAATATGTCAGTTCAAAAACGCCTTTTAATCTTCAAGTTTTAACAGAGCGAACTACGCCGACAACCTTAGCGGAAGCCAATGCCACGATGATTAGCACAACTAATCAAAATGGCGAGACTCATCAAAATGGCGAGACTCAAACGACTGCGTTTCTTGCTGATTCAACTTCTGGCACCAATACCAACGCTGGAACGTTTGACGCAACGTTATATATCAACCTCGCCAATCTTGACCAAATGTCATTTGACGGTACGCCTGCCGCCAGCGAATATGATTTAACCAGCATTTTGACGCATGAAATTTTGCATGGTTTGGCATTTACGGGCAATCTCGAAACCACCGGCGGTTTAACAACCCCTTACGATGCGTTGGTTGTAACGCAAAATAATTTACCGGTGTTCACCGGCAGTCATGCTGAAGCTGCCAACGGGAATAATCCCGTGCCATTAGATTCGGCGAACGCGGGTGATGGCTCGGCTTATTATCACGTTGCAATTGCTAATGATTTAATGTCAGATTCGTTCGGGAAAGGTGAAGTCAGAACGATTTCACCGTTAGACGTAGCGATGCTTCAGGATATGGGACTGACCATGGTCGGTGTCTCGCCTACGGCTCAAGTCGTCTAAAAAACGTCGCCCACAAAAAATATAAAATAATGCGTGTCTTGCTGGCTTATTTGGGAATGGTTTTATTGTGGGCGACGACCCCGTTAGCGATTAAATGGAGCGTTGGCGGATTGGGCGTGTTATCGAGCGTGACATCACGCATGGCGATTGGAACGCTGTGCATGATTTTATTGTTGAATCTCTTTCAAAAACGCCTGCCTTTTTCCCGAATTGCTTGTTTAACTTACGCCGCCGTGGCGTTACAAATTTACGGTGCGATGTCGGTTGTTTATTGGGCGGCACAATTTATTCCGTCCGGTTGGATTTCGGTGATTAGTGGTTTAACGCCGTTAGTCACCGCGTTATTTGCTGCGATTTGGTTACATGAACGTAGTTTAACCACCGGGAAAGTGCTGTCGTATTTAATCGGCATTATCGGTTTAGGCATTATGTTCGGCTCGGCTGAACACGTCGGCTCAAACGCCATATTGGGCATTATCGGCGTGTTAATTTCTATTTCGTTGCAAGCCCTCAGTGCCATTGCTATTAAACGTATTCGTTCACAATTACCTGCGCTTACTCAAGTGACCGGCGGATTGTTGTTTTCCATGCCCTTTTATTTTGCGACGTGGGGAGCGTTCGACGCACACATTCCCATGCAATTTTCACTTACCAGTTTTCTGTCAGTTTTATATTTAGGTATTATCGCCACGCCGGTTGGTTTCATGCTGTATTACTATTTATTATCGCAACGTTCCGCCACGCAAGTTTCACTGGTGACTTTAGTTTCGCCGGTTCTCGCGCTTTGGCTTGGACATCGTGCCAATAATGAACCGATGACGTTAGAAATTATTATCGGCACCACGTTGATTTTATTGGCGTTGATTATTCATAACTTTTTTGATCGTCTTTTTACGCGCCACCACTCTCATCGTTAGGATTTTTCATGTCAGACCACAAAATTTACCCCATCAAACCCAAAATCGCAGAACACGCACACATCAACGTGGAGCAATATCACGCACTTTATCAACAATCGATTCAGCATCCTGAAACCTTTTGGGCGGAACAAGCTATGCAATTTTTAGATTGGCACACGCCGTGGCAAACAGTTTTGGATTACGATTTTTCAACCGCGTATATTCGTTGGTTTGAAGGTGGTAAACTCAATGTCAGCGTGAATTGTTTGGATAAACATTTAGCCACGAAAGCCAATCAAACCGCGATTATTTGGGAAGGCGATAATCCTGAAAACGATAAAAAACTCACTTACGCGCAACTTCATGAACAAGTTTGCAAATTCGCCAATGTGTTGAAAAATCACGGTGTGCAAAAAGGCGACCGCGTGTGTATTTATATGCCGATGATTGTTGAAGTATCGGTGGCAATGCTAGCGTGTACGCGAATTGGCGCGGTGCATTCGATTATTTTTGGCGGATTTTCTGCCGAATCGTTTAAAGAACGGATTTTAGATTGTGATTGTCGTTATGTGATTTGTGCGGACGAAGGTTATCGCGGCGGCAAAATCATTCCGATGAAATCGACCGTGGATAAAGCTCTCGAAAATTGTCCCAATGTAAAAACCGTTGTTGTCGTTCAAAACACGACCAATCCAATCAACTGGCAAAACGGGCGGGATGTTTGGTTTCATGACGAAATGGCAACGGCTTCAAGTGTGTGCGAACCGGAATGGATGGATGCAGAAGATCCACTTTTCATTTTGTACACGTCCGGTTCAACAGGAAAACCGAAAGGCGTTTTGCATACAACCGGCGGTTATTTGCTGTATGCCGCCATGACGCACAAGACCATTTTTGATTATCACGACGGCGATGTTTATTGGTGTACTGCGGATGTCGGTTGGATTACCGGTCATTCATATGTGGTTTACGCGCCACTTTGCAACGGCGCAACCACGCTGATGTTCGAAGGCGTGCCAATGTATCCAACGGCTTCACGTTTTTGGGAAGTGATTGATAAACATCAAGTGAACATTTTTTACACCGCCCCGACTGCAATTCGCGCGTTGATGGCGGAAGGTGATGAATTTGTCACACGCACCGAACGAACGAGTTTGCGGGTGTTGGGCAGCGTTGGCGAACCCATCAATTCGGAAGCGTGGGAATGGTATTATCACGTTGTCGGCAATAATCAATGTCCGATTGTCGATACTTGGTGGCAAACCGAAACGGGCGGTATTTTGATTACGCCGTTAATTGGCGCGACGGATTTGAAACCGGGTTCGGCGACTCGTCCCTTTTTTGGTGTGCAACCCGTGATTTTAGACGTTGATGGACACGTTTTACACGGTGCCGCAGAAGGCGTTTTAGCGATTCGTTATCCAACACCTGGCATGGCTCGCACAATTTACGGCGATCACCAGCGGTTTATCGATACTTATTTTAAACTCTATCCGAATTATTATTTTACTGGCGATGGCGCACGACGTGATGACGATGGTTATTATTGGATTACCGGGCGGGTGGACGATGTGTTAAATGTTTCTGGGCATCGAATGGGAACAGCTGAAATTGAAGACGCGCTCGATTTACATGAACACGTTGCTGAATCAGCGGTGGTAGGATTTCCGCACGCGATAAAGGGGCAAGGCATTTACGCTTTCGTTTCGCTAAAACACGACACGAAACCCTCGGACGAATTGAAAAAAGAGTTGGTGCAATTAGTACGAAATGAAATTGGTGCGATTGCCACAATCGATGTCATTCAATGGTCGCCAAATTTGCCGAAAACACGCTCAGGAAAAATTATGCGTCGTATTTTGCGAAAAATTGCCGCCAACGAACTCGATAATTTAGGGGATATTTCGACGCTAGCGGATTCATCTGTAGTGGAAGAAATTATTGCCGCACGTTTTTGTTAGTTCAAATTGGATAGTTCAATTACAATCCGTATAGAATCACCACAACAGAAAACTTAAAAATAGTATCAGTTTGAATACCTTAACAGGTGGCAACAGACACAATTTATTGAAATGCGATTTTGGTAATGATGCCATTGTCGACGGCAACTTTTTTATATTGGCAAAGAGGATTGAAAAATGCAGATCACGATGAAATTACGAATTTTTTTAATAGCTGTTTTTTTTCTAACTCATGTTGCTGCATTCGCATCTGCGGCAGAGAACACCGCACCTTCCAATGTACCAGCAAAAAAATTAACTATTGGCATAAAACAAATCGCTCCATTTGTCATTAAAAGTCCCGAGGGTACTTTTAGCGGAATTAGTATTGATTTGTGGCGCGAACTGGCCATAGATATGAATTTGAATTATGAATTTGTGGAATATGATTTAAATGGCTTAATTAACGCTCTTTCTGATGGCACTGTTGATATTGGAATTGCGGCATTATCAGTCACGCCGGAAAGAGAAGAAAAGTTTGATTTTTCTCAGCCTTATTATCACACTGGACTAGGTATTGCTGTATCAACCGATAGTTCGTACAGTAGCTCTACATTTTTAACCAGTCTATTATCTTGGGATGTGGCAAAGACTATTTTATATTTAGCCTTAATGCTTCTTTCCGTTGGCTTCTTGGTTTGGGTATTTGAACGCTCTAAAAACCCAAATCATTTTGGTGGCGGAGTTGTTAAAGGCGTAGCAAGTGGCTTTTGGTGGTCGGCAGTTTCTATGACAACTATTGGCTACGGCGATAAATATCCCATTACTCTTGGCGGACGATTAGTCGCACTTTTTTGGATGTTCACCGCAATCTTAATGATATCGACGTTTACGGCTACGATGTCGTCTTCCATCACGGTCAATAAGTTACAATCGGCAATAAATAGCCCCGACGATTTAGCAAAAATAAAAGTTGGAACCGTGAAAAACTCTACTAGTGAAAAGTATTTAAACAAAAATAATAGAAACTATGAGGGTTATAAAACCGCTTCAGAAAGCCTAGAAGCATTATCTCAAAAGAAAGTGGGTGCCGTTGTGTACGACATTGCTACCTTGCAATATCTGGTCAATACGGAATTTAACGGTGTCCTTCGTGTGCTTCCTGTTACCTTTGAAAAACAAAATTATGCTATTGCTCTACCATTAAACAGTCCTATGCGAAAACAAATTAACCATGCGTTACTTAACAAACTTTCTCAGCCAAATTGGCAAAGTATCCTTTATCGTTATTTAGGCGATGCAGAAAAAATGTAATCGTAAATTTCCGCTGCACAGGTACGCTGTGTGGCGGAAAAATCCACGGCAATAAATCAACGCATTGAACAAAAACACCCGCAATGACGACGAAGAAATTCGAATAATTCAATTATTATTCTATAATCATGTTTTATCTAATAAATGTTAAACCACGAGTATCGAATTATGTCAGCAGTAATGGAAGAAAAAAAGTTTCGAGGTTTACGCGAAGTCGCATTATTAAGCGTCATTGCCGGGGCATTATTTTTTTTGATTTCACTTTTGACCTTCAATAACGACGATGCGGGTTGGACGCACAGCGGTTCCGTGCAAACGATTTCAAATGCGGGCGGTGTATTTGGCGCGTGGCTCGCTGATTTCATGCTTAGTTTTTTTGGATTATGTGCGTACACTTTTCCATTTATTATTGTTTGGCAAGGTTATCTGAATTACAGTCAAAAGCGATTGGAGCAGTCACGCACACTCATGACGCTGCATTGGCTTGGTGCCATTGTCACGATTATTTCTGCCGATGCGTTGTTTAATTTTTATTTGTTACACACAGGCATTGAATTACCGCGTAATACGGGCGGTATTTTAGGACAAGAAGTCGGTACCAGTTTAGCCATCGCATTTGGTAATTCCGGCGCAACGCTTTTTTTATTAGTGATATTATTTGCCGGTTTACGTTTGGTCACTGAAATTTCATTGTTAGCGGTTCTCGATTTTATCGGTAAACACTGTTTTGATTTAAGTCGTTCGCTTTATCAGGGCGTTATCGAAGTGTTGCACAAACACCCACCACAACCCGCATTGCAATTAGTCAGCGACGCTGAAAAACCTTTTGCCCGCAAAAAAATTCCCACCAAAATAAAATCCGCGCCCGTTGCAGAAATTGACGACACGGATGTGGAATTTGACGAATTATCTAACGAAATTGAAGCCGAAGACGAGCTAGTGGCTGAAAAAAAAACAGTAAAAAAACCCAAAACGAAATCTGCGCCAGAGCAATTAGACATAGTCGAAAAATCTGTCAAACCCGTTAAAACACCGTTAAGTAAAAAATTCGATAAACTGGTCGAAACCGTCAAGCATGTCAAAGACGAAGTTTTTGAAAAAGCTGAAAAAGTCGCCGAAAAAGTGACAGAACAAAAAGTCGTTAAAAAACCAGCTGAAAAAAAACTTAAAGCCAGTCAATATCCCCAAAAAAATAAATTGCCTACGTTGGATTTACTCGACGAAATCGACACGCAAGTAGTCGGTTATTCAACGGAAGATTTAGAAAATATGTCGAGACTGGTTGAAGATATTTTGGCGGATTTCAATGTTACCGTCACGGTAGTAGGTTTTCATCCTGGTCCTGTGATTACACGTTTTGAATTACAACTAGCGGCGGGTGTGAAAGTCAGTCGAATTAGTAGTTTATCAAAAGATTTGGCGCGTTCTTTGTCGGTCACGAGCGTGCGAATTGTCGAAATTATTCCAGGTAAACCGGTCGTCGGTTTGGAAATTCCAAATCAAAAACGCGAAATGGTGACGTTACGCGAATTGTTTAAATCGGTCGCGTTTGAAAAATCGAAATCGATGCTGACGTTAGCGATGGGCAAAGATATTGCGGGCATTCCGATTTGCGCGGACTTAGGCAAAATGCCGCACGCGCTGGTGGCTGGCACCACCGGTTCGGGTAAATCGGTCGCGATTAACACCATGATTTTGAGTTTGCTTTATAAAGCCACGCCCGAACAAGTGCGCCTCATTATGATTGACCCAAAAATGTTGGAATTGTCGGTTTACGAAGGCATCCCGCATTTGCTCACGCCCGTTGTGACCGATATGAAAGAAGCCAGTAATGCGCTGCGCTGGGCGGTTGGCGAAATGGAACGCCGTTATAAAGTGATGTCTAAAATGGGTGTGCGAAATTTAGCGGGTTTTAATCAAGTGATTGAGGACGCGGCTGAACGCGGCGAAACCATTCGTGATCCGATGTTTCAAATGATAAATCCGCTCGAAGATGACGAAGATTTTCCAATGCTTTCGACGTTGCCAAGTATCGTTATTGTGATTGACGAATTGGCGGACATGATGATGATTGTCGGTAAAAAAGTCGAAGAATTGATTGCTAGATTAGCGCAAAAAGCACGGGCGGCAGGCATTCATTTAATTTTGGCAACGCAACGTCCGTCGGTCGATGTGTTGACGGGTTTGATTAAAGCGAACGTGCCGACACGGATTTCGTTTCAAGTTTCATCGCGGATTGATTCGCGGACGATTTTGGATCAAGGTGGCGCGGAAACGTTGTTGGGAAATGGCGATATGTTATTTTTGCCTTCTGGAACCAGCATTCCGATTCGAGCGCACGGCGCGTTTGTGGATGATCACGAAGTGCATCGCGTGGTGGAATTTTTGAAGCAAACTGGCCCGACCAATTATTTGAAAGAAATTCTCCAAGAAAGTGCAGATTCGAGCGACAATTTTGGCGGTGGCAATACTTACGGTGGCGGTTCAGACTCCGATCCGCTTTATGATGAAGCCGTGCGCTTTGTGACGGAATCGCGCAAAGCCTCCATTTCGAGTGTGCAACGTCGTTTCAAAGTGGGTTACAACCGTGCCGCGTCGATGATTGAAGAGATGGAAAATTCTGGCGTAGTGAGTGCCGCAGAAAATAATGGCACGCGCGTAGTTTTGGCTCCGCCAGCCGGTTAATTATTAAAAAAATTACAAACAAAAAAGCCGCTGTGGCGAATTAAAATTCGTGACGGCTGCTTTTTTACAGTCGTTCAAATTCGTGAAACTACGCTCAAAATTTAGAAAATGAATTATCATCTAATTCTGTAATGTGCTGTTCTAACAACTCAATTGCAACCATAAAAATCTCCTTTTTTAGTTTACTTCATTTCAAATGTAGGTTTGTCATATTGACGATTTCCAATCGAATCAGTGGGTAAAATTTTATTGCCTT
>SESB01001505.1_pt1 | contig 15066 bp, 11 predicted proteins | sample 3171441 | NCBI WGS metagenome assembly SESB01 (sample SAMN06051867, study PRJNA518727) | freshwater metagenome | biome: subpolar coniferous forest; feature: holomictic lake; material: water; isolation source: holomictic Lake 227, 6 m depth | place: Canada: near Kenora, Ontario | collected...
AAGTCTGCGCGCACTGTCGCGGCGTCTAACTGTAATGCGCGAAGTACGCGACGAGAGTCTAATAAATCTGTAATCCCTGTTGCGCCATGGTTATAAGCAAACTCAGCTGCATCGGCCGCTTTTTGCGCTTCCGTTAAAATTTGCTCATCAAAGCGCTGAAGCTTTTCAGTAGCTGCTTGGAGGTCAGCATTGGCATGTTCTATTTCACTTAATGCGGCAGCGCGGGTTTGCTCTTTGGCTTCTTGCGCAGCATTGAGGTCGACCTGCGCGCGTGCAATTTCGCCTTGATATTCATAATTGGTAAATAAGGGGATGCTAATTGCAGCGCCAATGGTGTCTTCTAGCGATCCTGGCATTTGTCCAGGAAAATGTTGGTATTGAAGCGCTATGTTGATATCTCTTGTTTTTAGTGCGTTTGCAAGACGCGTATTTTCCTCGGCCTGATTGGTGCGCGCTTCCGCAGCAAGCACGTCGGGGCGTTGATTGATATTTTTTTGCACTGCGCTATTGGTTAATACTTTGTCATTAGGCCAATGGTCTTCTGCATGAATAGTGCTGGCCTCAGATTCTTTGCCGATCAGATAAGCTAAACTTGTTTGTGCTTTTTGATGATTGGCTTGCGCTTGACGCAAATCATTTTTTGTTTTGAGTAAATCTACACGTATTCTGGAAACATCGCTTGAAGCAATGTCTCCAGCCTTCAATCTTAGTTCAGCAGCCTGAAGCGTTTTCTCATAAAGGGTGACATTAGCCGTTTGGAGGGTTTCAATTTCTTGCGCGAGAAGTAAATCGTAGTAAGTCGAATTTAGCGTTAACAGCCATTGTCTCTCAGCATCTTTAACGTCGAACTTTGAGGCTCTGATTGCGTTTTTGGCTGAAGCCATGCGAAGCTCACGTTTGTCGCCTCGTTCAAATAATTGGCTAATTTGAACGGTGCTGCTTAGCGTTTGGTCTATCAAATTATTGCTATTGTTGTCTAGATTTTTGTTGCCAGCGTTTCTGTTCAGGTTGAAGTTAGAAACGCCAACAGATAGAGAGGGGTTTGGTTTTTGTCCTGCACTGATGGCGTTGGCTTCGGTCGCTTGTAGCATGCGATGTGCTGCTAACAGCTCTCTGTTATTGCTGTGGAATAGTTGCTGCGCATCGCTTAGCGTCAGATTGCTAAGACGAGTGTCCTCTTCTGCGCAAAAGGCTATTTGCGCATTTAATAGGCATCCAATTATGAAGAGGCCGATGACTTTCAATACCTGCATGCGATTGACCTTCTGATTGATTCTGATTTTACCTAAGGCCTACTAACGTGCCATAGCTTTTAAAGGTTGACTATTATAGGTGAGTTTTTTAAGAAATGAAGATTAATGCAGTCTATTTTTAGGCTCTAGGCTTTTAATAACACGATGACAGCGCCGCTTCCGCCATCATTCGCTCTGGCTTGTGCATAGGCGATGACCTCATCTTTTTGCATGAGCCAATGCCGGACCTTGTTCTTCAATACGGGTTCTTTATTGCGCGAGCCGAGACCTTTGCCATGCACAATTCGCACGCAGCGGATGCCACGTTTTTTACAGGCAGCTAAAAATTCCGCAACCATGGCGCGTGCTTCATCACTAATCATGCCATGTAAGTCTAGGTTGGCTTGCACCACCCAGTGACCGCGTCTTAGTTTGGTTAGTACTGAAGGGGATTGACCTTCACGCAAATAAAGGAGTTCCTCGCCGCTTTCTAATTCATCCGCGGGAAAGTAGCCATCACTTAAAGAATCGACCAGTGCTTGACGTTCATCCCGAATAAACTGTTGCGGGATTGGTTTTGGTTTGGGGGGTTCATGGAAGATGCGACTAGTATTTAAGGGGCGCGCATCTTTAACTGCACTTTTGAAAAGATTCGTGAGTTTTTGTTCTTCCGCTTTTTCAGCTGCTTGTTTGAGTGCGAGGGCTTTAGCTTCTTCAAGCGCTTGCGCCTGCGTCGCTTTTTGAGCTTGCAGCAGGCGCTTGGCTTCTTCGATGTTTTTGATTCTTGAGGGTGTTGTCATGGCGCAAGGAATAAAAACGAGGCGATGTTAACGATTCAAGACCGGCTTATTATTTGAGGCTGGTGAGATAACGTTCAGCATCAAGTGCTGCCATACAGCCTGTCCCCGCACTAGTGACTGCTTGGCGGTAGATATGATCTTGTACGTCACCTGCCGCAAATACGCCAGGAATATTAGTTGCCGTGAAATTTCCTTGTCGACCTGTCTGGGTAACGATGTAGCCACCCTCCATTTCAAGCTGACCTTCAAAGATATCGGTATTGGGTTTATGGCCGATGGCAATAAATACGCCGCGAAGCTCGATTTCTTTGCTTAGGCCAGTGTCGACATTTTTAATGCGCATGCCAGTCACGCCCATGTTGTCCCCTAAGACTTCATCGAGTGTTGAGAATAGTTCGAGGACGATCTTACCTTCTTGAACGCGGTCCATGAGTTTGTCGATCAGGATCGCTTCCGCTTTGAACTTGTCGCGGCGATGGACTAAGGTGACTTTGCTGGCAATGTTAGCAAGATAAAGTGCTTCTTCCACGGCCGTGTTTCCACCACCGATGACAGCGACTTCTTGATTACGATAGAAGAATCCGTCGCAAGTGGCACAGGCAGAGACGCCTTTTCCTGAAAACTTCTCTTCTGAGGGGATGCCCAAATATTTCGCAGAGGCGCCGGTGGCAATAATAAGTGCATCACAGGTATATTCGCCAGAGTCTCCCACAAGGCGGATCGGTTTTTCTTTGAGGTGCGTGGTGTGAATATGATCAAAAATCATTTCGGTATTGAAGCGTTCAGCATGTTTTTGAAAACGTGCCATTAATTCAGGCCCCATGACACCATCTGCATCCGCTGGCCAGTTATCTACTTCTGTGGTGGTCATCAATTGGCCGCCTTGCGCAATCCCTGTAATTAAGACGGGTTTTAAATTGGCACGAGCGGCGTAGACTGCCGCTGAGTAACCAGCGGGGCCTGAGCCCAAGATGAGTAAGTGGGCATGTTTTGTGGCCATTTTTATGAAACTCCTAGGATAGTCAAAGCAAAAATATTTAATGGATATTTTAACGCAATTGTTTTGGTAAATTTTAAGGATATCGTCAGGAGATTAAATTTATTTAGAGGTGGCATTTGTTTGTGGATGCATTGTTTAAAAATACCACCTTAGTTGTACTGAAGCCTCATGCTTTATATTGAATGATACTGTTATAATCCGTGATAACTTTGTGCCTTCGATCGCATGATTTTTTTACCAATACTTCGAGTGATTCATTATTTTGTTTTTCAATAAAAAAACAGTTAATACATCCAATGTGAGTCGACAAACTCAGATTGAAAATGCAGGAATAGTCAAAGAGGCTTGGTGGCTTTTTTTTACCGTGGTCGGCCTTTATCTCGTATTGATTTTAGTGACTTATTATCACGACGATCCTTCATGGTCTAACAGCGCGACTGAAAGTTCGGTTGTTCATAATGCGGGTGGCGTATTTGGGGCTTGGTTGTCAGACATGATGCTTTATATGTTTGGGATCTCAGCGTGGTGGTGGGTTGTTTTTGCTTTTTATGCGATTTGGTTAGTTTATTTGCGGCTCGATGTCGTGGCCCAAGGTAAGAAGCAGCTGCTATTTCTGAATGTGCTTGGTTTTGGGATGGTCTTGTTATCATCAAGTGCGCTTGAACGAGGACATTTCGTTGATTTTCCCGCGGTCTTGCCCTTTGAACAATGTAACCCTTTAACTATTCACCATTGTGGCAGTGTGTTTGGTACGTTCTTAGATAGCGGGTTGCAAGCTAATTTCAGTTTTGTTGGTTCAACCTTAATCTTGCTGTTTGTCTTTGCCGCTGGCTTTAGTCTTTTTACCGGGTGGTCTTGGATATTAATTGTTGAAAAGCTTGGCGGGGCAATGATTGGTCTTTTCCAATTACTTGTCGCTAAGTATCGTGACAAAAAAGATCGTCAGGCTGGTCGTATCGCGGAGCAACAAAGAACGGAATTCGTTGAGAACGAACGTAAGCGTATTGAGGATCGTCCGCCGATTCAAATTGAGGTGCCCGCATTTGAGATTCCTAAAAGCGAGCGGGTTAAAAAAGAAAGCCAAGCGCCATTATTTGAAACCCTTCCAGACTCGCCTTTGCCGCCATTGCATTTGTTAGATGAGCCTAAAGGTGAAATCGAGGTTCAATCCGCGGAAACCTTGGAATTCACATCCCGCTTAATTGAACGAAAACTGATGGATTTTGGTATTGAGGTCAAGGTATTGGCTGCGATGCCAGGGCCTGTGATTACAAGATATGAACTTGAACCTGCTGCTGGCGTCAAGGGCAGTCAGGTCTTGAATCTCTCAAAAGATTTGGCGCGCGCACTGTCTGTGGTCAGTATTCGCGTTGTTGAAACCATTCCTGGCAAAAGTTGTATGGGCTTGGAAATTCCGAATCCAAAACGTCAAATTGTTTATCTTTCAGAAATTATGGGTTCACAAGCCTATGCGGATGTTAGCTCTCCCTTGGCGATTGCGATGGGTAAAGATATCTCAGGGAAGGCGGTCGTCGCTGATTTAGCAAAAATGCCCCATGTGCTGGTTGCTGGAACGACGGGGTCAGGTAAATCCGTTGCGATTAATGCCATGATCTTAAGTTTGGTTTATAAAGCGGAAGCCACTAAAGTTCGCATGATTTTGATTGATCCTAAAATGCTAGAGCTTTCAGTGTATGAGGGGATACCGCATCTTTTAGCCCCGGTGATTACGGATATGCGTCAGGCGGGGAATGCCCTCAATTGGGGAGTGGCTGAAATGGAGCGTCGATATAAGCTGATGTCCGCCCTCGGTGTGCGTAATCTTGCTGGATATAACGTTAAAGTCCGAGATGCCGTGAAGGATGGCAAGCCGATTCCTCATCCCTTTACCTTGACACCTGATAGTCCAGAGCCGCTAGAAGAGTTGCCGTTAATTGTCATTGTGATTGATGAGTTGGCTGACTTAATGATGGTGGTGGGTAAGAAGGTGGAAGAACCCATTGCGCGACTTGCGCAAAAGGCTAGAGCGTGTGGTATTCACTTGGTGGTCGCAACCCAGCGTCCTTCTGTGGATGTCATTACGGGGTTAATTAAAGCGAATATTCCAACGCGGGTGGCCTTCCAGGTATCAAGCAAAATTGACTCACGGACCATTCTTGATCAGATGGGCGCTGAAGCGTTGTTAGGCCAAGGAGATATGTTGTATCAGCCCCCTGGCACGACCTATCCACAACGGATTCATGGGGCTTTTGTCAGTGATGCAGAAGTGCACCGTGTGGTGCAGCACTTGAAAATGCAGGGCGCCCCCAATTACATTGAAGGAATCTTAACCGGTGGAACGGATGAATCCGGCGAGCTTGGCGATATGGAGCCAAGTAGTGGTGAGTCTGATCCTTTGTACGACGAAGCCGTTGCGCTGGTCTTAAAAACTAGGCGCGCCTCCATTTCTTCTGTGCAAAGACAATTACGTATTGGCTATAACCGTGCCGCACGCTTGATTGAAGAGATGGAGCGGACGGGTTTAGTTTCTCCCATGCAGAGCAATGGGAATCGAGAAGTATTATCCCCAACCAACCAAGCAGATTGATGAACCCAATGATAATTCGTGTATTTTTAGTTTTATGCTTGATCGTGTCGCAAACGGCAAGTGCCACGGGGATGGACAGAATTAAAGAGTATTTTAAGAATATTCAATCTGCCAGTGCGGATTTTCATCAGATTGTGACGGATAAACAAGGGCATAAGACTCAGGATGTGACTGGAGTCATGCAAATCCAAAAGCCCAATAAATTTCGTTGGGACTATAACAAACCTTTTGTGCAGCAGATTGTGGGCGATGGTGAAAAGATTTGGTTGTTTGATCCAGAGCTTAATCAGGTAACGGTTAGGTCTTTCTCCAAAGCTGCTGGCTCAAGCCCTGCGGCTTTAATTGCTGGAGGTAAGGAGATCGAGCGTTCTTTCATCATTAAGGATACCAGCAGAAAGGGAACACTTGAGTGGGTGATGGCGGTTCCTAAGATCAGAGAGACGGGCTTTGAGCGTTTGTTTTTAGGTTTCAAAGGGGATGCCTTAATGAAAATGGAGTTGCACGATAGCTTTGGAAATCGCACAGCCATTGAATTCATTAATGTACAACGCAATCCGAAACTGAGTGAGGAACTCTTTAAATTCATCCCTCCTAATGATGCTGACGTATTGGGAGAATAGAATGGTGTTTTTCATTCTTGACTAGTTTGTTCAGTCCCAATCAGCCTCAAGCGCCTTTGGCGGAGCAACTCAGGCCGCAAACGTTAGACGAGGTTGTTGGGCAGTCTCATTTGCTGGGTCAAGGCAAACCTCTTAGATTAGCATTTCAGTCAGGCAAGCTACCCTCGATGATTCTATGGGGGCCGCCTGGTGTGGGTAAAACTACCTTAGCCCGTTTGATTGCAAATACCGCTGATGCTGACTTTATTCCAATTTCTGCTGTTCTATCCGGAATTAAAGATATTCGAGAAGCGATAGAACGTGCAGAGCATGCCCTCCAACAATCTGGTCGTCGCACGATCATGTTTGTGGATGAAGTACACCGATTTAATAAGGGGCAGCAAGATGCCTTCTTGCCATTTGTGGAGAGTGGCTTAATCACCTTTATTGGCGCCACGACCGAGAATCCTTCTTTTGAAGTGAATAGTGCGCTATTAAGCCGGGCCCAAGTATTTGTTTTAAACGCCTTGTCTGAAGTGGAGCTTGAGGAATTATTGACAAGGGCTGAGCGCAGTATGGGCTTAAGTATCCCCATCATGGACGAGGCAAAAGCGCATGTGATTTCTTATGCGGATGGTGATGCTAGACGCCTCCTTAATTTTGTCGAACAACTCTTTAATGCCGCGGAATCTGCCAACGTTAAAGCCATTGATATCCCATTTTTACAATCGACCATGGCCACTAAAATGCGCCGATTTGATAAAGGGGGTGACGCTTTTTATGATCAAATCTCTGCATTGCACAAATCCGTTCGAGGTTCTAATCCAGATGGGGCGCTTTATTGGATGCAGCGCATGTTGGATGGCGGCGCTGAGCCATTGTATGTGGGACGTCGCTTGGTCAGAATGGCGATTGAAGATATTGGATTGGCAGACCCACGGGCATTAGAAATTTGTCTAAATGCCTGTCAGACTTATGAGCGATTAGGTTCGCCAGAAGGGGAATTGGCTTTTGCAAATGCCGTGATTTACTTGGCCATTGCTGCAAAAAGCAATGCGGTTTATATGGCCTATAACCAAGTGAAATCGTTCGTGGCTCAAGATCAGTCAAGGCCAGTTCCGCTGCATTTGCGAAATGCGCCTACCAAGTTGATGAAGCACTTAGATTACGGTAAAAATTATCGTTATGCGCATAATGAAGAGGGCGCGTATGCGGCGGGTGAACAATATTTACCGGATGGCTTGGAAGAAGTTAAATTTTACGAGCCGACAAATCGCGGCCTTGAAGGTAAAATAAGCGAAAAATTAGCGCAACTGGCCGCGCTTGATAAAACTGCAAAACGTCAGAAGTGATATTGATTAGGAAATCGCATGTTAGATATACAGCAGCTAAGAACAGATTTAGACACCGTGGTCGCCAAACTAGCGAGTCGCAAGTTTGATTTTGATGTGCAAGGATTTACCGCGCTCGAAGCCGAGCGTAAAGAAGTGCAGACACGTACCCAGGAATTGCAGGCTAGACGAAATGCAAGCTCTAAACAGATCGGGTTCGCTAAGTCTAAAGGAGAAGATGTCAGCAGCATTATGGCGGAAGTGGCGGGCCTAGGGGATGCGTTAAAGGCGGATGAAGAGCGTTTAGCCGCTATTCAAGCGCAGATGCAGGACTTTCTCTTGAATGTTCCTAACTTACCCCAAGAGAGTGTGCCCATCGGCAAGTCTGAGGAGGATAACGTCGAAGTGCGTCAAGTTGGGACCCCTCGTCATTTTGATTTCGAGATTAAAGATCATACGGATGTCGGCACGCCGCTTGGGTTAGATTTTGATACAGGGGCCAAATTAGCAGGGGCAAGGTTTACGCTCATGCGAGGTCAAATCGCCAAGCTTCACCGTGCCTTAGCCCAGTTCATGATCGATACGCAAACAGAGCAGCATGGTTATGAAGAGTGTTACACCCCGTATATGGTCAACGCAGATACCTTGCGCGGGACAGGGCAATTACCTAAGTTTGAAGAAGATCTCTTTAAAGTGCCCCATAACGACAGTAGCTTATATCTGATTCCAACTTCTGAAGTGACGCTCACTAATACGGTGCGTGATGAAATTGTGCCTTTGGAGGCTTTGCCGATTAAGTTGACTGCGCATACGCCTTGTTTTCGTTCAGAGGCAGGCTCTTACGGTCGTGATACACGCGGTATGATCAGGCAGCACCAGTTTGATAAGGTTGAGATGGTCCAAATCGTTCATCCAGAGCAAAGTAATGCAGCGCTAGAAGAAATGGTGGGGCATGCAGAAAATATCTTAAAGGCGCTTGAACTGCCTTACCGGGTGGTTTCGCTATGTACGGGGGATATGGGATTTGGGGCAGCGAGGACCTATGATTTGGAGGTCTGGTTGCCAGCTCAAAATACCTATCGTGAGATTTCATCGGTCTCTAATTGCGAAGCGTTTCAGGCACGCCGTTTGCAAGCTCGCTTTCGTAATGAAGCTGGTAAGCCTGAGTTAGTGCACACCTTAAATGGTTCTGGATTGGCGGTTGGACGTACTTTGGTGGCGGTGCTTGAAAACTACCAGAATGCAGATGGGAGTGTGACGGTGCCTAAAGTGCTGCGTGATTACATGGGTGGTAAAGAAATCATTCGTTAAGGGATGGCTTTGATCAAGCAAAAACGGCCAGTGATGGCCGTTTTTTTATGGTTGCTTGTTGCGTAGCAATGTTGGTTTAAATTCGAAGCTTGGGAAGATGGATGCGTGCGCCGGGAAGTATTTTCCTAATATGTCGTAATAGGTACGAATGCATTCCACAAAAATTACTGGCGCGCCGCCATTGGCGTAGCCAAATTTAGCGGTGTTGTAATACTTAGCTTTGTTGAGTAAGGGCAGGGTGGTTTTAATGTCAGCCCAGCTATTTGGATTTAAGCCCATTTTTGTGGCGAGTACACGGGCATCTTCTAAGTGCGAGAAGCCAATGTTATAGGCGGCGAGTGCCATCCACGTGCGGTCTGGTTCTGGAATGTGTTCGGGCACTTGATGCTTGAGTGTGTTGATGTAGCGGGCGCCGCCAGAAATGCTTTGTTTTGCATCTAGCCGATCTGTCACTCCTAGTTCATCCGCGGTTTCTTCGGTGAGCATCATCATGCCGCGCACATTGGTTGGGGACGTGTTGTATTGATCCCAGTGCGACTCTTGGTAGCTGATTGCCGCAATGAGACGCCAATCAATGTCAGTGATTTGCTGCGCATCTTTAAAAAGCGGGATGTATTTAGGGAGGGTGCCATGCGTTTTCGCTAAAAACTTGCTCACGTCTAATTGATCGAGTCTTTCTGTATGGCCATGGTATCGATCTACTAAATTTTTGAGGGTGCCATCCTTGCTAATGCGGTTAAAGAACGCGAGGGATTTTTGATACAACCAGCCATTACCGTTCTTAGGAAAAGCCCAAGCAATCTGCTCTGGATCGCCAATCGCGATGCCCTTGCCAATGTTGGGGTAGTAGTTTTGTAGGATAGCAATGACGTGATCATCGGCGACGGTGTAATCTAAGAACCCCATGTTGACTTGTTCTAGGAGTTCATCGGTACTGGCATTTTCAACTTCTTGAAACTCAAATTGTGGATTTTTTGCACGCAGCTCTTCTAAGCGCTCTGCATAGCTTGAACCTTTCGGGACATGAATATGTTTTCCGATTAAGTCATTGATTTCTTTAGGGGCATTGTTTTGATCTGAGCCGTAAGCGATATGTTGCTGAACATTCAGGTAGGGTGCGCCAAAACGAATTTTTTTGCTGCGGGCTGGGGTGATGCTTAAGTTTGCTGCAGCGATGTGGGCCTCGCCTTTTCGTAGTCTAGGGACGACATCTGACACTTTGTCGGCCACGATAAATCTGACACGATAATCTTCTCCTAAGTCTTTGAGGAAGAGATTCACGAGGTCATATTCTAGGCCTGCATATTCTCCTTTTCCATTCACATAGTAGGTGCCAGCCGCATTATGGGTAATGACGACTAGCTCTTTGGAAGTCTGCACGTTGGGGGCGCGCAGGTGAGAAAAATAGTATAAAGCAGCCGTAATTGCCATTAGCAGGCAGGCAATTAGTCCGTAGACGACAGGCTTTCGAGCGAATCTCATGAGTGGCAGTTTCACCAACTTTTGCCCGATTGTCTAGTCAAAAAACAAGACGGCCTTATTCGATTTCCTGGCTGGCTAAGTAGTCTTCGTAATTACCTGAGAAGTCGATGATCCCTTCGGCGCGCACGTCTAAGATTCGGGTGGCCAATGAGCTCACAAATTCACGATCATGACTGACGAAGAATAGGGTGCCATTATATTTATCGAGCGCGGTGTTCAAGGACTCAATGGATTCCATGTCCATGTGGTTGGTCGGTTCATCCATCAATAATACGTTGGTTTTGGCGAGCATAAGCTTACCAAACATCATGCGACCTTTTTCACCGCCTGAGAGCACTTTGACCGACTTTTTAAAGTCTTCACCAGAAAATAATAAGCGGCCTAACATGCTGCGCACGACTTGATCATCATCGCCTGCTTGCGTGAATTGTTTCATCCAATCGAATAGGTTGAGGCCTTCCTCAAAGTCTTCGGCATGGTCTTGCGCGAAATAGCCGATATTGGCTTTTTCTGCCCATTTCACGGTGCCATGCTTGGGGCTTAGATCGCCAGCCAAGCAACGCAGTAGGGTGGTTTTACCGACCCCGTTTTCACCGATGATGGCAATTTTTTCGCCCGCTTCTACGAGTAGGTTAAAGTCGTTAAAGAGTACGCGGTCAAACCCGTGACTGAGTTTTTGTACTTCTACTGCATTACGATGTAGTTTTTCTCGGTCATCGTATTCAAAACGAATAAATGGGTATTGGCGGCTAGAGGGCTTGATGTCTTCTACTTTAATCTTATCGATTTGCTTAGCACGGCTAGTCGCTTGCTTGGCTTTAGAGGCGTTGGCAGAGAAGCGGCGCACGAAGTCTTGTAAGTCGGAAATTTGTTGTTTGGCTTTTGCATTATCTTTTGCCTGCTGTGCCCGCGCCATGGTGGATGCTTCCATGAAGTCATCGTAGTTGCCTGGGTAAACCGTCAACTTGGCATAGTCCATATCTGCTGTATGCGTGCAAACTTGGTTGAGGAAGTGGCGATCATGCGAGATGATGATCATGGTGCAGTTACGGTTGTTTAAGATGTCTTCTAACCAGCGGATGGTATTAATGTCCAAGTTATTGGTTGGTTCATCGAGTAGCAAGATGTCAGGATTTGCAAATAGGGCTTGGGCTAGCAACACACGAAGTTTCCAGCCGGGCGCCACCGCGCTCATGAGTCCGCTATGCTGATCAATGGGAATGCCAACGCCTAAGAGTAATTCGCCAGCACGTGCTTCTGCGGTATACCCATCGTACTCAGCGAATACCGCTTCTAATTCAGCGGCCTTCATGTAGTCATCTTCTGTGGCCTCAGGGTTCATGTAGATGGCGTTCTTTTCCACATTGGCTTGCCACATTTGGTCGTGCCCCATCATGACCACATCGAGCACGCGCTGATCTTCATAACCGAATTGGTCCTGACGTAGCCATGCCATCCGTTCATTGCTATCTAATGCAATGTTGCCTGCTGTGGGTTCAAGGACGCCCGCTAAGATTTTCATGAAGGTTGATTTACCGCAACCATTTGCGCCAATGAGGCCATAGCGATTGCCGTCGCCAAACTTGACGGAGACATTTTCAAAAAGTGGCTTTGCGCCAAATTGCATGGTGATGTTGTTACTAATGAGCACTGTTTATTTCCTAAGGTATTTTGGTAATCGGTTGATTAAAATTTTTATTCGAATTTATTTTTAATGAGCACTTCATTGATGCTCAATTGACCGCCGCGTGGCCAAGCTTCTTTGATGGCTTTTCCTACGGTCACAAACATGGTTGGAACGTGATCGGCTGGCAGGTTCAGTAATTTGGCAACAGCGTCAAAATCAAAGCCATCCATTGGGCAAGTGTCATAGCCCATTTCTTTGGCGACGAGCATGATATTCATGGCGGCCATGCCACAAGAGCGCATCACTTCGTCGCGCTGGGCTTGTTCATGCCCTGTGTAATATTGTTTGATGGCAGGCACAAGGAAGTCTGCAACGGCTTGAGGCGCGTCTTTCCAATAACGATTCGGTTCCTTTTGCCAGGCTTGCACGTCAGCTACTAATACGATGAGCAGCGAGGCTTCTGTGACCTGGGCTTGGTTCCAACTGACCGCTTGAATTTGTGCTCGCAAGCTAGGATCGTCTACGACGACAAAACGCCAGTGCTGAATATTGAACGCGGTCGGTGCAAGCATTGCCAATGAGATGAGCTGGTGGACTTCGGTCTCATTGATTTTGTGGTCTGGATCAAAAGCTTTGATCGAGCGCCGGGTTTGGATCGCTTCAACAACGTTCATTTATTGCCTTTTCTTGAATTTAAATAGGGTCTTCATTTTGGTTGATTGTTTAGAAATCAACGGGTTAATTGTGCATGTCACATTCGATGCGCGATTAAGATTATACGCATGTGCACAACAGAATATTATGACATTTATTTGCCATAGCGTCTTAAAAACTATTCCCTAAGGGCGGCACTCAGCCCAGGGAAAACTTGCTAGGCAGAGCGAATGCCTAGTGCTGCTGTTTTGGCACATGTCAATTCTTTAGGCGCATATCTACTTCGCCAGTCCCTCACAACTCGCCCCGCTAGGGAATGGCTAGCGTGATTAGGTCACATCACAGGCTAACTTATGTGCCTCCAATAATCTTCTGATCCGTATTTCACCAGCCAAATTAAATCATCTCATCCCCTTTTTTAGTTTTTTAATTCGATCGGCCTGGAGGTTTTTAAGCCTTCGCCAAGCCCGGCTATAGACCGAAAGAACTAGTTGTTGTACTCAATTTATCACATTTTTTTTAAAAAGTGTATTATAATAATATTTAATAATATAATAAATTATATTATTAAATATTAATTTTTTATCAATTTTAAATTAAAAAAGGAAAAAAGTCTAAATGAACAACAAAAGCCTGAAATTCATGGCCGCCGTGGCCTTAACTTTAGTTGCTGTTTCAGCGCAAGCTGCGACTGTTGAACAGGAGATCGATCGCTGGTCTAAACTTGTTAGCAAGCAAGACTCAACTTATCCTGGTCGTTCTGATGCTTTAGATTTGGCGAAAGCTCGTGACTACAATGATGAAGTATTGAAGGAAGCTCTTGATTCAAGCCGCTCAAAGGATCTTGCAGAATCTGACGACATTAAAAAAACTTTTGATTTGGATTACAGAGATCATCTTGGAAAGTCCGATGATCTTGGCGAAGAGCTTTTTGAAAATAACCCAATGCCAGTGCCAGAAGCTGGTACTTCCGCAATGATGTTAATGGGTGTTGGTTTGATGGCGTTCGTTGTTAGACGTCGTCGCAAGTTTCTTTAAATTGATTGAAAATAATAACGAGGGCCTCGGCTCTCGTTTTTATTTGCTTGTTTGAGGACTTTGAAGCAATTTGAAGAGCTGAGAGGTGAAGTGTCACCAAACTGAAATATTTCTGTCATTATTTTTATATATTATCTTTTTCTAATTTGAAGTTATTCCATATTATTAAAGGATATAGCAATGGCAGGTCCAGCGACTTATCTATCGGAAACTCAGCTTAACACGAGCGATCAACAAGATTTTGCTCGGTCAGCTTGGTTGATGTCGATGGAAAGAAGCGGCTTGTCAGTTGGTAGATATGTTTTATGATCTCAACGTGCTGCGGGGCAAAGACTACTCATCGCTACGTTTAGATGCTGCGAGTGAGCAGATGGCGATTAGTAACGCCAAAGCCTTAGGGTATACGGTTTTTTCTGTTAAGAGCGCAAGTGATGGCTGGCAAAAGCTATTTGCTAAGCGTGAGCGCTTCCCCTTAATGTTGTTCAGTCAAGAAATGCTGGCCTTGTTAGAGGCGGGACTCAACTTGATAGAAGCCATTGAAGCGTTGGCAGAAAAAGAGATTCGTCCGAACGTCAGGCAAACCCTACAAAGTCTATTAAGAATGCTAAGTGAAGGTCAGCCTTTGTCAGCGGCAATGCAGTCTTTTCCAAGTGCCTTTCCACCGCTCTACATCGCGGCTTTAAGAGCCAGCGAAAAGACCGGGGGGATGCCAGAGTCTTTAAGACGCTATATTGCCTATCAAAGTCAAATTGATGAAATTAAGAAGAAAGTCATCTCTGCCTCCATTTACCCTGCCATGCTCTTGTCGGTTGGGGGCTTGGTCGTGCTTTTTTTACTGGCCTATGTGGTGCCAAAGTTTGCCCATATTTACGAAGACATGGGGAACAACTTACCGTTTTTATCTCAAGTCTTATTGTCGTTCGGTACCTTTATTGGTCACCACGGTTTTAGCCTGATGATAGGCTTGCTTGTGCTTTTGGTAATGGTCATTTATCTATTGGGCCTCAAGTCTGTCCGCACTCAACTCATGGAAATGTTGTGGAAAACGCCCGCCATTGGTGAGCGCATGAAAATTTATCAACTATCACGCTTTTATCGCTCATTGGGGATGTTGCTCATTGCGGGTATCCCTATTCTAAAAGCCTTAGAAATGGTTTCAGGCCTTTTAGCCCCTGCACTCAAGGTACGAATGTTATCTGCCTCAGAACAAATTCGCCAAGGTCAAGCCATTTCAATGGCGATGGAGTTAAATGACCTTTGTACCCCGGTCGCACTTCGTATGCTCAGAGTCGGCGAGCGAAGCGGCATGATGGGTGAGATGATGGAAAGAATTTCAAGTTTCTATGATGAAGAAACCGCGCGTTGGATAGATTGGTTCACTAAATTGTTTGAGCCGCTACTGATG
>SESB01001507.1_pt1 | contig 15058 bp, 9 predicted proteins | sample 3171441 | NCBI WGS metagenome assembly SESB01 (sample SAMN06051867, study PRJNA518727) | freshwater metagenome | biome: subpolar coniferous forest; feature: holomictic lake; material: water; isolation source: holomictic Lake 227, 6 m depth | place: Canada: near Kenora, Ontario | collected 2014-07-08...
TTTCAAATTACCAGCATGCAGACCACATTCTTTTTTACCTGATTCCCACCACCACCGACCGACTCGTTCATGTTGATTAGGTAATACAGTTCGGGTACAGGGTTCACAACCGATACTAATAAAGCCTTTTTCATGTAACTCGTTAAATGGTACTTGATACGCTTCGATATGATCCCACACCTGGGCAGAAGACCAGTTTAACAAAGGATTAAATTTAATCAGCGTGCTTTCGGGTGTTGAAAAAGTGGTATCTATTTGAACCTCAGGAATATCTTGCCGCGTATCTAAACTTTGATCTTTACGTTGGCCTGTTATCCAGGCATCAACGTGAGCTAACTTTCTAGTTAAAGGTTCAACTTTACGAATACCACAACATTCCTGATGACCGTCCTCATAAAAGCTGAATAAGCCTTTGGCTTTGACGAAACTATCCAGCTTATCCCGGTCTGGGGTTAATAGTTCTATGTCTATTTGATAATGCTTTCTGACTTTTTCAATAAAGCGGTACGTTTCTGGATGCAGGCGTCCGGTATCCAGAGAAAAAACCTGAACATCTTTTCTAATTTGCATTGCCATATCAATCAGGACGACATCTTCAGCGCCACTGAAAGAAATAGCCACATTATCGTAGAGTTCCAGGGCTTTTTTAAGAATGGTTCTGGGATTCTTATTCGCCAACTCAGTTTGTAATGACTCAATATTTAAACTTGTCATGGATATATTTATACTGGGATTTAAGTCTGTGAAAAATAGTGTGTTAAGAATTCGTCAAAAGGTATTTGTTCTTTTGATTCGAGTTCTTTCTGTTTGGCAAGTGAACTTGCAGCCATCTCGGTAAACTCTTGTGTTAGTTTATCGTCTAAAGACGCTTGTCTAAAATACTGTGCGTGTTCCGCTGATTTATTGATAGCATATCGACTAAACGGTTGCCGAGTCTCTGACAGACTAGCCAGGATGCGTGCTGATGCTGTTAAGTTAGGATTTTCAACTAAGGATTGTTGTTTTGCGAGAGCAGCAGTATAGGGCTTATTATCATCGCCGTTATCCAATATCTCACACACAGGTTGCATAGCTTCCAGTATTTCTGACGCCCAGTCAGTTAATAATATTTTCTCTTCGCCTCTATCCAGTAGTAGGCCTGGTTTTCGACCTAAATTGGCGACGGCTAATTGATTAGCGTTATTGACTTGATGATCCAGGTCAGAGATCTGTGGGCTATCTTTTACTAAGCACGTCAGTAATAAGGCCTCAATAAAACGCGCTTTATCCTCATCTATACCAATAGGATTGAATAAATCCAAATCCAGAGAGCGCATTTCTATATAACGAACGCCCCGTTTTTTAAGAGCCAGGGTGGGTTTTTCGCCAGAGTTGATGATTTGCTTGGGACGAATCGTACTATAAAACTCATTTTCAATTTGTAGGATATTACAATTGAGTTGCTTATACTGACCGTCAACAATCACCCCTATTTTTTCATAGTCAGGGTAGGGGGTTTCGATAGCCTGACTGAGGCTATCAACATACCCTGTCAAGGAGTTGTAATCAATTTTGAGATTCGCCTGATTTTTACTCTTATATCCAATATCACTCATCCGCAATGACGTTGCATAAGGATGATATAAGGTACCCGCGTCAAATTCTTCAAATTGAGTCATTAACTCCGGGCGACTTTTAAAGAAGTTTTTGCAAATAGCGGGCGATGCACCAAATAGATATAGAATTAACCAGCCGACACGTTGAAAGTTTCTAATCAATCCAAAATAGGCTTCAGCTCTAAATTGCTCGATGTTAAGTGGGCTGTTTTCTTGTTGGTGCAATACCGGCCAAAGCGGTTCAGGGACGGAATAATTAAAATGAATACCCGCAATAGCTTGCATGGTTCTACCATAGCGATGCCATAAGCCGTGACGATAGACATGTTTCATCCGGCCAATATTAGAAGAGCCATATTCTGCAATAGGAATACTTTCATCACCATCGATTCCACAAGGCATACTCGCGCCCAGAAGCATTTCGCCGTTTAGGTGATCATAAACAAATTGGTGAATATGTTGTAAGTAATCCAGACTATCGCGGATGTTTGCGAACGGTGGGGTAATTAATTCAATAAGGGCTTCAGAATAATCTGTCGTTATGGTCGGATGAGTGAGCGCTGAGCCCAGCGCATTAGGGTGCGCTGTTTTCGCTATATGGCCATCTTGCCCGATGCGTAGACTTTCTTTTTCAATGCCTTTAAATCCCTCGCAAAGTAGATGTTGACGATCATGTTCTAAGAGTTGATCGAGTCGCTTTGAAAGCTTATTCGTAAAATACGTCATAGAGTCGGCGTGTGTTCCCTGCAGTCCTGTATAATTGAACCATTATAAAGGGTTTAACTGATTGAAGAAATATTATCGTCGTATGAGCATGACACAGTGAACACTAAACCTATCGAAATACTGAAGGCTGTTTTTGGCTATGATTGCTTTAGAGGCCAGCAACTGGCGGCTATTGAAACGATATTAGCAGGGCAGGACGCCTTAGTTTTAATGCCAACCGGAGGTGGTAAATCCTTATGCTATCAGATTCCTGCATTAATAAGGTCTGGAGTGGGTATTGTTATTTCACCTCTGATTGCCTTAATGCAAGATCAAGTCAGCGCCTTACTTCAACTGGGGGTTCGGGCTGCGTTTTTAAACTCCACCTTAGCCCTTGATGAGGTTCGCAACATTGAGCGGCAGTTATTAAATAATGAACTGGATTTGTTATACATAGCTCCTGAACGATTAACCTCAGCGCGTACTTTAGCTTTATTTCAACGCATTAAAATAGCCTTGTTTGCGATTGATGAAGCGCATTGTGTGTCTCAATGGGGGCATGACTTTAGAGTCGATTATTTACAACTCTCCTTGCTGCATGAGCAATTCCCCGGTATTCCCCGGATTGCTTTAACCGCTACGGCGGATGAGAAAACCCGGCAAGAAATCATTCTACGCTTACGCTTAGAGCAAGCGCCGCTTTATCTTAGCGGGTTTGATCGTCCGAATATCCGTTATCGAATTGTGCAGAAACAAAATTCTCGGCAACAATTAATCGATTTTATAAGTGCTGAACATACAGGTGATGCGGGTATTGTTTATTGTTTATCCCGTAAAAAGGTTGATGAAACGGCGGAATGGTTAAGATCAAAAGGGATTAATGCTTTGGCTTATCATGCTGGCATGACCAATGACTTACGCTATCAGCATCAACATCGATTTTTGATGGAAGAAGGCTTAGTTATTGTTGCTACGATTGCTTTTGGAATGGGCATTGATAAACCTAATGTGCGTTTTGTGGCACATCTGGATTTGCCTAAAAGCGTTGAAGCCTACTACCAAGAAACCGGTAGGGCAGGGCGTGATGGTTTGCCTGCGAATGCCTGGATGGCTTATGGTCTGCAAGATGTAATTACCTTGAGACGAATGTTAGCCGATTCTAATGCCGATGAAGCCCATAAGCGTTTAGAGCTGCATAAGCTGGATGCAATGCTGGCTTTATGTGAGCAAGTGCATTGTCGGCGGCAAGGCTTATTAAAATACTTTGGTGATGAGCTTGAGCAGCCTTGTAATAATTGCGACACCTGTTTGGATGCTGTAGAAACCTGGAATGGATCTTTAGTGGCACAACAGGCTTTATCGTGTATTTATCGTACCGGTCAGCGCTATGGTGTGGGTTATTTGATTGATGTATTGCGAGGTAAACTCACCGAGCGCATTATCAGTGCAGCCCATGACAAACTATCGACGTTTGGTATTGGTAAAGATCTGGATGAGCAGCAATGGTCATCCGTGTTTAGACAATTGGTTGCCCGTAATTTGGTGTCTGTTAATTTTGATCATTTTGGGGTTTTACACCTTACCGAGGCCTGTCGTCCTATTTTGCGTGGTGAACAGCAACTCATGTTGCGTAAGGATATCAAGCCTGAGAAGAGTCGATTGGGTAAGAAAGTCGTCAGTAAAGCATTTAGTAAAACCGATATCAATAAAAACCTATGGGAAGCTTTGCGCTCTAAACGCAGAGAGATTGCTGATGATCAGGATGTGCCACCCTATATTATTTTTAATGATGCCACATTAATGGCAATGGTCGAAACTAAACCAGCCAACTTGCAACAAATGGGATTACTGTCAGGGATCGGTGAGCGCAAGTTGATGCTTTATGGTGAGACTTTTTTAGCTGTCATTAAAGGCATTACCGGCATGATGGGCGATAGTAAAATCCCGGAAACAGTGCTTGAGTCCTTAGACTTATTTAAATTAGGTTTTACAGTTAAGCAGGTTGCCCACAAAAGGGCATTAAAAGAAGATACTATTTATACTCATCTTTCTCAGGGCCTGGAACAGGGGTTATTGATATTGAATGACGTTTTAGATTTATCCGGGCAAGAAATAAAAAATATAGAAGAGGCTATTTTAGCGTTACCCAGTGAACAGCAAAATGCACTGAAGCCGATTTATGATTTATTTGATGGTGAATATTGTTATGGCATTTTACGTTGTGTCAGAGCGAATTTACAGTTTAAAACCTAAGCCTTAACAACCTGATGGATGTGTTGTACCATAGCGAGTAACTGTATCAAGCAAATAAATTAACTGGAGAAATAAATGACCGTAAGTGTTGATGATTTCAAGAAAGCGCTACAACTGTGGGCAAGTGGTGTTACGGTAGTAACCACACAATCTGAGAAATTTGGCGTTCAAGGTATGACCGTGACAGCATTTTCAAGTGTTTCAGTTAATCCTCCCCAGGTTTTAGTGTGTATTAATCAGGCAGCCGATACCGGAGAAGGTATTCAGGAAAGTGAACATTTTGCAGTGAATGTATTAACCGTTGATCAACAAGAAGTATCTAATCAGTTTGCCGGTGGTTGCAGTCAGCAGGAACGCTTTGAAAATGTCAAGTGGAGCGCGAGTGCCAATGGTGCGCCTATTTTAAATGACAGTCTGATGTCTCTGTCTTGCAAGGTGGTTAATAAGGTTTTAGTAGGTACTCATTGGGTTATCGTTGGTGAAGTTGAAGAATCGATCTGTCGTTCAAATGCGCCATTGTTATATTATTCTGGTGCTTATAGAAAATTAGCTGAAGGTTAATTCGACCCGGATTACAGATAACATCGAATAGGACGATGTTATCTGTGCTGACCCTTTAAGACAAGCTGTCCGTTTTAAAGTTTAGTGCTATTTTGTGGGCTTATTTTTCAAGGAAAAATTATGTACGCTTATAAAGAGATTATGACGGTGGACAATCTTCAACAGTTAACACTTAATAAACCGTTAAAGCTACCGATAGGTAAAAAAGTTGAAGTGTTAGTGATTGCTGAAGATGATGGCGATAGCTTGGAAGATATTCGGGACTTTATTAAAGAACAGGATATTACCGAAAGCATGATTAAAGAGGCGATTGAATGGGCTAGAAAATAATGCGGATTGTTTTTGATACGAACACGTTAGCACGCTCTAAGAACAATATGGGTGGTCGACTTTTTTGTTTTACATTCAACAATCACTGCTAAGATTCGCACCGTGTCCGGTTTTAAGTCGATTGCAGTGCCTCTAAATTTTCCCTTACTATTTTTGTATAGGGGTGATCTTTGCCTAAGGCTTCTTCAAAAATCGCTAAACTGAGTTGGTATAAAGGCTCGGCTTCGGCATAGTGGCCTTGGACATTATACAGCTCGGCTAAATTGTTTAAACCGGTGGCAACACTCGGGTGATCTTTGCCTAAGGCTTCTTCAAAAATCGCCAAACTGCGTTGGTATAGTGGCTCGGCTTCGGTATAGTGGCCTTGGGCATGATACAGCGCGGCTAAATTGTTTAAACCGGTGGCAACACTCGGGTGGTCTTTGCCTAAGGCTTCTTCAAAAATCGCCAAACTGCGTTGGTATAACGGCTCGGCTTCGGTATAGTGGCCTTGGATTCGATACAGATCGGCTAAATTGTTTAAACTTTGGGCAACATCAGGGTGATCGTTGCCTAAGGCTTTTTCCCGAATCGCCAAACTGCGTTGGTATAACGGCTCGGCTTCGGCATAGTGGCCTTGGGCTTGATACACCCGGGCTAAATTGTTTAAACTGCTGGCAACATACGGGTGATCGTTGCCTAAGGCTTTTTCCAGAATTGCCAAACTGCGTTGGCATAACAACTCGACTTTTGAATACTCGGCTTTTGCATACATCAAATAGGTTGCTATTTTATCAATTAAATCCATCGCCTCTGCATGGTTGATTGTTAAATCGATAAGCCATTGTGTACACTCAAGCCCGCTCAGTAAAAAACGCTCATAGTGTGGCCAATCTTCAAACTCAGCACCTGCTGGCAACGCCTGGTTCATGGCTATAGCAGCTTTATCAACCCACGCAATTTGTGCAGCCTCATCCATCACGTGTATTTCTAACCAGACAACCTGCACCAAGCGATGCACCGTAAACAAGCGCTCTGGAATACGCTGTATCAACGAGTAATCTTTTAATGCGGCTAAGGCTTTATTGATCTCCAAAGGTTCATAACCGGCAAATAGCTCCTCAGGAATACCATCAGGATGTAAAAAAGCACTCATACATAAAATATCTTCGACTAAGGCACAGCGTTTTTGAGCCTTTTCTAACGCCAGCAAAAAAGTTTTATAAACAGACTCAGGATGATCATGTTCACGGCTAGAGTCAAAGCCGCGTTCTTTGAGTAAGGTTACTGCGTGGTGACGAAAAAGCGCTAAATAACCCGCTAAACCACAGCCCGTTTGCTCAATATAAGCACCGGCCTGATCAATGGCTAACGCTAAACCACCTACTTCATGACTTAAGGTTATTGCGGTTTGCCAGTCAGCCTCAGACACCGAAGGGCGTACTTGTTCCACTGTGGCAAAAGTCATCTGTGTCAGTTTAGAGCGTCGTAATAAAAGCACCGCCCCCGTTTCATCATCAAAACAACCCAACTCAACCGCCGGTATTAGACCGGTCGCCTGGGCACGGGTGGTATACAATACTTGCCCATGAGCATCAGTGGGTAATAAGTCTTTAGCCGCAGTTAATAAGCTATAGGTTTCTGCATTATCAAAAATCAATAACCAGCCGGGATGTGCTGTTAGCCATGACTTGACGGCGAAAATTTGTTCGTCCAGCTTTTGAAGCTGACTCCCTATCAACGGTGCGAGTTGTCCAAAACTCGTGCGCAATGAATCAAGGCTTTCAGCGGATACCCACAACACTGCCACATACTCATTTTTATAGCGATGTGCATATTCAGCGACCGTTTGAGTTTTACCAACACCGCCTAAACCACTTAACGCGGCAGCCTTGGCAAAGGATGTTATGACCACTTCATGTTGTTCATGCAAGGTCTTATGGAGTGTGTCTAAAATGGCTTCGCGTCCGGTAAAGACGGGATTACGCGGAACAGGCACGTTAAAAATTGCTGGCGTTGGTTTGCTATTTCGTATTGGATTATCCGCAACAGGATTCATCGGAGGAAAGATTCGTGCCCCTTCTGATGGCGGTTTGATAGCTAAAGGTTGCTCTGTGAGTTTCCGATACAATGAGTCGTAACCAGTGGGCTGGCTTAAGTCATAGCGGGAAAAGGATTTTAATGGCGTAGGAATAAACTGGCTGTCTTCCGTAGCAAGCAGCACAGAAATAAACTTATTATTACGACTATCATTATCGTACAGCGTCTGAGCGCTTAATAGGCTTTCCCATTTAACCCCTTGGCCGATACCTTTTGGTTCTTTACCTTGCCAACGATTTAAATACGTTTCTGTACAGATTACCAGCACATAATCCGCAGCGTCTATTTGCCTATCCATCCATAAAGGAAAGCCTTCATCGGGCGCACCATTAATATATTGGTCAAGTTCACAATCTATATCATCACGGTTAAGACGGTCTGCCAAGTCTAAAACAGCTTTACAATGTTCGTCAGAGTCACGACTATAACTAATGAATACTTTTGGCTTTGGCTTTAGCATTGCAATTTAACCAGTCTATTTTAGGTGCTATCAATGAATCCAGTGGCTATCCACCCAGCCCACAAAAATAAAAACTCGTTAACGAAATCCAATATCATGCGCTAGCTAAGGGTCGGAAAACAAAATACCACAAAAATATAAAGCAACGCAAAAGAAAGGTGTTGTTTAATCGTTGGAAAACGTAACATCACCGACGATTTATTGGACTTTAATGCCGTTACCGATTTAGAAATCTGGTTAGTTAATAATCGTTAAAAAGCCCGCACAGTCATAACCGGTTGCTTCAGAATAAGTGTTCAGATTGAATCAGAATGACTGTTCAGTTGGGGTCAAAATATGCGGGGACTTCAATCCCCCCTTTAAAACTATCATTCGCCACCGAACGAATATGAATATCCTGCTGAGGAAAGGGGATATTTATATTATGCTCACGGAAGGCTTTTTCTAGTCTTAAGAGGACAGCATGAGTCACAGGCAATCTATTGACCACTTCACTGACAAAAATCCGAATTGAGAATAATAGCGCATTATCACCAAAGCCTACGATAAAGACACTGGGTGCTGGTTCAGCAAGCACTAATGGCGTTGATAATACAGTCTCCATCATCACCCGATGCGCTAGCTCAACATCAGCGTCATAAGCAATACCCACAGGAATCACCACTCGCGTAATCGCATCCGATAAGCTCCAGTTGACTAGCTGGCTGGTAATAAAGGTTTTATTGGGTACGACATGTTCTTTTTGATCGGCATCGACCAAGGTCGTTGCACGCATTTGAATGCGACTGACTTTGCCGGTAATATCACCAATCGTAACGGTATCACTGACGCGTATGGGACGTTCAAATAACAAAATAATACCCGAAACCAAATTTGCAAAGATTTCTTGCAAACCAAAGCCCAGGCCAACACTGAGCGCCGCTACTAACCATTGAACCTGAGACCAGCTTCCACCTAATTCATTGGCTATACTAATAAAACCAATTGTGACCAGGGTGTAATTGGCTAATTGATTAACGGCGTAACGACTGCCCGCTTCGATAGCCAGGCGCCTAAAAACAAGCACTTCCATGACGCCAGAAAAGTTTCTGACTGAAACAATCGCAATAAACAGATAAAGGCCAGCTATCATCAGATGAGATAAGGTGACAGGTTCATAACTTTTCTGATCATCAACAATCACCAGGTGTTGCCAGAGCACATAATTATCCAGAAAAGAAAATGCTGGTAAAATGTTTTTCCAGATGACCCAAAAACCAATAATCAAACTTAAACTCACAAACAAGTTAAGCAAGCGGGTGGTTTGAGCATTAATTTTCGGAATATCAATGAGTTCTTCTGTTAGGTGTAAAACAGGATCTTCACCACCTGATGGCAATTGCTTTTCAATAATTTCCTGGGCTTTTCTCTTTTGAATGGCGTTTTTTATCGCTAATTGCCGATTAACTAAAGTCAGCCAATGAACCACAATTTCATGGATAAAGGCTGCTAAAAAAATGATTCGCATTGAGCTAATAATCTGCCCTTGTAGTTGCAGGGCACTTAAATAGTAACCTGCAATTGCAAAACCGACAAGAATTAGCGGGACCCCATAAATAGCCGGATACCAAACATATCGTAATTGAGTTATCCAGCTTTTTTGATCAACCTTTATATGAGTTTTTACCAGACCTGTCGTTGGATTAAGGAGTTTCCCCCAAAAAACGGCCATAGCAATCATGCTTAAGATGAATCCTAAACGCCCCAGGTTATCACTGTAAATGGAATACTTTGATGTTGAGGTACTGGTAATAATAAATGTCGTTATGACTGCGACAAACCTTAACCAATGAATTTGTTTTCGTAATAAGCTAATATTACTTTTTTGCCATTGGAAATACTTATAAGCAATGCCGTTCATTGAAAATAAATGGTAAAAAAACTGCAGGAAGAGTAATGAGATCGAAGCCGTTTTTAAACCTTCACCTATTGCTCTGGAAAAATCGGCAACATGGATGTTTTTATTTAATACCCAACCGAAATAATAGCTAATGAAAGGGATAGGCAATATCACAATCAGGGTATACGTTAATGCCTGTAAAGTATGAAAGAAATTTTCAGAGTACTCTCTGTTTGTACTGTCAAAAATATCTGAAAGATGTTGTTTAGCCCAATTAGAGCCGATTAACAACCCTATCGATAAGAGTGTGCCAATAAACAGAAAAAGCGGATTAAACAGGATTATTTTTGAAGCATCTTTGATTAAGCCCAGCCAGTTTGATGGAGATAACAACCACTCAACAGAGGACAATAAGTTCCCAAGGGTATCCCAGTTAATAGGGTCAGAGCTTTTTACCCATAATAAATTTTCATCCAGATAGATCGCAAACTTATTGGCATGAGTCAGCATTTGTTGTCTGGAGAAATCAAAATCACCTAAGGTTTTTAGAAAAGTAGTGTAATCAAACACCAGTTTGTTTAAGAGTTCTTTCTGATTATTAAGTAGCACCCGTAATTCAGCTTGAATCATCATCCGTGCTTCGTTGGGAAGCTTTTTGTCAACCTGTTGATCCATGATTTGTCTAAGATAAGCATCAATATCACTCAGTTGTTTGATTTTATCTTCGACTTTAAATTCTTCAAGGCTACTTGATGCGGTTTCATTTTGAATAACTTCGGTTTGCTGGCTTAATTGATCCTGGTTTGCAAGGCTGCGGCGCTGTTCACGCAGAACCTTGCCTAATTCAGGGCTTAAGCCCGCTAAACTGATTTTTCTTTGGGCACTTTTAAAATCTTCATCGATTTGATTGGCTTCTGCATCTATCCTGGCTTTTTGATCCGTATAGTTTTCGATTTTGACATTAATGGCCTGTAGGTCACGCGTATATTGAATGTTTTCTCTGGTTATCGTTTGGATAGTCAGATGTTTTCCTGATAACTCTTTTTCAGCCTGACTGAGCGCATCCTGGATATTTTTAGCATCCTGCTCACGCCTTTCGGTTAATAAGTCCTCAATAGCGTTGATAATGGGAACGATCGCATTTTTCTGAAGATCAAGAAATTTGTAATCGGCTTTGAGTAATTCTACTCTAGCTGGATTACTCATTGCTTCAATGTCCAGCATGTGTAATTCTGCAGATCGCGAGTCAATGAGGGTTTTTAAGTTAATCAGAGTCGCTTCCGCTTCAAGCTTTGATATCGCTTTATTGGCAGGTGCAGAAATTTTCTTTTGGGTTACTTCTATATCCTGCTTTGCAATAACCATCTCCTCGCGAATAAGCTGAGGACGTGATTGTTGCAGGTTGAGCTCATTGTCCAGCTTTTTTAACTGGTCATCCAGACTACTCGCTCTTCTTTTCTCAAGAATTTCTCTTTGAATTAATTCATCGGTAGAAATTCTGTTAAAGTCTTCCAGCTTTTGTTTGCCTATTTTAGTGAGTAGTTGATCAATGTCTTTTAAGCGTTGTTTGATGGTTTCTGGAGCGGTCTTAATCGCTTGATTAAACAGCTCGGTCTTGGCTTTATAACTCTCATTGCTGCTTAAGTTATCTTGAGCAGACTGATAAATGGATAAGACTTTTGATTTGAGCGTGTCATCCAAACCTTTCCGGGAATTAATAGACTCAATCTTGGCTTCCAGAGTTTTTGCAGTAATTTCAATTAACGCACTATTTTGAATATTAGTTGAAACCGCCGTTTTAGCAGATGCATTCACTGGGTTACAAAATACGATTAACAGCAAAAATACTAAGCTGCTTAGCCTTGAATGGGTAATAGAATAATTAGGTTTTATCATAAACATTAATACAGAAGACACACATAACAAACAGATAAGTTTGAAGTAATAAATCAAATTACATAGAATAACAGCTCATAACTCAATACAGGCTGAATGGTCTGTGATAAATTTAACACAATAGCCTTCTTATGACTCAATTACTAAGCTGTTTTAAAGCCTACGATATTCGTGGCCGAATTCCTGATGAGATAAATGTTGATATTGCCTATCGCATTGGTAGAGCCTATGCAGAAAAAATAGGTCCAAAGCGGGTTATAGTCGGGCGAGATATTCGCCTTTCAAGTAATGAGCTGGCTGAGGCCGTCTCAAAAGGTTTGCAAGATGCTGGAGTAGATGTTTTTGACATTGGTTTATCCGGCACAGAAGAAGTTTACTACGCTACTTTTGCTTATAAAGATGGTGATGAACCGATGGATGGCGGCATTATGGTCACTGCCAGTCACAATCCCAAAGACTTCAATGGTATGAAGCTGGTCCGTGAGCTCAGTAAGCCGGTGAGTGGTGATACCGGCTTAAATGATATTAAATTATTGGCAGAAGCTAATAACTTTGAGGCACCGGTTGCAGAACGGGGGCGTGTATTCCCTATTTCTATCGCAGACGCTTATACAGAACATTTATTGAGCTATATTGACACCTCAGCTTTAACGCCTTTAAAGATAGTCGTCAATGCGGGCAATGGCGCTGCTGGACATGTGATTGATTGGTTGGAAGCCGCGTTTAAAAAAGCAAACGTGACGGCTTTGGAGTTTATTAAAGTCAATCATGAGCCTGATGGTCATTTTCCGCATGGGATTCCTAATCCTTTGTTGCCAGAAAATCGTGATAGCACCATTAATGCAATCAATGCACATAAAGCCGACTTGGGTATTGCCTGGGACGGTGATTTTGATCGCTGTTTTTTATTTGATGAAACTGGCCGGTTCATAGAAGGTTATTACATCGTTGGCTTACTGGCAGAAGCCTTCCTGATCCAAAACCCAGGTTCAAAGATTGTTCATGATCCCCGTTTAACCTGGAATACCATTGATATTATCAGTCATCTTTCTGGAACCGCCGTACAAAGTAAAACCGGTCATGCATTTATCAAAGAAAGAATGCGTTTAGAAGATGCTATTTATGGCGGTGAGATGAGCGCCCATCATTATTTTAGAGACTTTTCATACTGCGATAGTGGCATGATCCCCTGGTTATTGGTGGTTGCACTGATCAGTAAAAGCGGCAAATCCTTGTCGCAACTGGTCGATGAAAGAATGCAACTCTTTCCAGCCAGTGGTGAAATTAACCGCACTATTGAAAACCCTGCGGCAGCCATAGAAAAAGTTAAACAGCATTATGAAGCGCTTGCAGAAGTCGTTGATTATACCGATGGCCTAAGCATGGAGTTTGGCGAATGGCGCTTTAATTTACGCTGCTCAAATACAGAACCCTTAGTACGCTTAAATGTGGAATCACGCGGTAATGAAGCATTAATGCAAGAAAAGACCGATGAGATTTTAGGGTTACTGCTGTAGTTTAAGCGGCATAGCGTTTAATCTGATTTGCTGTTTTGCTTTCGTAAGGAGGGTTAGACTTTTTGGGCATCAATCAAGTTTGGGAGAGAGAAAATGATATAAGATCTCCCAAACTCAGTTAATCAGGCCTATGGAACAGACTTTTATGCGATTTGGTTATTAGCAGAAAACTTAATCCCTCAAGATGGACACTATGTTCATCACTATAAAATGCGGAATGATCAAGGCAATACGTTTACTGAACAAGGTGGTATTTGGGTTTTAGAACTGAAGAAATTTAATGCCGATAAGATTGAAAGTGAAGATCAACGATGGTTAAAATTCTTTAAAGAAGGCGATACGTTAGATGATAATATCTTACCTGACTGGATGATTACTAAAGAGATGCAACAAGCCATGAGCACATTAACTCGTTTTTCAGAGAAAGAACTCGCTTATTATCGCTATCAAGCCCGACAAGATTACCTAAGGCAACAAAGTACGATTCAGCACGAATTAGATTCTGCCAATAAGTCAGCAGCTGAATTAAAAGCAAAGGCCGCCGAATTAGAAGCACGTCTTAATGAGGCCGCTATTCGTGAAGTTGAAGCTAATGCCCGTGAAGCAGAAGCAATTGCCCGTGAGTCAGAAGCCAATATTAGAAAGGAATTAGCCTTAAAAGAAGCCCAAGCAGCTTCACTTGAAATTAAACGCTTAAAATCCTTGTTATCAAAAAACGATCAATAACTTTTAAGCGGACTAACATTTATTTACGAAATAGAAGATTCGCCAGGATTGACAAGATAATGCTGATAACGATGGATGAGGTAATGGGTATGAAGATGGATTTATGTTCATTAACAATGCGGATATCGCCGGGCAACTTGCCAAGCCAATTGACCAGTGATGGCGCATAGCTAAGCAATAGCCCCATCGCAACAAAAATGATGCCGATGATGATCAGTAGTTTACCTGGAATCATTTGGGTAACCTGCGAAGCTTTAATAAATTACAATTTATCATCATTCTTTTCTAACACCACATATTCAGCCTCAATAATATTGGCATTATTTTCTGTTTCAGCTCTTCTTAAGGCTCTCCAAAATTTAAAGCCAATGATAGCCACAGGTATCAGAAGTACTGCGAATAATACTGAAAATAGTACGGCAGATATTCCGATAATAATCAGTAATAATGGGATTGCAATGAGGCGGGATAGGGTGAATGATGCTTGCATAGTGAAGGGTCTGTTGGGGTTGAGGGGATGGCTATTTTTAATTGAGTCAAAAACCGATGGCTGAGTTTATAAAAATTAGATTTGCAAGCTTATCAACTGATGACCTGAATATTGAGCTGCAGCGGATTGCAATCCTGCAACGATATCAGTAACTCTAGTACTATACTAGATCAGAGCCGTATAAAGTTAAACTTTTTAGTTGTTTATGTAAGGAGTACAACTGTGGTTGCTACAATATTAATTAGTATGATTATAATTATGTTCGTTTCGGTGATGATTGTTATAGCGTCTGGTTTTTCGAAGGGGTTAAAAAACTCTAAGCCTATAAATACTGATGACACATTTTCCCAAGCTGAGGTTGTGGTTAATTTTCATGATAAAATCATAAAAATTAAAGGCAAAAAATATCCTGTATCTAGTATTCGTGGACTTCGCTGGGAATCAGGTCATGGTCACGGTAACATATCAGCAGCGTTTATTAAAACTGATGATATTGAAAATCCAGTACACATAATACAGTTTATCAAACCAAATGATGCAGAAGCTTTTGTAGAAAGACTATCTCTC
>SESB01001510.1_pt1 | contig 15038 bp, 10 predicted proteins | sample 3171441 | NCBI WGS metagenome assembly SESB01 (sample SAMN06051867, study PRJNA518727) | freshwater metagenome | biome: subpolar coniferous forest; feature: holomictic lake; material: water; isolation source: holomictic Lake 227, 6 m depth | place: Canada: near Kenora, Ontario | collected...
ATCCAACACCAGAACACCCATAGAGCGAAGGGGCCACAAATGGGTATAAGGGGCCATGCATCAGTCGATATTACCATTCGGATGTGAGTCCACAGTTGATTGACTCAGATATGTAACATATGACTCAGGTCTGCACTAAGATCCCGAGAGTCAGTGTGATCAATTGATTGACATATTTTCATATTCACACCACAAGACAGAGATTAATATGCATGCTGAGCCGGACGATCTTATGATCGTCCGGCTTCGCAGGGCCACGTCTCAATTATTTTTTTGGTTCTTCTCCAAAATTAGGATTCCATACGCTCAAAAGGTCTGTTGACTTTTGCGCTACAAATTACCGGAAACTTGGAAATCCTAAATCGGGAGAAGAGCCAAGATTTTAGGAAAGTGCGAGAAGCAGGAGTCGAACCTGCGAACGCCTGCGCGAACGGATCTTGAGTCCGCCTCTGTTGACCACTTAGATATTCTCGCTCGGAATAATGTTTGTTTTAGGATCGTAAAAGGCTTTGAGTTTTGATAAACATGCTCTTCTGCCAAACTTGGTCAAGATCTCGTGAGTCTATCGCCGTTGGCCGGGCGTGGCTTTTCCCCGCGTGGTGTGGGATAATGTTGGTGAGAGAGATACATAAGCTCAATGGATCACATGAAATCGGCAAGCCCCAGCTGATGCACCTTCTCCTCACCAAACGTGGACTGGATCGCAAGATCGATAACCTCAACCCGCTGCTTGGTGTACTCCGAAACCTTGTATTTCCGGCAGATCTCACGGGACATCTCGAGATATTTCTTTACCGAACCTTCGTGAACAGTGGGAATAATATTGCCATTGCATGGGTGCTTGCCCTTGAACTTCGTGCATTTGCCGGCTAGCGGTATCCGGCGATAACTCGTGTTGCACTTCGTGCACCGGAACTTTTGCTTGGAGAACGCCGAGAGGTTGCCCATTAAGTCTGGGATGAAATGTGTGTTGAGTACCCGCTCTGCCACATCATCCACATCAACGGCCCGGATCTTCTCAGCAAGTGCCAGTTCAGCTTCGAGCTTGTCGGTCATGGTCTTGAGCTGGGTGTACATCGACTCGACAGGGCCTGCCGAGATATCCGAGGTGTCGTGCGTGAACTGGAACCCTTCGAGCTGGGAGGGAGTACCGATCCGGTTCTCAACCCGGTCGATGAGTTTTGTGATGGTCTTTGGCTCAATATAGTTGAGTGCACCGGTGTAGAGTTCGAGGGGATAGTTTTCACAGACATCGACATTCAGGGCTTCCTTGTCGATCTGGGCAGGATCGATCCTGCTCGTCAGCACGAGCGGGGCATCCATGGTACCTCCCCGGTTCTGTGGTAGGAACGAGCGCGAGAAGTTGATCAGGCCGTCCATGAGAAGCATAATACAATCCTCATCCCCATCGCACTGGCCAGTGAAGATTCCGTTTGCCACCAGAGTATGATCATCAGCAACGGTCAGGCAGTAGACCCGCTCCTCAGGTGCCGGTACCACATCAATGGCACTGATACGGTCAGATATCACGTTCATCCCCTCCAGCACCGGCACCGCATCCCCTACTTTAAGTTCGAGCGCCCGGATCTTCCGGAGGTACGCGGTGTCCCAGACAAGCATCGCGTGATCGGGAGTGACTGCAATATCTTTGCCGAGTGCAGTTGTGATCCGTAGAAGGGTTGCCGGAGACCGGTGGATGGAGACAGTGGTAATCTTCCGGATGTGCATCACGCCATTCGTATCAATGGTGCGGGTGTAATACGGTTGGGCCGGGTCCGAGTAATAGGTGCCAAGATGATCAATGCCCGGGCGGCTCACGTCAAAGTTCTCCAGCACAAACTTCCTTATCGGGTGCCGGGTCCATGACCTGCCATCATACACTTCGATCATGGTATCGCCAAAGAAGCAGTTGCGTCGCTTGGCAGCGTGGAAGAACGGGTGGGCATAGCCTACATCAGCCCGGGTGAAACCAATGATCCGGGCGAGCACACCGGCGCTCGTGTGCGGGGCAAGCCCAATCACAAGATGACCCACGAGATCCTGGGGTTTCTCGACATTGTAGAACGGGGGCAGGCCATAGACTTTCACCAGCAGATCGTCCATGAACTTTGCCACGCTCACCATGTACTCGGCGCAGGAATCAGATACCAGCAAGTCCTGTGCATGGAGTTCAACCACCTGCTTACCATTCTGGAGATCATACCCGTTCGTGTCTTTTGTATAACCCAGCGAGCGGAGTTTCTCTACAGGCACCCGCACCTCATCGGGGCGGATGTGGGTGAGCGGCAGGTCAATCATGTCAAACCGCGTGGTCCCGTCCTTAAATACCCAGATGTTCTGTATCGCCCGTAAGATCCCCTTTTCCATTGCCTCGACAGACTTCTCCTTCGAGATCATGCCTTTGACACCTTTGACAAGCGCAACCGCATCGGGTTTCATCCCAAGGCGTGCCATAACTTTGGCATATTCGCCTTTGACATCCAAAGCAACCCTCTGGGCGCAAGTGGCAGGGGCGTCACAGCCGGGACACCGTGACTGCTGAACCTCCCTGCCGCATTTGGTGCAGGTGAAGACTGCAACCGTATGCCCCCCGCACTTGTCACACCGGTTGAGATAGGTGATCTCATTGCACTTGGAGCAGCGTCTGCGACCGACTTCGATCTCGATAACCCCGCTTTCTTTATGGAAGCCGATCTCGAGATCGTTCTGATCCGTCTCCTCGATATGGGCAGAAGCGGACTGAAAAGACCGCCTTGCACCCCCAGTGTCGCCGAGCGGGAAGAGGACATGCGGGGGTGGATTCATCTTGCGGGGCTTGGATTTACCCGGTCTCCCCATGCGCCCACCAATCCGTGTCCCCGAACGTGAACGCATTTTTAACCCGGAAAGGTGCTGGACGAGGGCAAGCTGGGAAGTATCCGTAACATTGTTCCAGACCTCACGTTTATTTAAGCTGTCATCCAGCCCGAGGCAGGCGATGAATGCCCGGTACGTTTTGATCTGCACCCTCCCGTTCCGCACCACATGGGGAAGGAGCAGGGTTTCGAGGATATCCTTAGTAACCGGGTCAAGAGGAAGCTGGAGGGTATCATCAACAATCTTTCCCGTACCCGATACCACATCTGCGAGAATGCGGATCTGCTCAACGGTGATATCGTCCCAGAACCATGTGTAAGCGGGATGGAGATATCCACCAGCCCGGGCAAATGCGAGTGCTTCACCCTCGTCTTTTGGGGGTTTTGTACCCGGTTCACTGTCGAGCAGCCACCACTCATCACAGTAGCCGGAGGGAATCAGAGGGTGGTTATTCTCTAAGAATTCCCCGTACGAGATGAGGATCTCACCCACGTCGAGGATCCGCTCGATGCCGGGCAGGAGCCGCCGGGCCATAGCTTCGTCATCAATGCGGAGCACATCGCCATCGGTCAGGCGCACGGTTGGACCTTCGATCGAATCCACCGGCACCACACCACAGGCTTTACCCGGCCGCTCGGTCTTCATCTGGGTGCCGGTTGCAAGGAACTCGCCCAGCACATACAGGGTGGCTGGGTGGAGACCGGCAGCGGCAAAGCCCGTGTTGCGCGAGCGGCCGTACCGGAGCCGGAAACCACCTTTTCTCATCGGATAGGCAAAGACCGGTCTCCCGCCGATCAGGTCGCGGAGGTACTTATCGAGCGGTTTGATTCCTACGGTTTTTTCCTCGTCACCGGACTTCGAGGCACCGGCAATGAGTTTATCCAGCCAGTCCCAGCCCCCCATCTTCATCTTCTCAACCCGGCTCTTGAGTTTGCGGGCTTTACCAGCTATACCTTCTCCGATAACCAGCGCCATGCCACCACGGACTGAGTTCGTTTCAACCCGCTCGAGGTTCCTGTGACCGGATACCTCCTCTTTTTCGGTTGCTTCGCCGTCAATGCAGACCGGGCAGTTCTCAATGATGAGTCGTATCTCTGCTTCGCTCGGCAGGTACTGGAGATTCATAATCGAGTTGTACTGCCGAATCTCCTCGATATACCGCTCAATTTCCTGCTGTCGCGGTATGTAACGGTTAATTTCCAGCTTCTGGCGCACGTAATCCCCGACAAGCACCGAGAGTGCCTGTGCAGTCCCGCCGGCACTCCGGATCGGACCTGCATAGAAGATCATCAGGTACTGGCTGCCATCATCATTCTTGCCAAGCTCGATCTTTGCAATCCCTTCGGTAGGGGCAGCAACAACTCCCTCGGTGAGCAGGGCCATCGCCGTCCGGATGGAATGATCGAGAACTTCAAGTACAGAGGTCTCTCCGAATTTTCGGGCAACGAAATCATCACCGATTGCGAGCGCGATCTCCTCACGTGACATCAGGGCTTCAAGTTCACGGATCCGCACGGCCACCCCTTTGATCCCGAGCAGTGCCTCCACACGGTCGGCAAGATCGCTTGCTATTGGGATCTCGACATCGGTGGACGGGTCGAGACCACGGGAACGGGCTTCCTTTGCTATCGCAATTGCACGATGAAGATCATCCATAAGGGACTTTTCATACGCCTCCATCGCGGGCGAGTGCACCAACATACCGGTACGATGGTTCGGGAGGGGATTTATCCCTTCGGTTTATCTCATTTCAAAAAGTTAAGAGTGATCCTTATGTGGGAAGTGCTCAGAACTGATCAAACATTGTCCTCTTCATCCTGAACCTTTTTCACCATCGCAGGAAGACCCGTCTCACCCATCTGCCAGAGAGTCAGTGACGCACAGGTGCGGAGTATTGTATCGGCATCGTCCAAGCGCCGGGTGAGTGGTTCTACCGCCGGCTTTCCTATCCGACAAAGGGCCCGGGAAAAATAGCCCCGCAGATCGGCATCATCGATTCCCATCGCAGTAATCAGGGATTCTACCGCAGGACTGCCAATCTCACCAAGGGCGGCAGCACAGTAGCGCCGGAAATCCTTTTCCCGATTCACCCGCATGGCAGCGATCAGGGGTTCGATCGCAGGTTCGCCAATCCGTGAGAGGGCAACTGCCGCATACCAGCGGGGATCATTGTCCGCTGAATTCGCAAGTGCACTGATCAGGAACGGTACCGCAGGTTCGCCCAACTCCTTAAGTGCTTGTACCGCCTCGTGTCGTATATCGATAGAAGGGTCACCCAGTGCAGTAATGTGCTCATTGATCTTCTGCTTGCTGGACAGGTGCGGATAATTTCGGGAATTCTGATGCGCCATTATTACCTCAGGTTCTTATCTTTGCATTCTTTTTTTGTGTTTCCATCCCGTATCCTGCGCACCAGCGGTTCGACTGCAGGGATCAGGATGGCATCGATTGCGTCAGCGATTGCCTGCCGCTCATCGTCATCCGCATTCTCAAGGAGCTGGACAAGGGGCTCAATCGCATCTGCGTTCTTAAGTTCCCCGAGTGCAGTCATCACTTCGAGACGGTTTTCACCCTTCGAACCCTTTAAAAAATTCATCAGAGGGGCGAGAGCGGGAGTGCCAATTGATGCGAGCGCAGCTGCGGCTTCTGCCCTGACCATCGCCTCCTCATCCGCAAGTGCCAGGATCAGTGGTTCAACAGCAAGAGGGTTTTTAGTTTTCCCCAAGGCAAGAGCCGCTCCCCACTTGACACCGGGATCACCATTTTGTAGTGCATGAATGAGAGGTCCAATTGCCGCTTTTCCAATCATGCTGAGTGCGTGTGCAGCCCGGCTCCGCACAAACCGGTCATCATCTGAAAGCAGTTGAATGAGGGGTTCAACTGCGTCCGGGTTCCCAATCTCGCCAAGGGCAATCGCTGCTTTCCAGCGGACATCGTCATCCGGATACAGTAGTGTTGCGATGAGTGGCTCCACTGCGGGATTTCCAATCTTTGAGAGCGCTTCTGCCGCCTTCCACCGCACACCACTAAACTCATCGCGTTTTAATGCGGTGATGAGCGGGGCGATCGCTTTTTCGTCCCCGAGGTTTCCCAGCGCTTCTGCCGCCTCGTACTGAATCTGGGGATCCTTATGTTCCAGCAAGCGGGAAAGACCAACAATATCCCGTCGACCTGTAAGTTTTTTCACATCCGGTCCGAGAAGCCCTGCCGGATTGATACGGTCAAAAAAGGTTAGTTCCACCACGATGAAGGCCATGAGGTAAAGCAGGCATTTCAGCCTTAAAACCGGCGGGGTGAATTTCATCTGATGATACTTTGGCAAGAGAGGGATAAATGGATTGTGTGTTGTTCGCTGGTAAGGGGAATCGTTTGGCAAAGCTGGGTATGCCGTACACTTGACAGTTGACTCACAGATAAGAACAGGATCACTATTTTGTGATCGGTAGTTGAATAAATATCATCCGCAGCGATCTGCACAGGATTATGATACTATGGAACAGCTCATGATCGTCAATATCCTGCTCGTTTGTATATTCATCCTTGTACTGGTGCTCCCGTTCAAAGTCAAAAAGATAGAAGAGAATCTCGAGGTATTCCTCTTTCTCTGCGGAATTGCTGCACTGAGTGTTGCCAGTTTTGCGATCCTGCATGGAGAAACATTCGGGTGGACAACAGCCATAGTGATTGAAGCACTCGCCGCACCGGTCATGATCACAACCGTGGCCGGTATACCGGTTGGCATTGTCCAGATCGTCCTCATCATGGGCTTGATTATTTATTTCGCCCACACGCAAATCCAGGCTGCCATCCAGACCATGGTAAACCGGGTGCCTCTTTTTATCATCGTTTTCTTCCTGATCTGTGGTCTTGGCATTGTTTCCAGCATTATCTCGGCAATTCTTGCTGCCATCATTCTCGTTGAGATCGTCTGCGCCCTCCCGCTCGGACGGCAGGAAAAGATCGTAGTCACGGTGATCTCCTGCTTTTCTATTGGTCTTGGAGCGGCCCTCACGCCACTCGGTGAGCCGCTCTCCACAATCGCCATCTCAAAACTTTCCGGTGATCCGTACCATGCAGGATTTACATTCCTTTTCGATCTGCTGGGGATCTATATCATACCGGGAATTCTTGCACTCGGGATTCTTGGCGTGGTGTTCTTACAGCGGCAGGGTGCCGGCAGTGAGGGGCAGGAATGCAGACTTGTCCGCGAGAGCATCCGTGAAGTTGTGCTGCGTGCGGGCAAAGTATACCTATTCATCATGGCCCTCGTTTTTTTAGGGGAGGGGTTCAAGCCACTCATCCTTGAATATATTATCCAGATACCATCTGAAGGCCTCTTCTGGGTGAATATCGTGTCTGCGGTGCTCGACAATGCAACGCTTGCGGCAGCAGAGATCGGACCACAACTCACAATAATCCAGATAAAAAGCGCATTAATGGGACTTTTGATTGCCGGGGGTATGCTGATTCCGGGAAATATTCCCAATATCATTGCAGCAGGCAAAATGGGAATCACCAGTAAGGAGTGGGCAAGATACGGCGTGCCACTCGGTCTTGCCCTGATGCTGATCTTCTTTGCAATTCTTTTCGTGCCCGCGTATCTTGGCATACACTAAAAATCACATTTTTTCACATGTAATGTGTTCATTATTTGGAGATTTTAGGGACACAACCAGCCTGCACAGCCCCCGTTTAAGAATTGCGGAGAGTTGCATAAAAAAAATTATAACAATTCTCTTTTAGCCTGAGTGCCTCATCCCTGCTTATCGTATATTCCTTCTGGCAGGAAAGTCCTGCAAGAATCACGTTTTTCTCTTTTGTCAGGTTACAAGAAACTATTTATTCACCTTCGATGGAATAGACCAAGTGAACAGATCAGGGGTGTCTTCTCGAAATGGTTAACGATATCATAAAAGCAATTGATGCTCTGAAAAACACGGCAGTGGCAAGATGCCGGGAGCGAATCGAGGAGGCAGCCCAGAAAGCTCGTGGATTGCGTGGAGGCGGTCCGGCTGAAGAGAATAAGGAGGGCCCCGGTTCCAGTGAACCACCGTGCAGGGTTACGTCGATCCTGAAACGCAGGCATGGACTCTGAGGAGGGATGTATGGACACGGAAAAAACACTGCTGCAACAGATTCGGGAAAAAGAGCAGGACGTTGCAAAGAAGATTGAGGTTGTGAGAGCCGGGACAGATGCATCAATTGCCGCTGCAAAAACTGATGCGGAGAACCTTCTGTGCACTGCAAACGCTGAAGGAAAGACTGCATCAGAAGAGCTGTACTGGAAGGAGAAGGGAAAGACGGAGGCTCAGATCGAACAGCTGAGACGGGATGCTGGACGGGAAGCGGAAGCGACAGCAGAAAAGGGCAAGAGAAACATTCCAGTGGCAGCAGCAGCCATTATACGCTTTGTGACCATGGAGTAGTCCGGCATTGCCCGGAAAGGATTTTTATGCTCCAGCAGATGAAACGAATTCAGGTAATCGGGCCAAAACAGGCATTCAACCGGGTAGTTGACCTGCTGTACCAGGAAGGTACTCTTCATCTCGAAGATGTATCGCGGTCGGTCTCTCCGGATGAGATCCATTTAGAGAAAGTGGTGCTGGATACCGCTGGTGATGTTGCTCTGGTTTTGGGAAAGATCAATGGAATCTTTTCCACGCTTCCTAACGTAAGTGATGACACGACACACTTGGATGAGATCCGAAAAACTCTCCAGAACCAGAGCCATGAACAGGTGCTGTTGCGGGCGCAGGAGATCATAAGGAATCTTGAGACCACCACCCGGACACTTGCATCGAGAAAGAGTGAACTCACCTTAACCGTCACTGCATTAAACCGGTACTCAAAAGTCCTTGTCATACTCCAGCCGCTCGAGCGCGAAATTCCGATGCTTGAGGGGTTCGAAGTCACGATCCTCTTGATCCAGAAAGAGCACAGCGAGGTTATTGATCTTATAAAAAAAGAGCTGGACATCATCACCAGTAATCGGTTCGAGATGACATCGACAAGCGTTGACGCTGAAACCCTCGCTGCCATCATGATCTTTAACAAGCGGCATTCCGAACAGGTGCATTCCTTCATCTACTCAGTGAATGTGAACGAGGTGCGTCTGCCAAAGGAATATATGGGAAAACCGTTTTTCGAGATGTTTGCCATGATCGAGGAGAGCAAACTGCAAGCCAATGACGAGATCAAAAAGATCGATGCGGATCTTATTTCCCTTGCATCTGACTGGCACCAGGAACTTGTTGTGCTGAAAAAAGCCCTTGAAGATATGAATGATGAGCTGGGTGCATTTTCGAACTTCGCATTATCGGAATATACCTTTGTCATCATGGGATGGATCCCCAAAAAAAAGTTACAAAAGGTAAAAAAATCCTTATCAGATGTGTTCTCTGACCGGGTTGTGGTAAAAGAACTGGATACCACAGAAAAGGATATGGAAGGAGCGCCGGTCTTTTATGATAACCCACGGTGGGTAAAACCTTTTGAGATGATCATGCAGCTTGTCTCTCCCCCGCGGTACCGGGAGATCGATCCATCACCGGTTCTTGCGATCTTTTTCCCGCTCTTTTTTGGAATCATGGTTGGAGATATCGGGTATGGCATAGTTATTCTTCTCATCGCGCTCCTCATCAAAAAGATGTATGGAACCATTGCATTTGCCGCAAGCGTTGCTGACATTCTCATCATCTCATCGATCCCGACCATCATCTTCGGCTATTTATACGGCGAATTTTTCGGGGATTTCGGTGAGATGATGGGCTGGCTGCACCCGGTCCATTTCCTTGGTATTACGTGGAACCGGGTAGAGGCGATGATCCCCATGCTGATCCTTGCTATCAGTATTGGCGTCATTCATGTTCTTCTGGGGCTCATCATCGGAATGCGTAATGCGATCATCATGAAAAGCAGAAAGCATCTCTCTGAAAAAGCCGGGATGATCCTTATGTTGATTGGGATTATCATTCTCATGGGAATGCTTGCTGGCGTAGTTCCAGATATTTGGATCTATCCCACGGTCATTCTTATTGTGATTGCCCTGCCCATGATCCTCTACGGTGCAGGTGTCTTTGGAGCGATCGAAGTCATGAGCACTGTAGGAAACATTCTCTCCTATGCCCGGCTGATGGCAATTGGCATGGCGTCTGTGATCCTCGCCATGGTCGCAAACCGGCTTGGTGAGTCCTTTGAGATCCTGATCATTGGCATCATTGTGGCATTACTGCTGCACGCACTGAACATTGCGCTTGCCATGTTCAGCCCCTCTATCCACGCGATGCGTCTGCATATCGTGGAGTTCTTCTCGAAGTTCTATACGGGAGGCGGAGTAGCGTATAAACCGTTTAGGAAGGCGGTAGCTGATGAGGGGGGGAGGTAGGAATGGGCTTTTGTCCGAAGGGCCCGGAATATCAGCTTCAATATCAGGAACATTCTGGCAGACTTATAACTTACTCGTGCCGCAATGGTAAAGGAATACTTGAACGTTAAACCGAAGGATACCGGACGAAATTTTTCAATCAAAGTCTGATTGAAAAATAACAGGACTGAATCATCCATGATCTCTGCACACAGAATTTCTACCGGGTCTGGATCTCCTCACTATTTATTCTATTGGCCGGAAACAGAAGAGTATCAGAAACATTCCTTGAGGGAAAGCAGACCATGACATTGTGCGAAGTTCGAACAATCGGAGAGATTACCATTGTAGTAATGCCCCTCCAGATTGACCATGTCGCTGCATTGGCGCTTGACCACGAGCTCCATGAACTTGCCGCCCGGGAACCAAAGGCCCTGTTCTGCGACTTTTCACAGACAAAATATATCTCCAGTTCCGGGCTCCGAATCATCCTCAAGACTGCAAAGACTGTAAAAGCTGATGGGGGTCATTTCGGGGTCTTCTCTCTCACTCCTTTTGTTGACCATATCTTCACCATGTCCGGGTTCTCAGGAGTAATCTTAATCTACGATAACGAAGAGGCGGCCATCCGGGCGGTTACACATTAGGTACCGCCTTTTTTAAACAACCAAAGTATGTGAGAACACAACTCACATCCCGGCCTCCTTCTTCTTCTTTGCCAACTTCTTCTTCCTCTCCAGAATGCTCTTGACCTTCTTCAACCGGAACAGATCCTCGCGTTCACGCTCCTCAATAGCGTTCTTGATATATTTCGCCTGGCTCTTTAACTCGGGAATCAGGATCTGTTCAAGCGCATTGACCCGCCTGCGGTTCTTCTGGATCTCTGCCCCAAGCCGCCTCATGGCAGTCTCGGTTTCTGCGAGTTGTATGAGAAGATCCAGCTCCGCTTCAAACCGCTCTGCGGTCTCATCGATTCTCCCGCTCGTGGAGATAATCCCGTAACCCCGTTCAAGAGTACTCTTCGATATCCGTTTCTTCTCAATCACTGGAACCGGGACACCCATGATGTTTTTCCCGGTGATATCAACCGTGATCGATCTCCGGGTGGCAAACGATGCAGACTTGAGCGTGACCGGATCATCAACTGCCTGTGCGATCATAAGGGCGAGATCAGCTTCTTTAGAGACCACTTCAAGCTCGTCGCGTGAATTTGAGACCGTGTTTAAGATCTTGAAAAATTCCTGGATGAGTGCATCCATCTTCTCCCTGAGGAGGTCCCTGCCCTGTTCCGCAAGCTTGATCTGTGCCTTTTTCCGCATCAGCTCCATCCGGGTAGGCTTGACCTGCTCCATACCTCAGCCTCCGCTCTGTTCCAAGTGCCGGGGATGGTATTTTTTGATATATTCCCGTTTTATCCGCTTAAGTTCATCCTCGGGAAGCATGGCAAAAAGATCCCATGCGATCTTAAACGTCTCTTCGATTGACCGGTCATCGTCACCCTGCGAGATGAACTCCTTTTCAAACCCATCGGCTAATTTCAAATATTTTTTATCCAGTTCGGTTAAGGCTTCTTCCCCGACAATCGCAACCAGACGGCGCAGATCGCGGCCGTACGCGTACGATGCGTACAACTGGTCGGCAACCCCACGGTGATCTTCCCGGGTCTTCCCGGGACCGATCCCTAAATTCATGAGCCGGGAGAGACACGGAAGGGCATCGACCGGTGGATCTGCACCCCGTCGGAAGAGATCCCGGGACAAGACGATCTGCCCTTCAGTAATATATCCTGTGAGGTCGGGGACCGGGTGGGTGATATCATCGTCTGGCATTGTCAGGATCGGGATCTGGGTAATCGACCCGCTCTTTCCTTTCAGCCTGCCCGCCCGCTCGTAAATCGAGGAAAGGTCCGTATACATGTAGCCAGGATAGCCCCGCCGGCCGGGAACTTCTTCCCGGGCGGTCGAGATCTCCCTTAGGGCTTCACAGTAATTGATCATGTCTGTTAAGATGACGAGCACGTGCAGGTTGTGGGTGAATGCAAGGAACTCTGCAACCGTCAACCCGCATCGCGGGGCTGCGAGCCGCTCAACAGTGGGGTCATCGGCGAGGTTCATAAAAAAGACCACCCGTTCGAGCGCGCCGGTCCGCTCAAAGTCCCGCATGAAGAAGGACGCCTCTTTGTGTGTGATGCCCATGGCAACAAAGACCACGGCAAATTTCTCACCCTCGCCCCGCACTTTTGCCTGACGGGCGATCTGGGCCGCAAGTTTGCTTGCCGGAAGACCGGAGCCGGAGAAGATCGGCAGTTTTTGTCCCCGCACCAGCGTGTTGAGCCCATCAATGGCCGACATGCCGGTCTGGATGAAGTCCGCAGGTTTGTCCCGGGCCGAGGGGTTTATGGGCGTGCCGGCGATATCGAGAATCGCCTCCGGTATAATCTCAGGGCCCCCGTCACGGGCCTTTCCCACACCGCTGAAAACCCGGCCAAGCATATCCAGCGACACATTGATCCGGGCAGGCTCACCGGTGAATCTGACGGATGTATCGGTTGTATCAATGCCCCGCGTGCCTTCATACACCTGAATGACTGCATGCTCTTCGGAGATGTCGAGCACCTGCCCGGTCCGTTCCTCCCCATCCCGCAGGGTGATACGGACAATCTCCCCATACGAGGCGCCTTTGACACTGTTGACAAAGATTAAAGGGCCTGATACATAATCGATCGTCTTATACTCTTTTGTGACCAGCGAAACGGGTTTCATCGTTCCACCTCAAGCGACAGCAGCTGCTTATCGATCTCCCCAATCATGGCCTGGATCAGGTTGATCTCCTGGATCTCCTTCATCCGCCCGATATCTGCCTTTAAGGAAAGTCCCTGGACCTGTTTTAAGCTAATGCCCCGGTTCATCCCTTCGATCACGCTGGTATAGTAGGTCATGATCACCTTGAGCATCAGGTACTGTTTTTCAATGGGGCAGAAGGAATCCGTATCGCTGTACGCGCTCTGCTGGAGAAAGTCCTCACGGATCATCCTTGTCACATCGAGAATCACTTTCTCGCTTTCCGGAAGGGCATCAGGGCCCACCAGCTGGACAATCTCCTGCAGCTCGACTTCCTTTTGTAGCAGGTACATGGTTTTTTCTCTTAACTCCCTCCAGTCAGGTGCAACATTTTTCGTGTACCAGTCACCGATGCTGTCAAGGTAGAGCGAGTAACTCTTGATCCAGTTCACCGAGGGGAAATGCCGGCGATACGCTAAGTTGGTGTCCAGTGCCCAGAATGTCCCGACAACCCGCAGCGTATTCTGGGTGATCGGTTCGGAGAAGTCCCCGCCAGGGGGTGATACTGCACCAACAACGGTGATGGAGCCATTGCGCTCTCCCGCACCAAGGCACACGACCCTGCCCGCCCGTTCGTAGAACGCAGACAGCCGGGTGGCGAGATATGCCGGATAGCCTTCTTCTCCGGGCATCTCTTCGAGCCTTCCTGATACTTCCCGCAGTGCTTCACCCCATCGCGAAGTAGAATCCGCCATCAGGGCCACATCGTACCCCATGTCCCGGAAATATTCTGCAATGGTGATGCCGGTGTAGATCGACGCCTCCCGTGCAGCGACCGGCATGTTGGAGGTGTTTGCGATAAGGATCGTCCGTTGGATTAAAGGGAGGTTGGTTCGCGGGTCCACCAGTTCGGGGAACTCTTCGAGCACATCGGTCATCTCGTTGCCCCGTTCACCGCACCCGATATACACCACGATCTGTGTATCGGACCATTTGGCAAGCGTCTGCTCAGATACGGTCTTTCCTGTCCCAAATCCTCCGGGGATCATCGCTGTCCCTCCTTTTGTGACCGGAAAGATGCAGTCAAAGACTCTCTGGCCGGTGATCAGCGGCAGGATAGGATCAAGTTTTTTCATGTGCGGCCGTGGAATCCTGACCGGCCAGACCTGCATCATGGTGAGCCGTGTTGTCGTATCGAGCGTGCAGATTGTATCTTCTACAGTGAACTCGCCGCTCCGGATATCAGTAACGGTTCCGGAAACATGGTGCGGCACAAGGATCCGGTGCTCGAAATGAAATTCCTTTACAGTTCCTAAAATATCTCCAGTGGCTACGGTATCACTGATTTTGACAGAGGAAACAAAATCCCATTTTTTCTCGCGGTTGAGCCCCGGTGCCGATATACCGCGGGCAATAAAATCCCCGCAGAGTTTGAGGAGCACCGGCAGCGGGCGTTGCACCCCGTCATAGATGGAGGCAAGCAGCCCGGGCCCAAGCTCGACCGAGAGAGGTTTTTCGGTATTTTCAACTGGCTCTCCCGTCATAAGACCGGTGGTGTCTTCATAGACCTGGATAACCGCATCCTCTCCTTCAAGCCGGATGATCTCTCCACGGAGCGCCTCTTCTCCTACCTTGACCACGTCATACATCTTTGACCCTTTCATACCCCGGGCAATGATGACGGGTCCGGAAATTCGTGAGATAGTTCCTGTAATCATACCATCACCTCTTCAAAACGATATTGTACCCGATTGCTTTTCTTAAGAGCCGTTCTATGTACGTCCTCCGGTCAACCTCTTTGGACTTCGAGGGTATCGGGATGATGAGCGGGCGGTGCATCTTCTCAATCCGGTCCATCAGTTTCTCATCCAATGAGAGCATGAACTCCTCATTTACCGCCACAATACCGATATCATCCTTGTACAGCAATGGCGGGATCACTTTTCTGGCTTCATCCATGTTTCCCGCTTCAAGGACCTCCACACCGGCAAGCCGGAACCCCGATGCACGATCGTGGTCGGTAACAACGACGAATTTAT
>SESB01001511.1_pt1 | contig 15032 bp, 14 predicted proteins | sample 3171441 | NCBI WGS metagenome assembly SESB01 (sample SAMN06051867, study PRJNA518727) | freshwater metagenome | biome: subpolar coniferous forest; feature: holomictic lake; material: water; isolation source: holomictic Lake 227, 6 m depth | place: Canada: near Kenora, Ontario | collected...
TCGTGACCGGCACCGCCTTCGGCCCTCATGACATTGGTTGGCTCGAAAAAATGCGCCGAGAACTCAACTACGAAGATGTAATCATTAAAGACATGACGTCAACGCTGGCGGTTTTCGGAATCTGGGGACCCAAAGCGCGCGAAATACTTCAGAGAACAACTACCTACGATCTCTCCACCGCTAATTTCCCTTTTATGCATTCGCGGATCATCGAAATTGCCTCTCACTTGGTTCGTGCCACAAGAATTACTTATGTTGGCGAATTAGGTTGGGAACTTTACCTACCAACAGCAATAGGTTCAGAAATCTGGCAAGCACTCTGGCAGGCTGGCGAACCGTTGGGAATGCGCCCCTGCGGCTATCGCGCAATCGAGTCCCTCAGATTGGAAAAGGGTTATCGAGCATGGGGCGGTGAAATCAATACCGAGACCACTCCCCTGGAATCCGGATTGGAGTTTGCCTTAGCGATGAAGAAGACGGAGTTTCGAGGCCGCGAGTCCCTAGTAAACAATCCGACTCCGACCAGAAAATTAGTTGCCATAACCTTCGATGATATTCGCCAGGTGCCGCTGGGCAACGAACCTATTCGCTACCAAGGCGTGATCATTGGCCGCATTAAGAGCGGCGGCCAGGGTTACACTTTGGGCAAAGCTATTGGCTACGCCTATCTGCCAATTTTCGCGGCAACGGTCGGCAACACGGTTGATGTCGAGTTCTTTGGAAATTGGCAATCGGGGACAATCTGTGCCGAACCGTTATTTGATCCATCTAGCTCTAGAATTCGCAGCTAGTCCCTTTTCTATTACTTTCAGGAGCCACGATGTCGAAGCCTGTCATTCTCGCGATTCAGAATGACCCCACCGATCCCCCGCATTTGGCTGGTCGCTGGTTGATGGAGCTTGGTTTTGAAATGAAAATTCTTCGCGCCTTCGAAGGGGAAATCGTGCCCGCTAAAGTTCCCGATGGGGTTGCAGGTTTGATGCCTTTGGGTGGGCATATGGGAGCACTCGATGACCATATTGCTGATTGGTTGCCCAATGAACGAGCGATGCTGGCAGATGCTGTCGCCCGAGATATTCCCATCTTTGCGATCTGCTTGGGTGCACAATTATTAGCGGAGGCAACGGGCGGCACAGTTGCCCGAGCCGAGATTGGCGAAATCGGTATTTATTCAATCGAACTCTCGGCCGCCGGTGAATCAGATCCAATCTTGACTGTCGATACTGGCGCGTTGGTGTTCAGGTGCTCCCACCTGCAGCAGTTCACCTGGCATCCAGCGCTCTATGTCCAAATCAGATCTATCGAATCGGTGCTAAGACCTACGCGGTTCAATTCCACCCCGAGATCGACACCAGCATTATTCAAGATTGGGAATCACACGCCGATAACGCTTTTATCGAATCCGGCAAGCAGACCGTCGAACATGAGATGGCCGCTGCCGAGGCCGAGTTAGCTCGCATCTGGAAACCAGTAATACAAAATTGGGGTCGCCTCGTTTTAGCGTGACTTTAAAAAAGTATGGCCCCACTTGATTATCCAAGTGGGGCCATACCGATTTTAGATACTTTTACAAGTTAGAGATTGGCCCCTTGAACCACTTCTTTGCTGACAGATGCCACCAAATCCAGATGCCGATAAGTACGCCACCAGTCAAAATTGGAGCGTAGTTAACTGCGGTCCAGCTGAACGCCTTATTTCCTGGCGTTCCTGCTGGCGAGGTTGGCAAAATGAAGTAGAACGAGATGACCACGATTTCAGCGACTGCTGCTGTACCCATCCACTTGTACTTCGAGCCCAAGTTCCAGACACCAACTTTGAAAGAAGAACCAGCTTTCAAGCGCAAGAAGATTGGGATCATGAACGAGAGATACAAGGAAATTACACAGACTGAAACAACGGCGTAGAAAGCAGTTGGCACCCCGGCAGAACTCTTGTAGAGCGCAGGAAGTGTCATGACAACGCCAGCGATGGCCGAAACCATAACAGCGTTAAAAGGAGTTCCCTTTGCGTTGACCTTACGTAGCGTCTTGCTCGCTGGAAGTGCTCCGTCTCGAGAGAAGGCGTACATCATGCGAGAGCAAGAAGTTAGGCAAGCGCAGACACAGAAGATTTGCCCAACAGTTGTAATGAGAATGACGAACTTAAATAGCGCGCCACCACCTAGAGCTCCGTCGATAATCGCAATCACGCTGCCGATGCCGAAAGGATTTACCTTTGGATCGGTTGAGTTGACTACATCAACATTTGTTGCTGCCCACAGGAACGATAGAAGTAGAAGGTAGCCACCGATTGCGGAGTAGAAGATAGACTTCCAAATTCCCTTGGCGGCATTGATATGAGCATTGTGAGTCTCTTCCGACAAGTGCGCGGAGGCATCAAATCCAGTGATGGTGTACTGCGTTAGCAATAACCCAAGCGGCATGACATAAATCCAGAAACTATGGATTCCACCACTTGCAAAACCAGAGTTATTGATTTGAGTCGTGAAGATCCACTTTAGGGATTGATGATGAGCTGGCTTCAAGAACATCACCAAGATGATGATCGCTGAGCCAAAGACGTGCCACCAAACTGAAACGTTATTGAAGACCGCTAATAAGTGGTGACCAAAAATGTTAATCAAGGTTGCGAACAAAATGATAATCAGAAAGAGTACAAATTGCTGCTTGATGTAGTCGCCACCCATGAATTTGGCTTCAAAACCCGGGAAGTAGAAACCGATCAAGGTATTAATAAAGAAGGTAACGCCGTAACCGACAGATGCAGTTACCGAGACCAAGCCAACCAAGTTCAACCAGCCAGTGTAGAAACCTGCTTTAGCGCCGCCGAGCTTGGAGGCCCACCAGTAGATACCACCCGAGGTTGGGAAGGCGGAGGCAAGTTCGGACATGCAGAATCCAATAATCAAAATGAATGCCGAAACGACTGGCCACCCAATGGAGATTGCTACTGGACCACCGTTATTCCAAGCCTGAGCAAAGGTGGTAAAGCACCCAGCCAAAATTGAGATGATCGAAAACGAAATTGCGAAGTTTGAGAAACCGGACCAAGTTCGGTGCAGTTCCTGCTTGTATCCGAGGGCAGCTAACCGAGCCTCGTCATCGCCTTGTGTCTGATTCGACATTCATATCCCCTTCTAGAAGTTGGAGTGAGTCTGCTCTCACATTCGTGATTTTGGAAGCAGATACGCGGTGAATTCACAGAAAAATTACAAATCTGCCGATGGCCAATTTTCGCGCCATAAGTTGTTCACGATGGTTTCTAGCTTTAGATTGAGGTAGCACTCCCCTAATCTCGAGGTGCTTGCATTCCCAATTTCTTATGGAATGCTCACGCGCAGGAGGAAAAACATGACACTCATGGGTAAAAGACTCACCTTGGATCAATTAAAGGCTGATGTCGCAGCAGGAAAGATTGATACCGTCGTAGTTGGCGCAACCGATATGCAAGGCCGCCTGCAGGGAAAGCGCATTCACGCTCCGTTCTTTATCGAAGATACGATCAAAAATGGCACCGAAGGTTGCAACTACCTATTAGCGGTCGATATCGATATGAATACCGTGCAGGGTTATGACATTTCTTCTTGGGACACCGGATATGCCGATATGGGCATGCACCCAGATTTCGAAACTCTGCGCTACCTGCCTTGGCACCCAGGCACCGCGATGGTCATCGCCGACTTCGTCGACCACCATCACCATGGAATTTCGGTCTCGCCAAGAACTGTCCTAAAGACCCAGCTTGAGCGACTTCATAAAGCAGGAATGGTGGCGCTTTGCGGCACCGAGCTCGAGTTCATCGTATTTAAAGAGACCTTCGAAGAGGCATGGGACAAGGGTTACACCGGCTTAACCCCAGCCAATCAATACAACGTGGATTACTCGCTAACAGGTACGGCTCGCGCTGAAAAGTTACTTCGGGCGATTCGCTTGAATATGGATGGCGCTGGTCTGATCGTTGAGTCCGCAAAGGGTGAGTGCAACTTCGGCCAACATGAAATTGCCTTCCGTTACGAGGAGGCGCTAACAACTTGCGACAATCACTCGATTTATAAGATGGGCGCCAAGGAGATCGCATCCGAACAAGGATGTTCCTTAACCTTTATGGCCAAGTTCAATGAACGCGAAGGAAACTCCTGTCATATTCACCTCTCTTTCCGCGATCTTGAAGGCAACGCTGTTATGGCTGGCGATGCCGGCGATGGCATGTCCGAACTGGGAAGAGCTTTCTTGGCCGGTCAACAATCACATATGCGTGAACTAGCGCTTCTCTTCGCACCAAATATCAACTCATACAAGCGCTATCAAGCCGGCACCTTTGCACCAACGGCAATTAAGTGGGGTCGCGATAATCGAACTTGCGCACTGCGCCTGGTCGGTCAAGGCCTAAGCCTTCGAATTGAGAATCGCGTTCCAGGCGGGGATGTAAATCCTTACCTTGCAGTTGCTGGAATGGTGGCTGCCGGAATTGATGGCATCGAAAAGAATCTCGAGCTGGAGCCAATCTTTACCGGCAACGCCTACGCGCTAGAAACTTCGCGCTTTCCCACTTCGCTCACTGAAGCTCGCAACCTTTGGGCCAATAGCGAATGGGTTACGAAGACTTTTGGCGCCGATGTTCAAAAGCATTACACCCACATGGCAGATACCGAGATCGACGCGTATTCTCGCGCCGTGACTGACTGGGAGCGAGTTCGCAGCTTCGAACGGATGTAACCACCAACTTAAGTTCTATCAGGAAAAGAGCAATGACTACTTACACAATTATTAGCCCGACTACTGGCAAGCCCGTTCAAGAGTTGCATTTAGCCGATATTTTTGAAACTGATGTAATTATCGAAAAGGCAAACCGGGCCTTTCAAAGTTGGCGTTTGGCCTCCCCAGGAGATCGAGCCAAATTGCTCCGTCGCTTTGCCGCGATCGTCGAGGAACACAATGAAGAGCTGGCACAGCTTGAAGTGTTGAACTCGGGACACACCATCGGCAACGCCCGTTGGGAGGCTGGAAATGTTGCCAACGTTTTGAATTATTACAGCGCTGCGCCAGAGCGTTTGTTGGGCCGACAGATCCCAGTTCCAAATGGCATCGACATTACTTTTAAAGAGCCGTTAGGAGTCATCGGAATTATCGTTCCGTGGAACTTCCCAATGCCGATCGCTGGTTGGGGTTTTGGTCCAGCGCTGGCTGCTGGAAATACCGTCGTTCTTAAGCCTGCTGAAGTAACCCCTTTAACGGCGATTCGCTTAGGTGAACTAGCCCTTGAAGCCGGAATTCCCGAGGGCGTATTCAATGTTATCCCTGGTAAGGGCAGCGTTGTCGGTGAACGTTTTGTCACGCATCCAGCAGTGCGCAAGATCGTATTTACCGGTTCAACTGAAGTTGGCAAGCACATCATGCAAGGCTGCGCTAACCAAGTAAAACGATTAACCCTTGAACTCGGAGGCAAGAGCGCCAACGTGATTTTTGATGATGCCGACCTAGAAAGAGCTGCGGCCGGGGCACCCGGGGCGGTCTTTGACAATGCCGGGCAAGATTGCTGTGCGCGCTCTCGAATCTTGGTGCAACGTTCCGTCTTTGATCGCTTCATGGAACTTTTCGAAGTAGCCGTTAAAGCTTTTCGGGTCGAAGATCCCTCACTTGATTCGGCCGAAATGGGTCCACTCATTACCGCCGCGCATTTGGCAAGGGTAAAAGATTATGTTCCTTCCGATTCACCAATTGCATTTCAAGGATCCGTTCCTGCTGGTGATGGCTTCTGGTTCCCACCAACAGTATTGATGCCAAAGAGCACGGAAGATCGCGCTTATCGCGAAGAAGTTTTCGGTCCGGTCGTGTCGGTCATGGCTTTCGAAGATGAAGCCGACGCGATTCGCTTGGCTAATGATTCCGAGTTCGGATTATCAGGTTCCATTTGGTCTCGAGATATTGGACGTGCCGTTCGAGTCTCTCGAGGCATCGAAGCTGGAAACTTGTCTGTTAACTCCAACTCCTCCGTCCGCTATTGGACGCCATTCGGTGGTTACAAACAATCGGGCTTGGGCCGAGAGCTTGGTCCCGATGCATTGGATGCCTTTACTGAAACCAAAAATGTTTTCTTCGATACCCAAAACTAGAAGAAGAAATATATGAAGCGGTTGCAAGATCGGGTCGCAGTAATCACCGGTGCTGCCAGCGGAATCGGTTATGCAACGGCGCTGCGATTCGCCGAAGAAGGCGCAAAAGTTGTAATTGTTGACCTAAATGAAGAAGCAGGAACTGCCGTAGCCAACGAAATCGGCGGAACTTTTATCAAAGCGGATGTCACCTCAGAAGAGGATGTGCAACGCATGTACAAAGTTGCTTTCGAGAGTTATGGCCGCATCGATATTGCTTTTAATAATGCCGGCATTTCTCCCCCTGATGATGACTCGATCCTTTCTACCGGCATCGACATCTGGCGTCGGGTGCAGGAAGTGAATCTGACGTCGGTATATCTTTGCTGCAAATATGTTCTGCCTTATATGCAAAAGCAGGGCAAGGGTTCCATCATCAATACCGCCTCATTTGTTGCGACCATGGGATCAGCGACTTCGCAAGTTTCTTACACTGCCTCAAAAGGTGGTGTCTTAGCCATGAGTCGCGAGCTTGGTGTGCAATTTGCGCGCGAAGGGATTCGGGTCAACGCACTCTCTCCTGGACCAGTAAATACCCCATTACTTCGGGAACTATTTGCCAGCGATCCCGACCGAGCTGCTCGTCGACTGGTTCATATCCCCTTCGGTCGCTTCGCTGAAGCCTCGGAAATTGCGGCGGCGGTTGCCTTTTTAGCCTCGGACGACGCCTCTTTTATTACCGCGGCCAACTTCTTGGTTGATGGCGGAATAAGTGGAGCATATGTAACTCCGCTTTCGGAGTAATTTCTGACTTAAAATAGGAGATAATTTCTCCCAAGAAATCCCTTTTAAGAAATTCTAAGGAGCGCCGGATGTGCCGTTTGATGGGTTACGTTTCACCAGCCGAGACCACGCTCTCGGAGATCTCTGGCCCAAATTTCGAGCAATTTGCGGCGCTCTCTTCCGTTCACAATGACGGTTGGGGCATCGCAGCAATTAATGGCGACCATCCAACTACGGTAGTTCTAGAACCCACACCAGCGATTGATAGCCCTAAGTTCTTGGACTCCGCGAAATCGCTAAAGAGCGATGGCGCCTTGCTACATTTTCGTTGGGCAACCGCTGGCTTGGAAGTTGTAGAAGAGAACACTCATCCCTTTAGTTATAAGGATCTTTCATTTATCCATAATGGCGGCATTATGCCTAAAGAGACGTTAGATCCTTTTATCGATGTTGATTTATTTGGCGAACTCCGCGGCGGCACGGATTCCGAACGTTACTTCTATCTCTTGCTCTCTCGAGTTAGAACCGCAGGTCTGGTTGCCGGAGTTCTCGAAGGTGTCCGACAGATCCGAGAGAACTGCACCTTCTCAAGTTTGAACGCCATGTTGTTAACACCGAAATATTATTTAGTAATCAGTGAACACAACAACGCCAAGATTCCGGGCGACTTCCCACCTGATTATTATGAGTTGGCCTACCGTGCCGATGACCGGGGCGTACTGGTTGCCTCCTCTGGCTGGGATCAACACGAATGGAAAGAGTTGCCCAATCATTGCCTCTTGGTGATCAATCGCGAGACCCTAGATCTAGAGATCGTAGAAATCTAGCCAGCTTTTGGAAATGAGAAAGCGCCGGCTCCCTTGAGGGTTGGAACCGACGCTCCTGATTATTAAAGCGGACTATCTTTCTATTTCATTACACCAACTATCAGTCATCGCTCTCATGCTCTCCGCTACCAGGTACTGAGCCCAGCTGGCTCGTTGAAGATGGCCGCGGGGTGGGAGATTTTGAGTGTTCAGAGTCGCTCTCGCCCCCTTTTGTGGCGGAGATTGATGGAAGTGGCTTAGGTGAGTTCTCGGCTTTATGACTTTCTTCGGCTTTATGGCTCTCCTCAGCAGCTCGGGATGGGCTTGCAGTCGGAGATTTCGCATGCTCATCGCTCTCCGAGTGGGTAGGTTTAGGATCTGGCTTAGCTACCGGCACCGGAGTGGGCTCAGAACTCTTGGTTGGAGTTGGCGTGCTCTGTGAACTCTCGGATGAAGGTGGCGCAGAAGGGGCTTGAGATGGGCTCGAAGTAGAACTATTATCGGCACTCGCACTTGGGGCAGGTGCCGCCGTTGGCGTTGAACTTGGGCTAGTTGTATCAGTCGTAAGTGAGGCAATTTTATGGGCGACCGAGACCACTGGCTTGGAAACCGTATGGATGAAACCTTCGATTTGGTGGCTTACGTGATCAGGCAGCACACCGGCATAAGCCAGCGATGGAATTGCCAACGCAATAAAGATCGCAGGGAAGGCAATCCCCTTTGTAATCTTTCGCGCAGCTTTCGGCTTTGCGCTTCTAAATGCCACCAAGAGTTCTGAAAGGTCACTTTCGCGTGCAGGTACTGGTTCGGCAGCAAAGGCTCGTAGAGATTCGAATAACGGATCATTAGCGAAATCGTCGGGGGAATTGATTTCATTGTTATTCATGAGCGGATGCACCCCCTAACGATTCTCTTAAGGTGGCTAGCCCTCGGTGAGCCAAAACTCGCACTGAATTCGCGTTCTTTCGAACTATTTTCGCCGTCTCTTCCACGGACAAGTCAGAGACAATTCGCAGCAGCAAGACTTCACTTTGCGCCGGCGGCAACTTCTGAATCTCAGAGACGATGCGTCTGACTTCTTCGCTACCAGCAAATTCCCGCTCCACGTTTAGGGCGCTGGGTATCCAAAATGCTTCTTCTAGCTCTTCCGTTGGGCGAACCTGTCGATCTCGAATTCGCACCGCATCGATGATCCGGTGACGGGCGATCGTGTAAAGCCAAGCCGCAAATTCTGACGGACCGCCTTCGAACTTACGAAGATCGCGAGCGACGTTAAGCCAGGTCTCCGAGACAATTTCATCGGCATCGATAGAACTATTGACCAGCCGAGATTGAGTGAAGCGCGTCAACTTGGAGTTGTGATGTCGCCAAAGGATGGTAAATCCCGCCTCATCCCCACGGCGCGCGCTGGCAAGGGCATCACTTAACACCTCCTCTGGTGAGGGTTTATCTGACCCAAAGGTCGACTGATCGCTCATCAACCCCCCAAAGTTGAAGCTACAACTTGGTAAGCGAAGGTAACGCTCATTTCATTACCCCTTTGCTACCGAATGCGAGTGTGGCGCCAAGAATACGAGAAGCTGGCGCTTGGTTTCGGCGAGTTTGACCTGAGAATTGGGGTAGTAAAGCCTAAGAATTTGTAAGTAGTGGCAACATCACAGTGTCGACAAAATTGGCAATCTCAACTTCATCGGGCGAACGGCCGACAAATGTTATGGAGTGCATCATGAAAGCCACCGGCAGATCTACAACCATCGGTGGAATATTTGGTCGGATCTTTCCAGCTGCGATCCCCTCATTTAAAGATTGCGCCAGTGCCGCCTTGCGGGGGTTGATGATCTTCTCCTCTGCGGCATGTTGCAATTTAGGCTCGCGTTGAAACTCCGAGATACATCCAGCCATCGCCTGCCCCAGGTCACCGGCAAAGGCGGTAGCCATGGAATTGAGCTTCGCCAGCAAACCAGCCCGAAGATCAGTTAAATCCAGCGGAATTTCACACTTATTAATCTCGTAATCCAAGGCATCAACGACTAGATCCACCTTTGTAGCCCAACGTCGATAAAGGCTCGCTTTGCCGGTACGAGCTCTGTTGGCCACGGCTTCAACTGAAAGCGCGGAATAGCCAACCTCTGCTAACTCCGAAATAGTTGCCTGGAAGATGGCAGTTAATAGCGAATCGCCACGCCGGCGCATGGGGCAATTGGAGTCATCGGCAAGTTGCCCTAGGGAACGGTTGCGTTCCTTAACCGAATTTGTTAACCTAACCATATAGAGAACGATACCGTTCATTAACTTAAATCCGCTACACAACGATCACATCAGTTCAGTTAGCAGAGAGAAATTAAGGGGCACCACTTATGACCAAAGAACGAATTGAAGATGGACTCGATCCAAACCGTTGGCGCGCGCTTCTAGTAATCGCTATCGCTTCATTGATGGTGGTGCTAGATGCCTCTATCGTAAATATTGCACTTCCGAGTGCGCAGAAAGCACTTCACATTTCAAATGCCAATCGCCAATGGGTGGTTACCGCATACTCCTTAGCATTTGGAAGTCTCCTTCTTCTTGGTGGCCGGATTGCAGACTTTGTTGGTCGTAAGAAGATCTTCATTATTGGACTTCTCGGTTTTGCCGGGGCATCGGCATTGGGTGGAATCGCGTCGACGCAAGGGCTGCTCTTCGGAGCTCGAGCTTTGCAAGGCGCCTTCGGTGCGCTTCTGGCCCCAGCAGCGCTTTCACTAATTAACGTAACATTTTCAATTCCAAAAGAGCGCGCTCGCGCATTTGGTGTTTATGGCGCAATCTCTGGTGGCGGCGCAGCAATCGGTTTGATTCTTGGCGGCACCTTGACTGAATATGCCAACTGGCGTTGGTGCTTAGGAGTAAACGTTCCAATCGCGCTAATCGCCGTGGCACTTGCAGTTCCTTTCATTCATGAATCAAAGGCCGCCGGAAACCGCAGCTATGACATTCCCGGTGCGATTACCGCAACTTTAGGTTTAGTTTCCTTGGTCTACGGTTTTAGCCAAGCCGCTACAAAGGGTTGGGGCAATAAGGGAACCTACGAATTCTTTATCCTTGCCGCAATTCTTCTGGTCGCTTTCTTCTTGATTCAAACTCAAGTAAAGAATCCGCTACTGCCACTTCGAGTTTTGACCGAACGCAACCGTGGTGGTTCATATATCGCTGCTCTTCTGGTCGGAACTGGTCTTTTTGCAATGTTCCTCTTCCTCAGCATCTATATGCAGAGCGTGCTTCATTACTCCTCGCTCCGTTCTGGATTTGCCTTCTTACCGTTCTCGATGGGCGTCATTATGTTCGCCGGTGTTGCAGCGCAATTGCTTCCGAAGGTTGGGCCGAGGCCATTAATGACTACAGGGCTAGCCGTTGCGGCAGTAGGACTTCTCTTCCTTTCTAAGATCACTCCTACCTCTTCATATGCACCGCACATTTTGCCTGCGATGTTGATCATCAGCTCTGGAATGGCGCTCTTCTTTATTCCAAGTGCAAGTACCGGTCTTCACAATGCCGGTCTGCATGATGCCGGCGTAGCAAGCGCCATGATTAATACCAGCCAACAGATCGGTGGTTCCCTAGGAGCCGCTCTTTTGAATACTGTTGCTATTAACTCGGCAACCTCTTACGCCAAGAGCCACGGCTCGCTTGGTAAGAGCGTAGGGATCTACTCTCAAGTTCACGGTTTCTCGATCGCCTTTGAATTTGGTGCCGGCTTCCTTTTGCTAGCAGCAATCGTCTCATTCCTATTTATCAACGTTGGAAAAGACTCCTTGGTTGAGAATGAAATGGCGGCTGTTGGTTAACTAATTCGATTCTCGACGATAAGCCCACCAGCCAAAGAGGAGGGCGATGACAATCAAAATCGTTGAGCTAGCGAAGATAAGCAAGTTTTGATTGTTCCCGTGAGCGTGCACTGGAGCAGTAGCAACAGGTGAAGAGCTCGGGGTAACCTCCGAGCTCTTTCCATAATTAAAGGTGTACTCCCCTTCGACCACATGTCCATCGGCTGCCACCACTCGATAATTAACCAGAACAACGCCTTGGGTTGAATTGGGTACCAGGGCTGAACTCATAATGCTCTTATCTACGGTTATGGGTCCGGTGCTGACCAGCGTTCCGGCGGCATTGGTAACCGTTAGAAAGTTAATTTCTTGCTTGCCCAAGGTCGCAAGATCTTCGGCGAAGGTCAATGAAATCTTTGCCGGCCAACTCGAGACTGAACTATCGACGCCCGGTATGGCAGAGGCAAGGGTTGTATGCGCTTGCGAAACAGTGGGTAGTGCAATAACCGAAAGCGCGAGAAGTGCGAGTACTCCCTTTGCGCGAATTGCTCGCATATTTTCCTCTCGAAGGCTCTTTGCTAGTGTTCACCTTAGTCCATCTTACTTCGATGACCAGTCAGCGCCGAAATCCCTCGAAAGGTAGAACTGTGAAAAGAAAAATAACTATTGCTCTAGCCGCCTTAATCGCAATTGGAACTGCTGGGTTTGTGGGTCTTTCAACCGCATCAGTAAGTAACGCAGCCGCCGTTTGTAAGTCAGGCGCCCTATCTACCGTTAAATCCGGAGTTATTACAGTGGGAACTGACGATCCAGCTTATGGCCCTTGGTTCGATAGCAATAAGCCATCAAATGGTAAAGGTTTCGAATCCGCCATTGCCTATGCCGTAGCTAAGCAATTGGGTTACCCAGCGTCGAAAGTCGTTTGGGTTAAAGCTCCTTTCAACACGGTGATACAGCCAGGCAAGAAATCTTTTGACTTCGATATCAATGAAGTATCAATTACCCCGGAACGCAAGAAAGCGGTCGATTTCTCCTCTGGTTATTACGACGTTGCTCAGGCTTTGATCGCAACCAAAACTTCAAAGATTGCTGGCGCAAAGACCCTCGCTGATCTCGTTAATGCAAAAATCGGCGCTGCAGTCGGAACCACTTCTTACACCACAATTACAAAGACCATAATGCCAAAGAAAGCACCGGCGGTCTTCGATAACAATGACATCGCAAAGCAGTCATTAGTCAATGGCCAGATCGATGGATTGGTTGTTGATCTTCCAACTGCCTTTTACATTACCGCTGCCGAATTAAAGGATGGCATTATCGTCGGTCAATTTGCACCTAAATCAGGAGCAGAGCAATTTGGATTGGTTCTTTCAAAAGGAAATCCAATCACTGCTTGCGTGAGCACCGCTGTAACTGCGCTACGCGCGAATGGCTCGCTGAAGTCCATTGCAGCTAAGTGGCTGTCAAATACCGCAGGAGCGCCTGTTCTGAAGTAATCTGCTCCCTCACTGATATATCGGAGGCCAGATGTCCTACCTTCCTTCCCCGCTGCGACTGCAGCGGGAGGCGGCTCGACGTTTGGCCTCTCGTCGTTCCTCTTGGTTAGCAATCGCAAGCACGACAATCGTGGGCATCATAATTGTGGTCGTAATCTCTGGTGCGCCTGGATTTGATCGGGTACGTACCTCTTTCTTTAGCGCACATTACGCGTGGAGCGCCCTTCCTCACGTTTTAACCGGACTCTGGCTAAATCTACGAGTGATGTTAATTGCTGAAGTATTTGTCTTAATTTTTGGGCTCTTAATCGCCATCACCCGAACCAGCAAAAGTCCAGTCCTATATCCGCTGCGCCTTATAGCCGCGCTGTACACCGACATCTTCCGAGGCTTACCTCTTCTCCTCGTTCTGCTTCTCGTTGGCCTTGGAATACCTGGTCTTCAACTTTCATGGCTACCAAATTCGGCGGTCTTACTTGGCACCGCCTCCCTAATCTTGACGTACTCTGCATACGTCGCCGAAGTTATTCGAGCCGGAATCGAAGCGGTAAATCCGGCGCAACGGATGGCTGCCAGAGCGCTTGGGTTTAACCAAACTCAGACTCAACGCTTTGTTATTTTGCCGCAAGCGCTTCGAAAAGTAACGCCACCTCTATTAAATGATTTGGTATCGCTACAAAAAGACTCGGGCTTGATCTCTGTGCTAGGTGCCATTGATGCCATCAGAGCTGCAGGAATTGAAACTGCACAATCCTTCAATTTCACTCCATATTTAGTTGCGGGCGCACTTTTCGTAGCACTAACCATTCCGCTAACCAGATTTACCGATTGGCTAACTAGAAGACAAGATCGCGCTCGGCAACATCAAGGGCAGTGGTAGGAAATGAGCAAACTAATGCTCGATATAAGAAACCTTCGTAAGTCTTATGGCGATGATTTAGTCATCGAAGATCTTTCGATTGCACTCCCGGAACACAGCGTCAAAGTTTTAATCGGCGCCAGTGGCTCAGGCAAGAGCACGCTTTTACGTTGTGTTAATTTGCTTGAGTCGATAGATGATGGTCAAATTTTCTTGGATGGCGAAGATATCTCCGAAGTTGGGGTAAACGCCGATCAAGTTCGCTCCCAAATCGGTTCAGTATTTCAATCCTTCAATCTCTTTCCACATTTGACCGTGCTTCAGAACATAACTTTGGCACCGCGTTACGTTCATAAAAAATCTCAACTCGAGGCGGATGAAGAGGCGATGGCTCTGCTTACACGTTTTGGGCTAAGTGAGAAGGCGAACCAATATCCCGAACTTTTAAGCGGCGGACAACAGCAGCGGGTTGCAATCCTGCGCGCGGTAATTAATCGACCAAAGGTCTTGCTGCTGGATGAGGTAACTAGCGCTCTAGATCCAGTTCTGATTGCTGAAGTTCTGGCCCTGATCTCCGAGCTGAAGGAATCCGGTATGACGATGATGATCGCAACCCATGAAATGGGATTTGCTCGCCAAGTAGCCGACGAGGTCCTCTTTCTCCACGGCGGGCGAATCTGCGAAGTGGGAACTCCCCAGGCGCTGCTCACCAACCCGCAGACTCCCGAGCTTGGCGCATTTCTTACAGCACTGCGAGGGGCTGGACGGCTCTAGGGAAATTCAAGTGGCGGGAGCGAAAAAGGTCGGGTACCTTTCTGCAAAGCGTTTGCAACTAGTCAATTAAATCTTAGGGGCGTCAGCCAATGAACGAAGCAGTATCGCCATCCCAAACCAAGGCCACACGTGTCGGCCTATCAGGAGATGAGCGCCGGCGGTTAGCAGCCATGTTTGCCGTGATCTTCTTTCTTTTGATCGGTGGCACCTTGCTTATGTGGGCGGCCACTTCGGGCCACTACAAACTATCCGACGGCACCATGTTTGGCTGGGGAACCGGTTTCCTAGCTCTGACACTTGGAATGCGACATGCCTTCGATGCGGATCACATTTCTGCGATCGACAATACGACTCGCAAATTGATGAGCGAAGGGCAGCGCCCCATGGGAGTCGGCTTCTTCTTTTCACTGGGCCATTCCTCCG
>SESB01001517.1_pt1 | contig 14987 bp, 14 predicted proteins | sample 3171441 | NCBI WGS metagenome assembly SESB01 (sample SAMN06051867, study PRJNA518727) | freshwater metagenome | biome: subpolar coniferous forest; feature: holomictic lake; material: water; isolation source: holomictic Lake 227, 6 m depth | place: Canada: near Kenora, Ontario | collected...
TTTTGATCGATTCAGTCATAACAGTGTAATGCACAGTTTGTTAAAGGGTGTGGTGCTGGAAAATACCATAGCAGGAATAATTATCCGTCAGTGTTTGCGTGTAAAATGGAATAAATCTTCAGTTATTGGCTCTTTTTTGTTGTTTCAGGCTTTTCAGAGCGCTTGCTACGATCAGGATTATTCCCACAAGGATGATGGTATGCAGATATTGGACACTATAGGGAAAGAGCCGCGCAACATAATAGCCGATCAACGTAAAACAGAGAACCCAGATGCATGAGCCGCAAAAACTGAAAAACAAAAAGAGCCCGAAGGGCATGGCTGTTACACCCGCGAGGGTAGCGGTAAAGCTTCGTACAATGGGTATAAAGCGAGCAAAAAAAACTGTTTTTGATCCATGCTTTTTATAAAAAGCCTCTGCTTTCTGCAAGTGTTCGCGATGAAAAAAACGGGAATCCTTTTTTGTAAAGATTGAGTTTTTAAGTTTTTTGCCAATACCATAGCCAGTGGCATCACCCAGCACCGCTCCGGCAACAAGGATTGCAATGACGAGAAAAATGTTGAGGCTTCCTGATGCCGCAATAAGCCCTGCGGTAATGAGCAGAGAGTCGCCTGGAAGAAAAAAACCTGCAAACAGGCCTGTTTCAGCAAAAATAATGATGAAAAGCAGCAGGTACCCACCCCAGAGAATCAGCTCCTCAAGTGAACGGATAGTGTGGAACGATGCAAGAAAAATCATGAGCGGTTAGTGGAATAATGGGTTATGCCCGGAGTGCCTGCGGGAAGAAACGGGAAGCAGGCAAGACCATGAGCCACTTCCCGTCCGGGAACGTTTTTCAACCAGGAGAGACTATTGGCGGCTGACAATTGCTCGCGCACATCGTTATGGAATCGGATGGCTTGCCACTACGGCAGCAGCACGGCACACGAAATGACCGTTGTCCACAGGCCATTTTCGCCCTCGGCGGTTTCCGTGATGTTGTATGAATTGATGATTTTTCCACTCATTTTGTAAATACCCTCACGCTCATCCCAGTCCTTGTTGGGATCAAACTCAATGCCAAGGGTGGTCGCAAGCATTGTTGCCGCCAAATCTTCAGCATATTCACCAGACTGCTCGGCCGACTCCCCGAACGGATGATGTTCCGAAAGATAACCATACTGGGTATCGTCAGCAGGAATGGCGACTCCTACCGAAGCGGCAATCAGGCGGTTGAACTCATTGGTTGAATTGCGCGCCATCACCGCAAAGGTTATCTGCCCCGGAGAAAGGAGTTTTATACCCTCTTCTACGCTGATGCGCTCACAATGAGGAGGAAAAATACTCGATACGGTGACCAGATTGCATTTTTCGATTTTAGCTTCTCTTAGAGCAAGCTCGAATGAAGAGAGATACTCCTTGTGTCTTCCCACACCTTTGGTGAAAAATACTTTTGATGGGACAAATGACAATGCCGTGCCTCCGGATTGATAGGGTTGTTTAAAGCGGTTATGCTATCGAATTTGACGAATGATAGGAAAAACCAATCGTATTCAAAATGATTTTCTTGTGGCCACTTTAAAAAACCTTCTTTTTCCAGCCTTGATGATTTTTGGTTCAATACCCAGCTCAATGCACTCGGCAATCTCTTCAATTTTTCTCTCATCAACGAGAACCGATTTCTGTTGGATCATCCGTCGTGCATCACTTTTTGAAGCGGCAGCCCCAAGAGCCATCAAAAGGTCAATGATTGGCATCGATGATGCGTCAAATTCAAAGAGTTCAATATGCTCGGGCGCTTTTTTGTGAATAAAAAGCTGGTCAAACTGAAGTTCGGCCTCTTCTGCCTTTTTCGGGGAGTGGTATTGAGCAACAATTCCTTTTGCCAGGGCTCGCTTGGTCTCTCTTGGAGCATTTTTGATGAGATCTTCGAGGGATGCAGGCACAACAGTGGTACTCATCTCTATATGAGTCCCGGCAGTTGGAGAGGGATTGATAGTGCCAAGGATAGCGGACTTTTGCTTTTCGATGACAAGAAAATTGAAATAATCCTGAATAAGTATATCGGGAATGGAGAGCACCTTGCCGTACATATCGGCAGGAGTGTCATTGAAACAGATGGCATTGCCCAGTGATTTCGACATCTTCTCCTTGCCTTCGGTACCGGCAAGGATGGGCATGGTTATGCAGACCTGCGGAGCAATCCCGTATTCCCGTTGCAGATCCCTGCCGACAAGCAGGTTGAATTTCTGGTCAGTACCGCCCAGCTCGACATCGTTCTTCAGATGAACGGAATCCATTCCCTGGGCAAGGGGATAGAGAAACTCGTGAACCGAAATCGGTTCCTGACCACGATACCTGCGCTCAAAGTCGTCACGCTCAAGCATCCGTGCTACCGTATAGTGGCTTGAAAGTTTGATGACATCAGCAAAACTCATCTTTCCAAGCCAGTCGGAGTTATAACAGATGGTGGTTTTTTCAGCATCAAGAATTTTAGCAGCCTGATCAAAGTAGCTTAACCCGTTCTCCCTCGCCTCTTCTGCCGAAAGTTGCGGCCTTGTCTTGCTTTTGCCTGAAGGGTCGCCGATCATGGCGGTAAAGTCGCCAATGATCAGAATGGCTTCATGGCCGAGATCCTGAAACTCCCTGAGTTTGCGCAGCACAACGGAGTGGCCGAGATGGAGGTCTGGCCTTGACGGGTCGGCTCCAAACTTTATTTTGAGTGGCTTGCCTGACTGAAAGCTGCAGGTAAGTTTTTTTTCAAGCTCCTCTTTATTGCTGAGTATTTCTACGGTATTGCGCTCAATAATATCAAGCTGTTCCTGTACACCTGGAAAAAGCATCTGGATTTTCTCTTTATTATTTTGTTTAGTATTGCTTTTTGATTTGCTCCATCTGTCGCTGGTTTTCCCGCGCTTTTATCGTTTCCCGCTTGTCGTAGAGCTTTTTGCCCTTGGCAATGGCAAGCTCAATTTTCAGGAGCCCTTTCGAGTTGAAAAACGCCTTCAGCGGCACCAGCGTGAGCCCCTTTTCACTGATTTTGGTCTGGATTTTGCGAATCTCCGCTTTATGCAGCAGCAGTTTCCGGCTCCGTTTCGCCTCTGGCTGATCTGTATGGCAGTGCTCGTAAGGGGTTATCTGCATGTTTTCGAGCCACACCTCATTACGAAGAATAATGGCAAAGCTCTCGCTCAGGCTCGCTTTTCCAAGCCGCACCGATTTGACTTCGCTGCCAAAAAGCTGGATACCGACAACGACGGTATCGAGAATTTCAAATTCATAACGGGCCTTTCTGTTCTGAATGGCCTGGACATACTGCTGAATGTGTTGCTTTTTTGCCACCGTGACCTGGGTTCAATGGGTTTGAGTTTCCAAATATGCGACAGGAATAAGATTTCCCCTGTTAAGCAGCAGAAAAGGATCCAGGTATTTTTTTACCCGAGCCATCTCCCTTATGCCGCCCTCATGATACATCCCGACAAGATACTCTGCCTTGAGCTTGCCAATCCCATGCTCTGCCGAAAGTGTTCCCCCCAGCGCAAGAGCCTTGTCAACAAAAGTGCGGTAGAGCGCCTTTGCCTCTATAAACTCTTCCCGATTACGCGGCAAGATGTTCAAGTGCAGATGTGCATCTCCTATATGACCAAAAATAATATAGACAAAGCCCCGCTGTTCGCAAGAACTGCAATAAAAATCAAACAGTTCGCGGAATGCACGATCCGGTACAGCCATGTCGGTGCTGATTTTGCTCTCATGCTGCCTGCTGAGCCAGTCGTTGACGATAAGCGGCAAAGCGTGTCGAAACTCCCGCAACCGCTCCTGTTCATCACGGTCAAGGGCCATCCATGACTCATCGCTCATGGCATTGCATGACTCCATCAACCCGAAGAGCGTATCGAGGTCGTTTTCCTCTCTCTCGGGAGTTGTTTCGAGTTCCAAAAAAATGGCACCCTCGCTCTTTCCAGGCACATCGGGATACCTTGCAGCCAAAAACTCAAGCGAATGAACATCAAAAAACTCAATCGCCCGTGGCCGGATGCCGTTTGCCGGTTCTTTAAGCAGACTGACAAAGCTGAACAACTCGTCAATCTTGCCGAAGTAAACAAGGCAGGAGATGATGGCTGGCGGAAGGGGAGTGAGCAGAAGATCAGCTTCCGCTATAACACCAAGCGTTCCTTCAGATCCGATGAAGAGGTCAACAAGATCCATCCCCTCCTCTGAAAAGTAGCCCGCATTGTGTTTTGAGGTTTCAGGCATTTGGTACGCTGCTCTTTTGAAGTTCAACTCTCTGCCAGAAGGGAGGCTGAAGCTAAAAAGGCCATCCTTGTCAGCCCGGCACACCCCGCGCGAAAGGTTGAGCTGCTCGCCCTGGGCCAGGATGAGAAGGATTCTTGTAACATGGTTTCGTGTTGCTCCGTATTTGAAGCTTCGTGCACCTGAAGAGTTGTTCGCAATGGTGCTTCCGATAAAACAGAGCTTTTCTGTTGGATCCGGTGGATAAAACCAGCCAAACTGCTCCACTTTTTTCTGGATTGTTTCGAGAAGTACTCCTGCCTGCACGGTTATCGTAGCCCTGTCGGCGGAGAGCACTACCGGCTCGCCGATCCGGTCAAGCTTTTGCATCGAAATGACATACTCTCCCTGGGGAATTCTTCCGCCGGTTGTACCGGTTCCATTTCCGGCAATGGTGAAGCGTTGGTGCTCCCCAATGGCATGATTGAGAAGTCCGGCAAGTTCATCCACACTCTCCGGGAAAAAAACCCCCGGTGTATGACCGCTCTTCAGGTTACTTGTATCTTCGAGAAACCCCCTTATGGAATCAGGATCATCCTTGTAAATCATTCTGCTTTTTTTCCGGTATTGTTTCCGTTGGTAGTCCCTGTGAGAGGCGCGGAGGGAGTGTTGTTTTTTGTCGTGTCAGGTTGCTTTGAGGCTTCCGCCGAAGGTTTTATCCCCTTTTTAACCGATACAACAGTCGTCTTCTCTCCCTTTATATAGTAGCGGATCAGTTCCCGGGCAATTGGAGCAGAAATGGCACCACCGAAACCAGCATTTTCGACAAGGACGGCCATGGCGATTTTCGGGTTTTCCACGGGCGCAAAAGCAATAAACCACGCATGATCCTTGCCATGGGGATTTTGTGCAGTACCGGTTTTTCCTGCAACAGTTACACCCTCTACCTTTGCCAGTGTTCCGGTACCTCTCTCAACCACGCCCACCATACCATCATGGATAAGGTTGAACGTTGCCTGTGAAACTGGAAGTTGCTGCTTGTCATATTCGTACGAAAAATATTCACCGGTAGCCGTATCGCGGTAACCGGAGACGATATGAGGCTGAAAAAGAGTCCCCTTGTTCGCAAGAGCCGCAGCATAGGCTGCAAGTTGCACCGGTGTCGTGCCCAGTTCTCCCTGACCAATCGCAAGGCTGACCAGATAGCCCTTTGTCCATCTGTTCTCGCCATACCTCTTGTCGTAATATTCGGTTGATGGCAAAAGTCCATTTCGCTCGCCAGGCAGATCAATGCCGGTTTTTGACCCAAAACCGAACATTGCCCCATACTTTGTCCAATCATCAAAGCCGACATTAAATATCAGGTTATAAAAATAGACATTTGATGAAACCGTAATAGCCTCCCTCATATCCACCCAACCATGTCCCTTCCCTTCGTTACTGAGAAAGCGTCTATGCCCGAAGACGAATGCGCCGTTGTCAAGTATTTTTTTTGCCGGATCCATTTTCCCCTCCTCCAGTGCCGCCATGGCAAGAATCATTTTGTAGACTGAACCGGGCGGATAGACTGCCTGAACAGAGCGGTTAAAAAGCGGTTTCTGGGGAGAAGTAACAATATCATTCCATCCTTTTCTGTCGGTTGAGCCGTTGAAGATATCAAGATCGTAGTCAGGAGCACTGGCAAGGGCAAGGACGCCCCCATTCGAAGGGTCGATGGCTACAACAGCTCCGGATTTTCCGGTTTTTCTCAAAAGTTGTTCTGCCAGTTCCTGCAGGCCTGCATCAACAGAAAGATAGAGATCGCTCCCTTTAATGGAGGGGATATCGTTTTTTCCATCATCATATCGTCCGGCATATTTACCCAGAGGCGTAACCATTTCAAACCGCATTCCTTTCTGCCCTTTCAACTCCTCCTCATAAAATTTTTCCAGTCCGCTGAACCCGATTTTATCATCCTGGGTGTACCCCTGCTCAGACAGTTCCTCAAGTTTTTCCCTGGGGATAGAACGTAAATAGCCGAAGAGATGGGAACCAAAGAGAGAATCCGGATAGAGTCTCTTGTTGTCAGTCTCTATATGTACGCCAGGAAGCTGCCAGAGATTTTCGCTCACTCTCGCTATCGCAACGGCATCAAGGTTGCGGCTGATAATGGTTGCTGAATAGCGGTTGAACGCTGATCCTTTTCTGATGATCTCTCTCACCTCCTCTGCCGGCTTCTGCATCAGCCAGGCAAGAAAATCCGTTCGCTCTTTTTTGAATTCAGAAGGAACGATCTTTACGGTATAGAGTGCCTGATTATCGACCATAATAACGCCATTGCGGTCAATCAGGCGTCCTCTTGGAGGCTGAACCCAGATACGGCGGATGCTGTTTGTGGTCGAAATTGATCCAAGTTGCTGATAATTAAGTATCTGCAGATAGAAAAGCCGGCCAAAGAGCAGAGCAAAAAGAGCTATTACAAAATACGATACGAGCAAGGTGCTTCGCAGAATTTTATCCATCGTTCAGTCGGCAAGTGATTGTCTCAAAAACAGCCAGTTCACGATAACGGCAAGGATGAGGTTGAAGAACGATTCGAGGAGGCCAAAAACCACGATGCGGAAGGCTGGCGAAAAGCCGAGAGGATTCTCTGTAGCAGACATGATGGCATTGGCACAGAATCCTGCCGCGATAACGGCTCCATAAAAACGCTTGCTGTTCTGTTTGATTGTTGTATGGCTCTCTTTCGGTGTATGAAAATAACCGGCAATAAAACTTCCCACCGTTCTTGCCAGCATGTGCAAGCCCATATTTCCCGTCAAGAGGCCTTCAAGCACTCCGGCAACAAATCCAAAACTTGTGTTGGTTTTCTGACTGGCAGTTACGGCAATAAACGCAAGGAAAATGGTGAGCGCATCCACCGAGACATGAAAGAGCGTCATGCGCGACAAGCCGAACACCTGCACCAGGGTGATGATGCAGAAAAAAAGAATAGTGATATAAATTTTTTTTGTCACAAGGCTGGTGTCTGAAAATTAAGGGCTCTTTTTTTTATTGTTGTGGTATCATTGCTCATGATACTGATTTTTTCCGGTTCAATTTTCAGTGGTGCGACAAGTACCTGTGTGAGGGTCGAAAAGTCAACGGCAAGCCTGACATCAACATCATAAAAAAGGTTATCGGGTTTTATCCGTACCACCCGCCCAACAGGAACGCCTCGTATCGAGAATGTACTGAAATCTGAGGTGACTAACCGTTCATTCAGTTTAAGACGGCTGCTAATGGGAATATGTTCAAGCTGGGCAATGAACTCCCTGCCTCCACTCCAGGTAAGAATACCCATACTGCCGCATGAGTCAGCCACCACAATCACTTTGAAATCAGGGTGGATCACAGGCATAACCCTTGCATAGTTCTCGGAAACCGCAATCACTCTCCCTACCAGCCCTTCAGGAACCAGAACCGTCATCTCTTTCTTGATTCCTTTTCTCCAACCCGCATCAATCACCAGCATGTTTTCCCGATCGCTGAATTTTCGGTCAACAACTCTTGCCATAATATAGCCTGAAGCGCTACTTGTTGTATCGGCAAGTATTTTACTCTGGTTCCGCTCATCAACGGAGGCTGTTTCGAGTATGAGCACCCTCGAAAGCAGATCGGTATTGACCCGCATCAGACGCTCGTTTTCATTTTTCAGAGTAAACAGGGAGTTGAATTTCATTAACTGTTCGTTAACGGCAGCGCTGAACTCAATACCTTCACTATGCAGCGAGGCCTGTACATCATCCTGCTGCAGTCGTATAAAAAGAAGTGCTATGCTGCAATAGAGCACAAAAAGCATCCAGGTATTGTATTCCACAAAAAGGGTAAAAAACTTCCTCACGGTTCATATTCCGGTTTTTTTATTACATTTTCCTCATCAAGCGCAAGGGTGACGAAGTCAACAGGTCAAGAGCAACAACATGACTCAGAACGTGAATATAACAGATAAATTTATTGTTGTCGGTGACAGAGTATTAATCAAGCCAAAATCTCTTGGCGAAAGAACAAAATCAGGTATTTATCTTCCTCCAGGCGTTCGGGAAAAGGAGAAAATCCAGACAGGCTACATTATCAAAACCGGTCCGGGTTATCCCGTAGGCCCGCCGCCCGAGTCAGACGAACCCTGGAAAGAGCGGGTTTCAGCCGCGCAGTACATTCCGCTTCAGGCGAAAGTGGGTGATATGGCCATTTTTATCCAGAGCAGCTCCTACGAAATAGAGTATGAAGATGAACGATACATTATTGTGCCCAATTCAGCCATTCTCCTGCTGATCAGGGAAGATGACGATCTTGACTACTATCTCAAATAAGAGCATTGCCTCAACGACTTCTTTGCAACCACAGTGAAAATCAGACTATGACCAGAGATTACCCGTCAACCAGCGTCACAACTGCTGCTCTTGGGCATGAAGAGCTTTTCAGTCGGATCAATGCGCTGAAAAAAGAGATGAACGCCCTTGTCCTTGCCCATTACTATACTGTTCCCGAGATACAGCAGATTGCCGATATTGTCGGCGACAGCCTTGCCCTTGCCCGGGCAGCCGAAAAAACCGATGCCGACGTGATAGTTTTTGCAGGGGTCTACTTTATGGCTGAAACAGCCAAAATTCTCAATCCCGGAAAACTGGTGCTGATGCCGGATGCTCGCGCCGGATGTCCCCTTGCCGATAGTTGCCCGGAAGATGAGTTCAGAAAATTCAAGGCAGAGCACCCTGGTGCCCTCGTGATTACCTATATCAACTCGACCGCGGAAATCAAGGCGCTCTCCGACATCACCTGTACCTCCTCCAATGCCGAAGCGATTATCCGCCAGATTCCGCAAAGTCAGCAGATTATTTTTGGCCCCGACAGAAATCTTGGTGCCTACCTTGCAAACAAACTTGGTCGGGAGATGATTCTCTGGCAGGGGTGTTGCTATGTACACGAAGAGTTCTCCGAATCAAGTATGCTCAAGGCCTGCAGGGAGCATCCCGATGCGGAACTCATAGCCCATCCCGAATGCCGCGAAGAGGTGCTTCGCCATGCATCATTTATCGGTTCAACAAAGGCGCTGCTCGACTATACCGTCAACAGTTCCGCACAAACATTCATTGTTGCGACCGAGCCCGGAATCATCTATGAAATGCAGAAGCGATCCCCCTTGAAAACCTTCATTCCAGGACCAAAGGATCCCGGTAATCCCCGAACGCTTTGCACGCAGATGAAGCAGAATACCCTTGAAAAGCTCTACCAATGCATGTTGACCCGCAAGCCGGAGATTCTGGTTGACGAAGCGCTCCGTATAGCCTCACTTGGTTCCATCCAGAGAATGCTCGACATGTCGCCCGTCTGAACTGCCGAAGCCCGGGATGCTGTGAAAATGGTTTCCGTGTCAAATCTATGTATATTCGGGTACGATTTGACCGTCATGGGGCGGGTTTTTCATAATGCGAAAACAAGGAAACTTTCATGCGTAACCTGTCACGAAATATCGCTTCTCTCTCGACAGTTCTTACCCTCACCTTTTCCTCACTGCCAGCCTTGGCCTGGCACGACAAGACCCATCTTTCCGTTGCCGAGGCTGCCGGCTTTGAACTCTGGTACAGTGCTGCGGCACCCGATGTTGCCAAATCGAAAAGTGAATTCAGGCCGACAGAAGAGAAAAATCATTACTACAACAACAATGCAGGCAAGGTGGTCGATGCTGCAATGGTCATGAGTCAGATTGCGCGTTACAACAATCCGGACGATATAGAGGGGCATCTTTACGGTGCCATCATCGGTGCCATTCGGGCATACCAGGCAGAGCAGAATACCGGCAAATATGCAGAATATCCGCTCGCTTTTTGTGCGCACTACGTTGCCGACCTCTCCATGCCGCTGCACAACACCGGCTATGACGACTATAACAAAAACCGCCACAGCATCAATGACGGTATTGTCGAACAGAGCGTCAGAAACAACCTCGGCTATATTCAGCGCAACATGGAGAATATTACCATCCTGAACGAAGCTGATCTTGCCCGTGAAATTGCAAAAGTGGCCAACACCGCACGCAAACTTGGCATCAAGATACGCGAAGAGAAGAGGGATATGACCCAAAGCGAGGTCTATCAACAGCTTAGCCGCAGCGCGTCACTGTTGCATGCTGTGCTGATCTATGTCGGTAAAACCCCTGCATCACCTGTTTTATAACATTTTTACTGAACATGTCCGATACTGAACACCTGAAGCTTCTTAAAGAGGGGGTTGCTACCTGGAACCAATGGCGCCAGGAACATCCGGAGGTACGACCAGACTTGCACGAAGCCTTGCTTACCACCCTTGATTTGCGGGGAGCAAACCTCTCGGAAGCCGATCTTGGCGGAGCAAACCTCGCGAAAGCCAATCTTGTCGGGGCAAATCTCAGAGAAGCCGATCTCCGCAGTGCTGACCTTCGGGGAGCCGATCTCAGCAGAAGCAACCTCACAGGCGTTCATTTCAGTAAAAGTACCATCGACATCTACACCATCTATCGCGACATCGAGGGATGTGATGCAGGTGTCAATGGCCTCTACTCGCCCATCACCGACTCGGCAGCCCTGCTCAGAATCGACCCGCCAGGCAACTCCATGCAGGGGGCCAATGTCGATGCCGTCATCGAAAGCCTTCGCCATGCCCGCAAGCTCCACACCTTCTCCCTCCTGCTTGCAGGGATAGCCATGCTCTTTATTGTCATCAAACCCAAAACCATTACGCTGCCCTACCTTTCCGGATCGTTCAAGTTCGACGACATCAGCTACTCCTTTCTGGCCATGATCCTCTCCACCTTTCTTTTGAGCCAGGTATCCTCCTTTATCGACTCCGCACTCCAGGGAGCACACTATCTCAACGATCGAAGGTCAGCCATGCTCGTTGGTCACTTTCCGTGGCTTCTCTCAAAGTACGAAAGTGAAGCGACCAACCGCCGTCAGTCGAAAGTCATGCGCTTTTTTCTGGTTTTTCATCCTGCAATCTATTTCTATTTTTTTCTGAAATGGGAGCTGCTCTTCAGTGGCGACTGGGAAGGCATCATGCAGCACTATAAGGATATGCCTGTCATTTTCGCCGAGTATCTGCTCCCGGTATTTTATGTCATTCTTATCATGCTCTGCCGCCACATCTTCCATCTTTCTGAAGGGTTTCAGAAACCGATTCTCTTTGATACCGAAACCGAGCGAGGACGTCACAGTGAGATGGAACGCCTCGCTGAAGCTGTAGAAAAACAGGCATCACGAACAGCCGAACTCGTTGAACTCATGCGCAAAAGGGACGCGTGATGATGGATAGCATCAGGAAAAAGCAGATGTCGGATGAACTCCACAAGTTGAACCGGGCATTGCAGGCAATCAACAATTGCAATCAGATACTCCTTCATGCCCATGATGAGATTGAATTATTGCAGGAAATCTGCCGCATTGTTGTTGAAATTGGTGGCTATAAGATGGCTTGGGTTGGTTATGCTGAAGATGACGAGGAAAAGAGTGTACGACCGGTTGCCCAGGCTGGTTTTGAGGAGGGTTACCTGCAAACGGTTAAGCTCTCCTGGGCAGATGTTGAGCATGGACAGGGTCCCACAGGCACCGCGATCCGTACGGGATTGCCATGCGTTATCAATGACGTGCATGGAGACCCGCGTTTTTTGCCGTGGCGCGAAGAGGCACAAAAGAGAGGCTATACCTCCAATCAAAGCTTTCCGCTGAAACAAGGCAACAAGGTGTTTGGTGCCCTTGCTATTTACTCAGCCATGCCGGATGCGTTTAATGCAGAAGAGACAAAGCTGCTCACCTCACTGGCCGACAACCTGGCCTACGGCATCACGATGCTGCAAATCCGCAAGGAACGGGAAGTGGCCGAGGAGAAGCTGAAGCAAAGTGAGGCACGCTACAGGCGGCTCTTTCATAATCAACATATCGTCATGCTGATCATTGATCCCGATGACGGCATGATTGTTGACGCCAATCCTGCCGCAGTCACCTTCTATGGCTGGTCGCTGGCTGAACTCTGCCGAATGCATATAAGCCAGATCAACCAGTTGACGGAGCAGGAGGTAAAAGCAGAAATGGAAATGGCTCGTGGGGAAAAGAGAAATTACTTCTTTTTCCGTCATCGTCTTGCCGACGGTTCCATCCGCAACGTTGAAGTGTTCAGCGGGCCTATTTTGTTCTCTGAAAAAGAGATGCTTTATTCTGTCATTAACGACATTACCGAACGCACGCAAGTCGAAGAAGCATTGCTGGAAAGCGAAAAAAAGTTTCGTTCCATTACTGAACAAATTGTTGAAATGGTTTATGTTACCGACGAAAAAGGGCGTTTAACCTATCTCTCGTCCGTTCTGGAGACGATGTTCGGTTATAGCGCTGATGAGGTAAAAGGTCATTTTATTACCGAATATCTTGCTGAAGAGGAGGTTCCCAAAGCTCTTGTCATATTCAACAACGCGTTGCAGGATTACTTGACCGATCAGGTTATCGAATTACGGTTCATGAAAAGTAATGGCCAGCATTTTTTTGGTGAAGTTCATGTACGCCATTACGAAGGTCAGGGCTGTTCTGGCATGATCGGGTTGATCCGCGATGTTACCTATCGTAAAGAGTATGAGCAGGAGATACTCGAAAGCAAAGAGTTTCTCAAGGATATCTATAATGCGGTTAACCACTCTATCTTTGTTGTCGATGTGGATCCTGATGGTAGCTATTGCTTTAAGGGAATTAACCCGTTACATGAAAAACTGACAGGGCTCAGCAGTGATGCTATTGTCGGAAAAGCACCCGAAGAGTTTCTTGCTCCTGCTATTGCTGAATTGGTTACGCATCATTATGACGACTGTATTCGTGCAGGTAAATCAATCTACTATGAAGAGTCTCTGCCCTTCAAGGGTCAGGAGACGCTATGGGAGACCGTATTGAACCCTGTTTGCAATGAGAGCGGTGTTATTCACAGAATTATTGGTACCAGCACCGACATCACCGAACGCCGTCAGACCGAAGAGGAAAGGAGCAAACTTGAAGTTCAGCTTCAGCAATCGCAGAAAATGGAGATGGTAGGCAGGCTGGCCGGGGGTATCGCCCATGACTTCAACAATATGCTGACGGTTATTCTCGGCCACTCTGAAATGGCCCTTGAACTCTTCGACCCATCCGAGGAAGCCTACGGCGATCTTGAGGCTATCCGCCAGGCCGCAATCCGTTCTGCCGATCTGACACGGCAACTCCTTGCCTTTGCCCGAAAGCAGATTGTTGTTCCAAAAATTTTTGAATTGAACACCGCAGTCGAAGAGTTGCTCCCCATGTTGCGACGCCTCATCGGAGAACATATTACGCTGGTATGGATTCCTGACTGCAAAAATTCCAGGATAAACATTGATCCATCACAGATCGACCAGATTCTTGTCAACCTCTGTGTCAACGCCCGGGATGCCATAACCGGTAACGGCAGAATCACGATAGAAAGCGGGAGCAGCGCTGTGCCCAAAATCGCCGGTGAAGCCTCCGGCACGGATGATCTTTCCTGCGTGACACTCTCTCTTCGCGATGACGGCAGCGGTATCGATCCAAACGATCTTGAACATATTTTTGAGCCATTTTTCACCACAAAAGAGCAGGGAAAAGGAACCGGGCTTGGATTGTCGATGGTCTACGGAATTGTCAAGCAGAACAACGGCACCATCGAATGCCAAAGCAAACCAGGAGAGGGAACAACCATCACGATTCATCTGCCACTTTACCGTCCAGAGTCGGCCGCTGAGCAGGAAGCAGAACCGGCGCAATTGACCAATAAAGGCCACGAGACCATTTTGCTTGTGGAGGATGAACCATCCATTCTCAAGCTCAGCAAGCTCATTCTTGAACGCAATGGCTATACGGTGCTTTCGGCTGCTGCACCAAAAGAGGCCCTTGTGGCAGCGGAAAACTACAAGGGAAGGATTGACTTGCTGTTGACTGATGTTATCATGCCGGAAATGAACGGATCCGAACTCTCCAAAAAGCTCCGCGCATCCCGACCAAAGCTGAAAACGCTCTTTATGTCAGGCTTCACTGCCGACGTTATTGCCAACAACAGTGTTCTCGACAGTGGCATTAACTTTATCCAGAAACCCTTCAACGTCAAATCGCTCTCCACGGCAGTCTACAACATCCTGCATGCATAAAAAAAGCACCCTGCGCGGTATAGAGCAGGGTGCTTTTGCAAAGCTTTTCAAAGCAGCAAGCAAAATCGGGACTTACTTTTTCGGAGCAATGGCGGCTGAGACATTCTGCAACGTCTGATTTAAAACGTTGGTAGCATTACCAGCCAATTCAATTGCCGACTTGCCCAGAGGCTCAATAATCTGAGAGGTGCTCTTGAGTCCACTGTTCAACAATTCGATTGACTGCTGAAGAAGAGTGCCGCCGGTATTGAGCAAATTGGTCAAAGCGCCTGCGAGATCATTTGTTTCGTTTGCCATGATGTTTATTATTGAGAGGTTAATGAAAAAATAATGGTCAAAACCCGATGCCGTTATCGAAACGGTCCTTTGATCAATTTAGAGTATTTTTACCAATTTTGCCAAGATAATTCTTCACCTCGCCGCTTCCGTTGCCTTTACGAAAAGAGCCCGACTCCCGTGTTGATGGGATTTTTATCTCCGGGTAGCCGCTATTTTAACGTAAAAGTGGTCATGCTGGTGAGCCCAAGAGGATAAATGCCTTTATACGACGATAAAGACAACATGTGCCACAATATCTGAAATGCGTTTATATTGTTCAAAAGTATG
>SESB01001523.1_pt1 | contig 14942 bp, 16 predicted proteins | sample 3171441 | NCBI WGS metagenome assembly SESB01 (sample SAMN06051867, study PRJNA518727) | freshwater metagenome | biome: subpolar coniferous forest; feature: holomictic lake; material: water; isolation source: holomictic Lake 227, 6 m depth | place: Canada: near Kenora, Ontario | collected...
TGGGCAGTGATGGTGGTGCCTTTACCCACGACAACTATTCCACCTTCTGAAATAGTAAATCGTTGTCGATCTCGTTCGTGATCCACCCCAACTTGGGCACCTGGTTCAACGATGACATTTTTATCCAAGATTGCATTGCGAATTATGGCACCTGCCCCGATTCGGACCGATGGCATTAAAACTGAACCTTGTACCAAGGCGTTATTAGCGACCGATACATCGAAAGAACAGACAGAGCGTTCCATGCGACCACCGGCGATGATGGATCCGGCACCAACAATCGAATCGACCGCAGAACCATTTTCAGAAAACTTGGCAGGTGGCAATGATGGTGGATTTGTCAGCAACGGCCATTCGCGATTGTATAAATTAAAGATGGGGTGAATGGATACCAAATCCATATGCGCTTCGTAGTAGGCATCGATACTTCCCACATCTCGCCAATAGCCCTTATCACGCTCGGTCTCACCGGGAACGATGTTGTTGGCAAAATCGTAAGCACGAGCAACACCCATCGCTGTCATCATCGGAATGATATTTCCGCCGAGATCGTGGCGACTTTCTAGATCTTCAGAATCTAAGATCAGCGCTTCTTCCATTGCATCGCGCTTAAAAATGTAGTTACCCATCGACACCAATGAGTAATCAGGGTTACCTGGCATAGCAGGTGGGTTTGCAGGTTTCTCGTGGAAAGCCTTAATGGTGATTCCATCTTCTGCAAGTTCGATAACGCCGAATTCAGATGCTTCAGAACGCTTGACGCGGATTGCAGCAACGGTGATACCTGCACCGGTTTGTAGATGGAAATCAAACATTTGAGCAGGGTCCATGCGATAGACGTGGTCGGCACCGAAGACCAGAACATGCTCGGGATTTTCATCGTGAATCAAATTAAAGTTTTGCAAAATTGCATCGGCGCTGCCGGTATACCAACGTGGCCCGAGCCGTTGTTGGGCAGGAACTGGCGTGATGTAATTTCCCAATAAAGTCGACATACGCCACGTCGTGGTGATGTGACGATCGAGAGAATGGGATTTGTATTGTGTTAGTACCGCGATTTTACGAATATCGGCATTAACCAAATTTGAGAGTACGAAATCAATCAGGCGATAAGCCCCACCGAATGGAACTGCAGGCTTGGCTCGATCGGCGGTCAGCGGCATCAAGCGCTTGCCTTCCCCTCCTGCGAGAACGATTCCTAAGGGGAGTTCGAGGCGGGCCATGGGCAGAAGGATACCGTTAGACTCCCATCGGCGAATAGCCTGAAAGGGGTGGCAGTGCAGATGCGCATCGGTTTAGTGACTAAAGAGTGGCCGCCTCATATCTATGGTGGGGCCGGTGTCCATGCACTGCAATTGACCCAGAGCCTGCAAAAAAATATCGATGTCGAGGTTCATTGCTTTGGCGAGAAGCGATCAGATGCCACTGGATACTCCCTGCCGGATTCCATGAATACTTTGAATCCAGCTCTCCAAGCCTTCGTCACTGATATTGAAATCGCCCAAAATCTTTCGAAAGTCGACTTAGTTCACTCACATACTTGGTACGCCAATATGGCCGGTCATTACGCCAGCTTGCTGCATGGCATCCCCCACATCATTACCGCCCACTCTCTCGAGCCCGACCGCCCTTGGAAGGCTGAACAACTCGGCGGCGGTTATCGTCTTTCCTCCTGGGCCGAAGAAACTGCCTACGAAGCAGCCGATGCAATTATCGCTGTCAGTAACGGCATGAAGAAAGATATTGTGCGGGCTTACCCGATTCTTGATCCAGCCAAGATTCACACAATATTAAATGGTGTGGACACCCAGAAATATTCTCCTCAGAGTGATCCAGCGTTGCTTGAGAGTTTAGGAATTACCGGCCGATACGCGATTTTTGTTGGTCGCATAACTCGCCAGAAAGGTTTGGGCCACTTACTTCGCGCCTGGGAAAACGTCTCGCCAGAGATTGGCTTAGTTATAGCTGCCGGCAGCCCCGACGAGCCAGCCATTGGCGCCGAAATTTCCGAACTGATCGCCGGCCTCCAAGCCAAGCGAAATAACGTGTGGTGGCAGGAGAAGATGTTGCCGCAACCACAAGTAGCGGCTCTGCTCTCCAGCGCCGATCTCTTCATCTGTCCTTCCGTCTATGAACCACTCGGAATCGTCAATCTCGAAGCGATGGCATGTGAGACTGCTGTTTTGGCTTCGCGCGTCGGTGGAATTCCAGAAGTTGTGGTCGATGGCGTCACGGGAGATCTCGTTGATTACAACGGCGACGGCTCTGCCTTTGAAACAGCGCTGACTTCACAGATTATGGATCTTATGAAAAATCCCCAGAAATTATCTGCTTACGGCCAAGCCGGACGCAAACGCGCAATTGACGACTTTGGGTGGGATGCCATAGCGGCTCAGACTGAAGCCCTGTATCGCCAAGTCATAGATTCGCGCGCGAAGTAATTTTATGTCTCGAAAAAGTTGGTTCCTATTCCTTGCTGTCGGTTTACTGTGGGGCATTCCCTATCTTTTTATGAAAGTTGCCGTAAAAGAGATTGCACCGGCAGATATTGTTTTTGCTCGAGTCTTCATCGGCTCACTTATATTAATTCCGATTGCTCTACGTAAAGGCGTCCTCATGGATGCACTTCGAAATTGGAAATATGTTCTCCCCTATGCCACCGCCGAGATGATTGGTCCTTGGATTCTCATCACAACTGCCGAGAAGAAACTTTCCTCTGGACTGGCTGGACTACTTGTGGCGACCGTGCCCATCTGGTCCACCATCATCTCTTCCTTCCATGGAGATCGAACTGTCTGGCATGCCAAGCGCCTCTTTGGCCTGATTATCGGCTTCGTCGGCGTTGTCCTAGTGGTTGGCATCGAAACCTTCTCTCAAAAACAGAGCTTCGTTTCCATTGGAATGATCATCGTGGCCGCCATCGGATATGCATGGGCAGTTATTCGAGTCAATCGCAAAATCCCACACGTCAATGGCATCGCTATTAACGGCGTTGCAATGGCAACCACTGCCATTTTTTATCTTCCATTTGCGATAGTTCAAGCGCCAACACATCTACCTTCACAAAAGGCACTGTTTTCAGTACTAGCTCTAGGGCTTTTTTCCACCGCCACCGCGTTTATTCTCTTCTTCAAATTGATGAGCGATATTGGACCGGCACGAGCATCGCTGGTCACTTATCTCAACACCGCCTTCGCGGTTGTGCTGGGCGTTTTGTTGCTGGGAGAACCATTGACCGCGGGTATAGCAATTGGATTGCCACTGGTCTTGATCGGGTCGTATTTTGCTGGTCGGAAAGTGAAAACTGCCAACTAATTATCTTTCGGTAAATCCCATTCGTGAAAGCGCTTTGGGATCACGTTGCCATTCCTTAGAAATCTTTACATGCAGGCCAAGAAAAATTTTGGCGCCCAAAAGTCCCTCAATTGCTTGGCGAGATTTAATGCCAATTGCCTTCAGGCGGGTGCCTTGCGGCCCAATGATGATGGACTTCTGACTATCTCTTTCAACGTGAATCGTGGCGTGAATATCGAAGAAATTCTTGCCTTCGCGCTCGCTCATTTCATCAATGGTGATCATGACCGAATGAGGTAACTCTTCGTAGAGATCGGCAATTGCGACTTCTCGAATGAGTTCGGTGATCATCAACTCTTGCGCTTGATCTGTAGAGATATCTTCGGGATAAAGCGATGGTGAGAGCGGGAGACTAGAAACCAATAGTTCGAGTAGGAGTTCAGTTTGTTCCGAATTCTTTGCCGAAAGCGGAACGATCTCTTGAAAAGAAATTCCCAATTTTTTGGCAAAGTCCGAAATCGCCATGAGATGTTGCATCTGCTGCTCTGGCTTTACTCGGTCCGTCTTAGTTGCCGCAATATAGATACGTTTTTGCCCAGCAACTTGTTTGGCAATAAATTCATCGCCCAAACCAATAGCTTCATCAGCGGGAAGGCAGAGCACAACGGCATCAACGGATTCAAGATTTTCCGAAACCATGGCGTTGAGCCGGGTTCCCAATAGGGTTTTTGGTTTATGCACGCCCGGAGTGTCTACAACGATCATTTGGAAAGTTGGCCGAGAAATGATTCCGCGGATTGGGTTTCGGGTGGTATTGGGGTGAGGAGAGGTAATAACAATCTTCTCGCCCACCATCGCGTTCACCAGAGTTGACTTCCCGGTGTTAGGGCGACCGACAATGGCTACGAATCCGGCACGATGCTGATCTTCATGACCTGGCACGGAAAGCGTCTCATCGTTAGGCATAGGGGAAGTCTCCCACTAAGAACCAAGCGGATTAACCAATTCCAAGACGTCCGAGAAGGAAGTCACGAGTTCAGCTGATCTTTCAGCAATAAGTCGATGACAACCTGCGCTGGTTGGTGAATTTATTGGGCCAGGAACTGCCATGACTTGGCGGAAAATCTCGGCAGCATCTCGAGCGGTACGCAATGAGCCGCTGCGGTAAGCGGCCTCTACGACGACCGTGCCACGGGAAAGCGCGGCAATAATCCGATTGCGGGTGAGAAATCGAAAAGGCTCGGCTGCAACATCTGGCATCACTTCGGTAATCAGCAATCCATCTTGGGCGATTTCGGAAAAGAGATCGGCATGTCCGGCCGGGTAGTTGTGGCCGAAGCCTCCGGCTAATACCGCGACGGTAGAACCGTTATTGAGAAGTGCGGCCCTATGAGCAGTTGCGTCAATCCCATATGCGCCGCCGCTGACCACGCTCCAAGAATGATCAGTCGCACCAATCGCAAAATCACCGGCGATGCGCGTGCCATAGGTAGATGGGTTTCGGGTTCCAACAATGGAGATCGAACGATCTAGATCGACCAACAATTCTCGTTTGCCTCTTATTAAGAGCCCGATTGGGGGTGCGGCAAGCGCCTCAAGCTGAATTGGCCAATCCTTTGATTCATTGGTTACAAAGGTGGCGTCAGAATCTGCGATCTGGTGAAGTATCTGATCTACGTGAGTGTGCAGTAAGCGATGGCGAATTCGGGCAGATGATTCCGAGACGTGGTCGTACCCGCCATCGAGAAGTTTGTTTAGTACAAAGTCGGACCCAAATTCGAATATTTCGTTATGCCAGAACGCCGATCCACCCTCGATTGCGGAGAAGAGTCGCAATCTCGAAAGTGTGAACGGCTGAGTCATGGACCCACCTTGACGGAATTTCTCAGTGACAGCGCCTCTTCAACATTTTCGAGAGATGGAATGGCAGCCCCTTGCAGGTCGCAGATGCTCCAAGCAACTCGTAAAACTTTGTGAACTCCACGCGCACTTAACAGCCCCCGCTCGAGTTCATCGTGAATCAGATTCATGGCTGACCTTTCGGCTCTAAAATCCTTACGCAAGGCTTTGGCCGGAATCTCAGAGTTAAGGCTCCAACCCAAGCCAAGGAAGCGAGCCAATGATCGGGCTCGTGCGCGTTCAACTCGGGCGCGAATGGTTGCGCTGTCCTCACCCAATGCGGTTTGCAACATTTCGACTCGGCTGGGCGGATCAACAAAAACTCGAATATCAATACGATCCATTAATGGTCCAGAAATTTTCTGCAAATAACGGCGGACTTGTAGGGCCGAGCAGGTGCAACCTCTCCCCTTCCCCGCAAAATTTCCGCAAGGACAAGGATTTGCTGCGATCACCAATAAGAAGGAAGCTGGATAAGTGATGGTGCCGATCGACCTCGTTATGGTGACTTCGCCGGATTCCAATGGCTGGCGTAGCGCATCGAGTACCCCAGGTGACATCTCTGGGGCTTCATCGATAAAGAGAACACCATGGTGGGCCAATGATGCAGCTCCGGGGCGAATGAAATGGACTCCGCCACCAACCATGGCTGGTGCCGTAGTTGAGTGATGTGGAGCAATAAAAGGCCGAGCAATCGAGGCGGCGGGGTCGATCAATTTTCCGGCGACAGAATGAATAGCAGTTACTTCCAGAGCTTCTGCCGGAGTGAGCGCAGGCAAAATCGATGGAAAGCGTTGTGCCAGCATGGTTTTGCCGGTTCCGGGCGGACCCATCAGTAACAGGTGGTGGCCACCAACTGCGGCAATTTCCAACGCGCGCCGAGCGCTTTCTTGACCAACCAGATCCTCCATATCGAGCATGAGAGACACATCTGTACTTTGCTCCACAGGTATTTCTGATTCTGGTAGCACGCCAGCGGTATAGAACTCGTGTACTTGCGTAAGCGAATCAACTGAAATGATTTCCAGGTTCTCGACGAGGCGAGATTCGATCGCGTTGGCTGCAGGAATAAAAGCGCGAGTGATTCCTTTGGCCCTGGCAGATAACAGCGCCGGCAGGACTCCACGAACCGGTCGCACCTCGCCATCTAGGCCAAGCTCGCCGATAAAAATTGTCTGATCCATAGAAGCTAAGGTCAATGAGCCATGAGAGATCAAAATTGCCATCGCTATCGCCAGGTCGAAACTGGAGCCGCTCTTCGGTAAATATGCAGGTGAGAGTGCAACGGTAACTTTGCGATGGGGCCATTCGAAATTGCTATTGATGATTGCTGACTTCACTCTCTCGCGAGATTCAGAGAGCGCTGCATCGGGTAGTCCAAGAAGGGTAAAGGTAGGAACGCCGTCTCCAACATCGACTTCAATGGTGATCACATGGCCCTCTAGACCCATGAGCGCTACCGAGAGCGTGGTCGCAATACTCAACTACAAAATCGCACTTCGATAATCGATTGTGCATTCTCCGGTCTGCGAAGATAGAACTGCAGCACAATCAATTTGGTATTCGGCTCCTAAATGTTGGTGGGTGGAGAGCCAGGCCAACGCCAAACGCTGCAACCGCATGGCTTTGCGAGCATTAATTGCTTCGAGCGGATGCCCAAATTTTTCTGATGAACGAGTCTTTACTTCGACAAATCGAATGACTCCATTTGGAGCCAATGCAATCAAATCAATTTCGCCTTCGCGAATCCGCCAGTTTCGCTCCAGCAGTTGATTGCCTTGACTTTGCAAGAGATCAGCGACGAGATTTTCACCAGCGCGGCCAAGATTCTGTTTGTACCCCACAACAGATGAGGATAGATTTCAGCGGCTTTTACTCGGCTTATAAAACGGTGGAATGTGGAAGATCGAGTTACTGTGGAGAAATCACTTCAGCACCCGAACCGTGACTGCATAAACCCCTTGGGTGCCGGTGCATTGAAGAGCCTCACCGCAACTGGTTCGAGATGCAGCGATTACATAGGTTCCGGATTTCTTGGCCACAAAATTCCAGGTTTGAGTACCACATCCCATCCCGGGCAGGCCGCAACCTTTGGGGGCCGTCGGTCCGGGAAGAATTGGTTTGGCGAGAACTGCACCAACTTGAGAAATCCCAGAATTCTTCACTGATGCAGTCAATGACCAGAACATGGAGTGGAGCGTTAATGTCAGATGAGATCCAACCTTCACCGCATAGGTTTTGTTGACTGAGTTTTCATTTAATGTGCGAACGGAACTGGCACTTGCAGTTTGTGTGCCAGCAGCGCCAACAGCGATTAAAAGCGCAAGCGCAAAAACGCTGGAATAACGCTTCATCTCATCTCCTTTAAAGCTCTAGAGCAGTGAAATTATTGTGCGAGTCCAGAGATATTCTTAAACGAACGTCTATGGATATCTGTAGGGCCAAATTCTATGAGTGCACGGCTGTGAGCCGGTGTTATATAGCCTTTGTGTTTGCTGAGTCCATAGCCAGGGTAGCGACTATCTAGTTGGACCATTACCCGATCTCTGTACACCTTGGCCAGTATTGATGCCGCGCTGATACAAACGGCCACTTGGTCGCCTTTCCACACCGCCAGAGTTGGAACTTCCAAACCTGCGATCGGATAACCGTCGGTCAACACATATTCTGGGGCGATCTGCAGAGAATTTACTGCCCTGCGCATCCCCTCGAGATTTGATTTATGGAGCCCAAAGGAATCTATCTCGGTTACGGCAATTTCAATTATTGAATAAGAGAGAGCGTGCTCAATTATTTCAGCAAATAGCTCATCACGAACTTTCTCGGCTAATTTCTTAGAATCGTTAATTCGAGACCATCTCGGGTCGTTGGGGTTTTCTAATATCACCGCCGCAACAACGAGAGGTCCAGCGCAAGGCCCACGACCAGCCTCATCAACACCCGCGATGAGTTTCAGCCCGGAGGAAAATAATTGAGATTCGATATTTACCATGGCGAAATCTCGGCAAGATTATTTCTTTACAGGCACTTTCGATAAATCATGACCCACAGGTAAGAATTTGGCGTGGGTGACTGGCCAAACGACAAATTCGGCACGCCCCACAACGTCACTTAAAGGAACCATTCCCTTGTGAATATCATCCGTGTGAAATCTTGAATCGGCGCTTGCTCCGCGGTGATCACCCATGACCCAAATAAAACCTTTAGGCACGGTGACGTTGAAATTGCTCTCGCTGGGCTTGTTACCGGAATAAATATACGGCTCGTTTATTGAGATGCCGTTAACCTGCAAACGCCCCTTGGCATCACAACAAATAACGTGGTCTCCGCCAACGCCAACAACTCGCTTAATTAAATACTGCTTAGCGGGATCAGGCAGAACACCAACGGCTTCCAGTCCAGTCCGAATCGCCGCAAGAATCTTCGGTGCGGTCGAGGGCGGTGCTGCGCCTAGCCAATTGGCGGGATCATGAAAAACCACAACTTCCCCACGCTTAATATCACTGAAATAGCTAGCGACTTTATTTACGGCAATGCGATCGTGGATCTTGAGAGTGTTTTCCATCGAACCTGATGGAATGTAAAAAAAGTGAACGAGAAAAGTTTTCACCAAAACCGAAACGACTAAAGCCGCGACGATAATGATGGGAAGTTCCCTAAGAAGTGAACCCTTCTTTGGAACGCGCATTAGTTAATGAAGTGTGAGGAAATTGCCGTTAGGCAGTAGGAGTTGCGTCGTCGGCAACAGCATCGACAACTGCTTCAACAGGTGCCTCGACGACTGCTTCAACAGGTGCCTCGACGACTGCTTCAACGGGAGTCTCGACGACTGGGGCTGGAGTTGCAACAACAGCAACTGGAACCTCTTCAACGATGAATTCGTTGTTGGCGCCACGGCGCTCTTTGATCTTTGCAGCCTTGCCGCGTAGGTCGCGCAAGTAGTACAGCTTGGCGCGGCGAACATCGCCACGGCGAACCATTTCAAACTTTTCAATGACCGGGGTGTGAACTGGGAAAGTACGTTCGACGCCGACGCCGTAGGAAAGCTTGCGGATGGTGAAGGTCTCGCGGACGCCAGAACCCTGACGGCGGATAACAATTCCTTGGAAAACCTGGATACGGCTCTTGCTACCTTCGATAACACGAACGTGAACCTTGATTTCATCTCCTGGACGGAAATTGATGAGATCCGAGCGGAGTGAAGCCGCATCTACCGCGTCGAGCACGTTCATAACAGGTCCTAACGTAAAAGAAGTTCGATGAATTCGTAAATGGCGTATCTGCCAAGGGTCGTATCTTGCCACAAGCACGCGCTAAGCGACAATTTGGCCCCTAGGCGCTGACGGGAGGTTAATCGACCGCGGCCACCAACTGAGCGTGCAGGGTAGGCCCAGCAGCAATGACCATCTCGTGGTTGGCTGGCCCACCGTGCCGACCAGTGACAATCGCCCCAGCCTCGCGTGCCACCAGCCCACCGGCCGCCAAATCCCACTCATTGAGCGTGGCTTCGAAGTAGCCATCGACCATTCCGGCTGCGACATGGCACAAATCGACCGCTGCCGCCCCAATTCGACGCAAATCTCGAATCTGAGGGATGAGGCGAGCGATGCGGGCTGCCTGATCGTGGCGAAGCTCCAAGTCGTAGGAAAAACCGGTCGAGATCAACGCTCGATTGAGTTGAATGGGGTCATTGCAAGAAATTGCGACACCGTTTTGAAAGGCACCGCCGCCACGGCTGGCGCTCCAGAGGGTTTTCACACTGGGGGCAAAGACCGCTCCGACGAGAACCCCTTCCGTATCCTTCGCCGCGATGCTGACATTCCAGCCCGGAAGTCCGTAGTAATAATTGACGGTGCCATCGAGCGGATCGATCACCCAGGTCAAGCCAGATTTTGAAGGGCGAGTACTGCCCTCTTCGCCAATGATTCCATCGCCAGGCCTAGCTGCCAGAAGCGATTCGACGATTAATTTTTCGCTGGCATGATCCATTTGGGTGGCAAAATCAACTGCCGAGGTCTTTTGATGAACATCGAGAACTTCGGGCCGTTGCATTAGCAGCGCGCCGGCCGACTCGGCTACTCGGATCGCCAATGCCAGCAACTCTGCAGTGTCAAAGATTTCACTCATGCGCGAAATCTATCCTTAGCCTCTGGCATTTGGTACGTGCTCCCGCGATTTACTCTCCGCCTGTGGCACTCTTGTCCTGTGACCGAAATTAGATTCCTTGGAAGAAGCGAAGATGGCGCATACGTGCTTCTGACAGATGATGAAGGAAATGAATTTCGGCTTCCCTTAGACGAGGATCTGCGCGCGGCCATTTCCCAACCCAGGCTCGTCGCGGTTTCAAATTACTACGACCAGAACGACAACGATGTGATCACCGTTAAAGAAGTCCAGGCGCGCTTACGCGCTGGCGCCAGTTTTGATGAAATCTCCCAGCTCTCAGGATGGACCCTGGAAAAGATCGACAAATATGCCGGCCCTATCTTGCAAGAGCGCGCGTATGTCATCGATATCGCTCTGAAATCCCCACTCCGCCGCGATTCCAATTCCCCCTTGTTAGGGCTTGCTGCTCACTCGCAACTGGCTCCTCGTGGCGTGGATATGGAAGAAGTCGAATGGAACACTTTCCGCTTTGAGGATGGCACTTGGGAAATTATTCTCAATTACCCAAGTCGCGAGGGAACGTCATCAGCCCATTGGAATTTTGACCTGCATAAAAGAGCCCTTATTGCCGAAGATGACGGTGCTCGTTGGATTAATGGCGACGAGCGCGATCAACGCGTTAAGACGCCTACCCACGGAATTATTTATCAGAATGAAAATTCAGCGCCGGCACCACGCTTGGTCGCAGTTCGCCCAGAAAATATCGAGAGCGAAAGTGCGCCGATTCAACCTTTACGTACTGAAGAGATCGCCCCTGATGCCAAACGGGATGGCGTCACCAAGCGCATTAAGATTCCTTCTTGGGATGACATCATGTTTGGAGCCAAAGGCGATGATTCATCTCAAATAGATCCAAACGAAGAGGAATAGTCCTACTTCACCGCGCTACGCAAGAAATCAAGGGTCCGAGTCCAAGCTAATTCGGCTGCCGGTGCATCATAAACTTCGGGACGATCTTCATTAAAGAAAGCGTGCTTGGTACCTGCGTAGTCGAATGCAGTTGCGCTTCCGCCCGCGGTTGCAATCTCTGCAAGTGCTTCCTGAATTCCCGGCGCATTTGAGGTTCCATCAGATTCGGCAGCATGAATGATCGCGGCTTTCCCGGCATAGTTGCTCCAGTTCGGATTGGTCCGTTCCCACGATCCACCCGGATAGAAACCGACAGCGGCAGAAATATTTTCAGAGATGGTTGCACTCCATATTGCCAAGGTTCCGCCCATGCAGAAACCGATGGCCCCAACAGTTGCGCTAGAGACATCCGAACGAGCAATGAGATAACTGGCCGCACCAGCAATATCTTCGCCAGCTTTTTTCATTTGTAATTCCATCATTAATTTTTTAGCTTCGTCGGGCTCGGCCGTGGATTCTCCGTTGTAGAGATCGGGGGCTAAGGCAACAAATCCGGCTGCAGCGAACCGATCCACGACATCTTTGATGTGGCCGACCAAACCCCACCACTCTTGAATAACAATTACCGCCGGACCAGAACCAGAAGCTGGCACAGATAGATACCCGGTGCCATTGTGGCCGTTACTTGCAAACGAAACTGATTCACCCATGTCGATAGATTAATACTCTTTTCGCCTGCTGGGCCACCTGCTAAAGCACAGTAGAAAGAAGCGGAATATCTACTTCGATTTCCGAAAGGCCACCATGGTGGCCCACCATCGAACTTTCCTGTGGAATGCGCAAAGGATCAATCAAAATTAGATCATCTCGGGGTATCGCCATGAAATCACCCATGCGATCGTGACTTTCCGGTGATACCTCAGCGCCGAAGAGCTCTCCGCTTTTGATCTCATCTTTATCTAAAATCATTACTCGGTCGCCGAAGAATTCACGCCACTGCGAAATTGTTTCGGTCAATGCGTCCTCCTTCACGTAGAGATGTCGGGCCCTGGGTTCGCCACCAAGTAATGAAATGTTTTCCATAAGATCGTTTTCGACTCCAAGAATTACGCTCTCGCCGACATTGACCATTCCATGATCTGCGGTAATCCACATACGAGTTCCACGAGGTAGACGCTGCGAAAGTTTAGTGAGCAAATCGGCAACTATCGAGAGAGCTGTCATCCATTTTTCTGAACCCACGCCATATTCATGTCCAGCATGATCCAGATTATTCAAATAGACATAGGCAAAAGATGGTGGCTTTGCCAGCGCCGCGATGGCACCATCAACCATTTCAGAAATTTGATTGGCGCCGACATAATTTGCCCCGCGCAGCGCTGCACGAGTAAAGCCAGAGCCCTCATATCGTTTAGCAGCAACCTGCGCCACGTTAATTCCAAGTTCGCGCGCCCGTTCAAAATTGGTTTTGCTACTCTGCCAAATAACGGGGTCAACTCGCTCATCCCACTTCAGGGCATTTAACAACCGCCCCGGTGTTCCGCTATGCGGAACGCGCACGGTATAGCCCAACATACCGTGCACTCCAGGAAGTTCTCCCGTTCCCAACGAGGAGAGATTTGTGACGGTGGTGGAGGGAAAATGAGAAGCCATACGCTCGAGCTCGGTGAATCGAGAAAAGATAGGAAATTCTTGCCCGAACTCAGCAAGCGCCTGAAATCCCATTCCATCGATGAGGACAATGCATTCACGGCCGTGTGGACTTTCACCTAGCCCAAGGGGATCTTCGCGATTTACGCCCAAACTGGAAAATATCGAGTTGGAGAGATCGGAAAGTTTGAAGGGCACGCGCCTATCTTGCCTGAAAGTTGCGTAATTGACTCCTTGATTATTGGAGCAACCATCCACCGAGTAACCTTTCGCGCATGATCAAGTTTTCGCGAGAAGTCGAAGCCGCCCAAAGTTCAGGAAAGCCCATCGTGGCGCTGGAATCAACAATCATCAGCCATGGGCTTCCTCGCCCGCGGAATCTGGAAGTTGCCCACGAAGTGGAAGCCATCGTTCGCGATGCTGGTGCTGTGCCAGCCACGATTGCACTCATTGACGGGGAGATCTTTGTTGGCCTAGAAACCGATCAACTGGAACGAATTGCTAACGATGACAATGTAGTGAAGGCGTCTACTCGCGACCTGGCAATCGTTGAAGCGACTAAAGCCAGTGCTGCCACGACCGTTGCAGCGACTGCTCACATCGCTCACTTGGCCGGAATTTCTGTCTTTGCAACTGGTGGGCTTGGTGGTGTCCACCGTGGTCACAGTTATGACGAATCAGCCGACTTGTTAGCTCTGGCGCGAATCCCCATCGTTATCGTCTGCGCTGGTGTGAAATCCATTTTGGATGTACCTGGAACTCTCGAGCGATTGGAAACATTGGCAGTTCCCGTTCTGGGGTATCGCACCAATAAATTCCCTGGTTTTTATTTAACCGACTCTGGTTTCGAAATTGAACATCGAGTTGATTCGGCAGAAGAAGTATCCAACATATGGGCTAACCGCTTTGGACTGCGTACAAATGACTGCGCCATCGTTGTAACTAACCCAGTACTCCATCAAATGGATCTGGCACTTCACGATCGAATTTTGCAGGAAGGTCTAACTGCCGCAGAGGCGGCCCACATCACCGGCAAAGCCGTAACACCTTTCCTGCTCGAACACTTCCATTCGGCAAGTAATGGCGAATCCTTGAGAGTGAACATCGACATCATCAAATCCAATTCCAGACTTGCTGCCGAGATCGCGCTTGCGCTCTAACTCGTTATCAAAACTAAAATGAAGATTCTTTGCATCGGCGACATCATGCTCGATGTCGTGGCTATCTTAGAATCCCCCATCAATTACGCCAGCGATACTCGGGCTCGTATTTCAACTCACGGAGGTGGAGCGGCGGCAAATGTTGCTACTTGGCTGGCACATACTGGTGTTCCCACATTTCTGATCGCCCGAGTTGGGGATGATGCAGCCGGAAAAACCGTCCAAGCCGAACTCGATCGATTCGGAGTCCGGCATTCAAATACCGTTATTCCCGGGCGAAATACTGGAGTCGTCATCGTGCTAGTTGATAAAAGTGGCGAACGCACTATGTTTCCGGATTGGGGCGCCAACTCTGGGCTTGGCCCACAAGATCTACCCGACCTCGAGGAGATCACCAGCATTTATCTTTCTGGCTATCCCATGATTAATCCGGCCTCCAGGCCCGGAGTTCGCCAAATCATCGACCTGGCTCATCAAAAAAATATAAAGATTGTTTTCGATCCAGCTTCCGTTGGAGTCCTTGCCGAAGTTGGCGTCGAAAGCGTTCGCAGTTGGCTCTCTTCGATGGACGTTCTCATTCTCAATGAAGAAGAAGCGCACTTCCTTACTGGATTAGCAAATCCGGTGCACGCCGCAGAAGATTTACTTCAATTCAGCGAAATTGTCGTGATTAAGCGGGGTGCCGGTGGAGTTCTCGGACTTCAGCGCGGTGGATCAGTCATTCAACTTCCTGCTCTTCCAACAACCGTCGTTGATACAACTGGCGCAGGCGATTCCTTTGCTGCTGGTTTTATTCGAGTGTGGGGCGAAGGCGGAGATTTAGAGAGCGCTCTCACGGCCGGAACCAAACTTGCCGCCCATTGCGTTTCATTAATTGGCGCCAGACCGCTTGTCGCTGCGCTGTAACTGCCTCATCTCTTGGCA